>ENA-UESE01000876-UESE01000876.1-human-gut-metagenome-genome-assembly--contig:-NODE-876-length-28694-cov-14.242443_pt1 | contig 28694 bp, 22 predicted proteins | sample MGYA00242995_ERZ507996 | MGnify/ENA primary metagenome ERZ507996 (study PRJEB26167, sample SAMN06115489) | human gut metagenome | host: Homo sapiens | place: China:Sichuan | collected 2015-04-15... | reverse complement strand
GCACCCTGGCGGCAGGCTCCCTTATCACAGTGACGAGATCGTGCGGGATTTGCACCCGCTTCCCTTTTACCCTTTCCCATGCGCCGAACGGCGGCATAAAAAGGCACCTGCTGTCGTATTCAGTTTTACGGTGTAAAGTATAACACAATGCGGTGAGAAACGCAAGAGTGCGTCGGTTTCAATTTTGCCTTTATACGCTTTATACGATTGTGAACTGGCACGCCCGCATGGCGTCCAGCGCTGTTTGGTGGGACTGGGGCGTGACCCCGGCGCAGCAGTCGGACAGGATTTCGATTTCCGTCTCCGGGAAGGCCGCGCGCAGCACCATGGCGTTGCTGATGACGCAGATGTCGGTGCAGTAGCCGTAGATGACGATCTTTTCAATGTCGTCCACGGCCTTGTTGTGGGCCATCAGCTCGTCGAGGATCTCGCTCGGCAGCATATAGCTGCCGAAGGTGGGCTTGTTGACGATGTGGCAGACCTCGGGCTCGGTACCGTCCAGCGCGTTCTCCAGCTCGGGCGCAAAGTTCCAGCCGTCCTCGCCCTCGATGCAGTGCTCCACAGGCAGGTGGCATCCCTCCCGCGTGGCAAGGTAGTTGTCGGGGTGGGTGTCCCGCGTCAGGAACAGCCAGTGCCCGGCCCGGGCATGGGCCTTAACGGTCTCGGCCAGGTGGGCCACGTTGGCCTGTGCCTGGGGGTTCGCCAGCGCACCCGTGATAAAGTCCTTTTGTACGTCCACAACAATATCCAGAATCATAGCGACAGCTCCTGTTTTTATGGTTTGTTACCAGTATACCGCAGACGGTGCGCGGTGTAAAGTGCGCGTTCCTCTGGCCGCAGGTGTGCGGATGTGGTATAATGGAAGAAAAAGTTCAGGAGGCCCTTCATGACTCCGCGTGAAGCGTTAAAACGTTATTTCGGCTACGACTCCTTCCGTCCCGGGCAGGAGGAGATCGTCAGCGCCCTTCTGGCCGGACGGGACGCACTGGCCATCATGCCCACCGGTGCGGGCAAGTCGCTCTGCTATCAGGTCCCTGCCCTGCTGCTGCCGGGGCTGACGCTCGTCATCTCGCCGCTGATCTCGCTGATGCAGGACCAGGTCAAGGGGCTGAACGCAGCGGGCATCCATGCGGCGTTTATCAACTCGTCGCTGACCGAGACACAGATTGCCCGTGCGCTGGACCTGGCCGCCGAGGGCAGCTACAAGCTCGTCTACGTCGCGCCCGAACGCCTGGAAAGCCCGGTGTTCCGCAGCTTTGCCGCGGGGGCAGACATCTCGATGGTCACGGTGGATGAGGCCCACTGCATCAGCCAGTGGGGACAGGATTTCCGCCCGAGCTACTTAAAGATCCTCGACTTCATCGACAGTCTGCCCCGCCGCCCCATCGTGTCGGCGTTCACGGCCACGGCCACGCGGGAGGTCAAGGACGACATTGTCTGCACGCTGCGGCTCCACGACCCAAAGGTTCTTGTGACCGGCTTTGACCGGCCCAACCTCTACTTTCAGGTCGAGCGCACCCGCCGCAAGGACGATTTTGTCATCCAATATCTGCGCGGCCACCCCGGCGAGAGCGGCATCATCTACTGCGCCACCCGCAAGAATGTGGACAAACTGCAGGAGCTCCTGACCGAATACGGCTTTGCGGCCACAAAGTACCACGCGGGCCTGCCCGCCGAAGCACGCCGCAAAAATCAGAACGACTTCATCTACGACACCGCGCCGGTCATTGTGGCGACGAACGCCTTTGGCATGGGCATTGACAAGTCCAACGTGCGGTTCGTACTGCACTACAACATGCCCCAGAGCATGGAGAATTATTACCAGGAGGCGGGCCGTGCCGGGCGTGACGGGCTGCCGTCGCAGTGCGTGCTGCTTTTTTCGGCGCAGGACGTCATCATCAACAAATTCCTGCTGGACAAAAAGGATTTTGCCGAGATGGACGACGAGGAGGCCGACCTTTTGCGCCAGCGCGACCTGCAGCGCTTGCAGACGATGGAGCGCTACTGCCAGACGACGGAGTGCCTGCGCAACTACATTCTGGCCTATTTCGGCGAGCATCCCACCGCGCCGTGCGGCAACTGCGGCAGCTGCAGCAACGATTTTGACGAGGTCGATATGACCGACGCCGCCAAGTGGATGATCAACTGCGTGGCCGAGCTGCACGGGCGGTACGGCAAAGCGATTTTGTTCGGCACTTTACAAGGCGCGAACCGTGCGCGTCTGCGGGAGCTGGGAGCCGAGCGCTTCAAGAGCTACGGCCGGATGAAGGACACCCCGCGCGAGACGCTGGAACGCCTGCTGGCCCAGCTGCTGGAGGATGGATATTTGGTGCAGAGCGACGACCAGTACGCCGTGCTGCACATCGGGGATATTGCCCCGCTGAAGGCCGGCGGGCAGGTGCTGGTCAAGCTGCCGCCGCAGCGTGAGCCGGAGCAGACCCGCGCACCGAAGCCGAAGCGCCGCAGCCCTATGGACGCGCTGACGAGCGCCGGACTGGAGCTGTTCAACCAGCTGCGCCAGCTGCGGTTCGACACCGCCCAGCGCGAGGGACTGCCGCCCTACGTCGTGTTCGGTGACAAGTCGCTGGTGGATATGTGTCTGCGCGCGCCGCGCCGCGCGGAGGATATGCTGGGCATCTACGGCATGGGTGAGCGCAAGTATGAAAAGTACGGTGCCGCGTTCTTTGCGGTCATTGACGCCTACCGCGCCGACCACCCCGACGCCGTTTTGAGCCTGGACCCGCCCGCACCGGAGCCGGAAAAGCCGCTGCCGTCCGAGAAGAAGAAAAAGCCGCCGAAGGCCGAGCGCCCCGCGTTTTACCTGACGGCAGAGGACGCGCGCAGCTTCAACTATCAGGACAGCTATACCGGCGCGGAGCTGAAGGCCGCGCTGATTGAGGCCGCCGGTGACCCGGATGTGAAGGCACCGACCATCAAGGAGATCGACGAGTGGCTGCTGGCGCAGCGGCTCATCGGCATGGAGCGTCTGCCGACGAAGGGCTTTTACTACGTGCCGACCCCTGCCGGTGTGGACGCCGGTCTGCGCAGTGAGGACAAGGTCAGTGCCCGCGGCACGCCGTATTCAGTGCTGCTGTTTACGCCGGAGGCGCAGCGGATGGTGGTAGAGCATTTTATAAAACCGGACTAACCGCAAACCGGCAGGTCCCTGCTTTCGCACACGGCCAAGGCGGCATGTGGGCATGCCGCCCTACGTTCCACTTTCCCCGTTATACGTAGGGCGGGGTGCCCACACCCCGCCGCCAGTTCGCGGCATCTGCCGCTAATGAGTTTACGCGCTCTTTTCGTCAACCTGCCCGTTCTTTCGTCAATTCTTTGTCATATTCGTCGATTGCGGTTTTTTTGACACGATGTTAAAATGTTAGCAGAGACCGTATACCAATTTATAAGGAGCACCCCATGGACAACGTGAAAATTCTCGAGGTCAAGCAGAGCATCTTTGCCTCCAACGACGAACAGGCCGCCGCGCTGCGGGCCGAGCTGAAGCAGGAAAAAATCTTTCTGCTGAATTTAATGAGCGCACCGGGGTCCGGCAAAACCACGACACTGCGCCGCACGATTGCTGCGCTGCAAAATGAGCTGCGCATCGGCGTGATGGAGGCCGACATCGACTCCGACGTGGACGCCCGCGCCATTGCCGAGACCGGCGCCAAGGCCATTCAGCTGCACACCGGCGGCATGTGCCATCTGGACGCCGAGATGACCCGGCAGGGACTGGCCGGGCTGGGCACCGGGGGTCTCGATTTGGTGATTCTGGAAAACGTCGGCAACCTTGTCTGCCCTGCCGAGTTCGACACCGGCGCGGTGAAGAACGCCATGATTTTGTCGGTCCCCGAGGGTCACGACAAGCCGCTGAAATATCCGCTGATGTTCCAGGTCTGCGACGTCGTTCTTGTCAACAAGATCGACGTGCTGCCGTATTTTGACTTTGACATGGACAAATGCCGCGAGTATGTGGCCCTGCGCAACCCGAACGCAAGGGTCATCCCGATCTGCGCCCGGACGGGCGAGGGCATTGACGAATGGGCCGATTGGCTAAAAGAGCAGGTCAGGGCATGGCAGACGTAAATAATCCAGCCGCGTTGTAGGGGCCGCACATGTGCGGCCCGCGGCCTTGCCGCAATCGCCCGTCCGCCATTTACAACCGGGCCGGGCATGCCCGGCCCCTACTGTGCAAAAACGGAGCAACGGCACAAAAAAGGAGCACACCATGAGCAAACCCACTGCGTTCCCGCTGGATGAGAGCAGACTGCCCTTCGAGATTCCGAGGGACGAGCCGTACCGCGAGAAAATTGCCAGGCTGGGCCAGATGATCACGGACCGCATCCCGGCCAAAAAGGGCATTCTGACGAAGGATGACCCCGAATACTGGGGCTTGGCGTCCATCGTGACCGACGAGATGGCGGACGTTGCCTTAAAAATGAAGGTCCGCAAGCCCATGACCCTGTCCGAGCTGGTCAAGGCCACGGGCAAGCCAGCCGGGGAGCTGGAGCCGCTTTTGCAGCAGATGGCCGTCGTCGGTCTGCTGGAGTACAACTGGGAGAATCCCCGCCGCGAAAAGCAGTACATCCTGCCGATGTTCGTGCCCGGCAGCGCAGAGTTCTTCAACATGAACAAGCAGCAGATCGCCGACCACCCCGAGGTGACAGCCTTCTTTGAGCGGATGACGTTTCTGCCGTTGGAGCACATCACCGCCATGGTGCCCCCGGGCGGCGCAGGCATCGGTATGCACGTCATCCCGGTTGAAAAAGCCATCGAGACTGAGAACCGGTCCGCCGACATTGAGCACATCTCTCACTGGCTGAAAAAATACGACGGCAAGTATGCCGCCGGTCCGTGCAGCTGCCGTATGTCCCGCGCCGCCATGGGCGAGGGCTGCGGCGACGACCCCGACGACTGGTGCATCGGCGTGGGCGATATGGCCGACTACCTCGTCGAGACCAACAAGGGGCATTACGTGACCTACGATGAGGTCATGCAGATCCTGCAGAAGGCCGAGGACAACGGCTTTGTGCACCAAATCACGAACATCGACGGCGAGAACAAAATTTTTGCCATCTGCAACTGCAACGTCAACGTCTGCAATGCGCTGCGCACAAGCCAGCTGTTCAACACGCCGAACATGAGCCGCTCGGCCTACGTGGCGCGTGTCGAGCCGGAGAACTGCGTGGCCTGCGGGCGTTGTGTGGAGTACTGCCCCGCGGGCGCGGTCAAGCTGGGCCAGAAGCTCTGCACGAAGGACGGCCCCATCACCTACCCGAAGCAGGAGCTGCCCGACGCCGTGAAGTGGGGCCCCGACAAGTGGGCCATCGACTACCGCGACAAGAACCGCATCAACTGTTATGACACCGGCACGGCCCCCTGCAAGACGGCCTGCCCCGCGCACATTGCCGTGCAGGGCTACCTGAAAATGGCCGCGCAGGGCCGCTACCGCGACGCGCTGGCGCTGATTAAAAAGGAGAACCCCTTCCCCGCCGTCTGCGGGCGCGTCTGCAACCGCCGGTGCGAGGACGCCTGCACCCGCGGCACCGTGGATCAGGCCGTGGCCATCGACGCCGTCAAGAAGTTCATTGCCGAGCAGGACCTGAACGCCGCGCACCGCTACGTGCCCGACGTTGTCCAGCCGTCGCTGCAGGGCCCGTGGCCGCAGAAGATCGCCATCATCGGCGGCGGCCCCGCGGGTCTGTCCTGCGCCTATTTTCTGGCAGTGCAGGGCTACAAGCCCACCGTATTTGAGAAAAACGAGCGTCCCGGCGGCATGCTGCGCTACGGAATCCCTTCGTTCAAGCTCGAGAAAAACGTCATTGACGCCGAGATCGACATTCTGCGGGAGCTGGGCGTTGACATCCGCTGCGGTGTCGAGGTCGGCAAAGACGTCACGCTGGCCGAGCTGCGCCGACAGGGCTACCGGGCGTTCTATATCGCCATCGGCTGCCAGGGCGGGCGCCGGGCCGGTGTGCCCGGCGAGGACGCCGCGGGTATCGAGACCGCCGTCCACCTGCTGCGCACCGTCGGCGGTGACGAGAGCCGCAAAATGACCGGAAAGACCGTCGTCATCGGCGGCGGCAATGTTGCCATTGACGCGGCGCGTGTGTCTCTGCGCTGCGGTTCCGACGGCGTGACGATGGTCTGTCTGGAGCCGCGGGACAAGATGCCGGCCTCGCCGGAGGAAATTGCCGAGGCCGAGGAGGAGGGCACCAAAATCACCTGCGGCTACGGCCCGAAGGAGTTCCTCTCCGAGAACGGCCATGTGACCGCCGTTGTGCTGAAAAAGTGCACCGGCCTTTACAACGCGGAGGGTCGTTTTTCGCCCACCTACGATGAAAACGATACCATCACCCTGCCGTGCGACAACGTTGTTTTAAGCATCGGCCAGTGCATCGAGTGGGGCGATTTGCTCAACGGCGAGGCCGTGCAGCTGGGCCGCGGCCAGGGCGCTGTGGCCGACGTGCTGACCTACCAGACCGCCCAGCCGGACATTTTCGTCGGCGGCGACGTCTGCACCGGGCCGCGGTTTGCCATTGACGCGATTGCTGCGGGCAAGCAGGGGGCAATTTCCATCCACCGCTTTGTGCAGCCCAACACAAGCCTGACGATTGGCCGCAACCGCCGCGACTTCCACGAGCTGGACAAGTCGAATCTGGCGCTGGGCGAGTATGACCGCGCACCGCGCCAGTCCGCCGCGCTGGATGCGGGCATTGACGCGCACCGCTCCTTCCGCGACGCGCACCTGACGCTGACCGAGGATCAGGTCAAAATCGAGACAGCGCGCTGTCTGGGCTGCGGTGCCAGCGTTGTGGACCCGAACAAGTGCATTGGCTGCGGCGTCTGCACGACAAAGTGCGAGTTTGATGCCATCCGCCTGCACCGCGACCTGCCCGAGTGCAGCAAGATGGTCAGGAGCGAGGACAAGTTCAAGGCCATTCTGCCCTACATGGCGAAGCGCGAGATCAAGATTCGCTTTGCCAAGAAGGAGAAGTAATGCACGAGCTTGGCATTGTATTCCACATCATCCGCACGGTGGAGGATGTGGCCCGGCAGAACGACGTGACGCGCATCCGGCGCGTGACGCTGCAGCTGGGCGAGGTCTCCGGCGTGGTGGAGAGCTACCTGCAGGACTGCTGGAAATGGGCGGCGGCGAAATCGGAGCTTTTGCCCGGCGCGGTGCTGACCGTGGAGACCATCCCCGCCGTGACCGTGTGCGAGGACTGCGGCCAACAGTACCCCACCGTGCAGTTTGGCCGCACCTGCCCCCACTGCCAGAGCCCGCGCACCCACCTTTTGCAGGGCCATGAGATGTTGATCAAAGAAATTGAGGCCGTGGAGACAGGTCCCACCGCCCCGGAGAGAGCGTGAAGCCTCATGAAATACAAAATTTTCCGCATCGAGGAACAGATGTACGGCTGCGAGGAGTTGCCCGCCGACCAGCCGATTCTGGTTGACGTAGTGCTGGAAGGTGCTGACGGCACGCGGCGCGTGCTCCCCTACCCCGACGAAGCGCTGCGCCGCGGCGGGATGGAGGAAGGCGACAGCGTCGAATTGACCGACGGCATCCTTCGCAAGGTATAATTTTCCCAAAAACAAAAGGGGCTGTTGCGTGTGCAGCAGCCCCTTCTATGTTTTTTACAAAGGTTATTCTTCCGTAGAAATATCGCGGCCAAAGTATTTTTCGCTCAATGCCTTCAGCGTACCGTCGGCGCGCAGCTCGTCAATGGCGGCATCAATGGCCGTGCGCAGAGCGGCAGTCTCGTCGCCCTTGCGCATCGGGATGGCGATCTGGTTCGCATCGTCGGTCAGCACGGCGATCTTCACATTCGCGTCGGGGTGCTCCTTCGTGTAATCGTAGAAGGTCATCTCGGCGTTCAGCGTCGCGTCGATGCGCCCGCTCAGCAGCAGCTCAAACGTCTGGTTCAGGTCGTCAACGCCCGTCACCGCCGCGCCGTACTGCTCGGCCAGCTCGGCGTAGGTGCTGGAGATCGTGTTTGCGGTCTTTTTGCCCTTCAGGTCCTCCAGCGTGTTGATGCTGTCATCGTCGGCCTTGGTGATGACGGCGGTGCGGTTGAAGGCGTAGGGCGTCGAGAAGTCGTATTTTTCGGCGCGTTCGGGGGTGATGTCCACGCCGTTGACCATGATGTCATAGCGGCCCGCGTCCAGACCGGCCAGCAGGCCGTCCCACTCGCCCTCGACAAACTGCGGCTCAACGCCCAGCTTCTTCGCGATCTCGGTGGCGACCTCGACGTCGTAGCCGACGAGGTTGTCGTTTTCATCGTGGTAGGTCCAGGGTGCCCATGTGCCCTCCATCGCAACCGTGATGGTACCCTTGGCCCGGATCTCGCTCAACAGGTCGCCGGACGCGGCCTCGGCGGTGCTCCCGGCGGCGGATTCCGCTGCGGGCGCGGTGGCGGCGGCACTGCTGCCGCAGGCGGTCAGGGCCAGCGCTGCGGTCAGGGTCAGGGCGGTCAGCTTGGTCAGGTTCTTCATTACAATAGGCTCCTTTGCTTGTAGGTCTGCAAAAATTCTTTGGTGCGGGGCTGCTGCGGGTCGTTGAAGAACGCCTCGGCGGTGTTCTGCTCCACAATGACGCCCTGCTCCATGAACACCACGCGGTTGGCCGCGTGGCGGGCAAAATCCATCTCGTGGGTCACGACCAGCATTGTGCGGCCTTCCCCGGCCAGGCTGCGCATGACGGCCAGCACCTCGCCGGTCAGCTCGGGGTCCAAAGCGGACGTAGGCTCGTCGAAATAGATGATCTCCGGGTCGGCGGCCATGGCGCGGGCAATCGCCACGCGCTGCTGCTGCCCGCCGGAAAGCTGGCTGGGGTAGTAGTCGGCGCGGTCATCCATGCCGACCTTGACCAGCGCGGCGCGGGCGATCTCCTCGGCCCGGCGGCGCGGCATTTTGCGTGCGATGATAAGCCCCTCGGTCACGTTTTGCAGCGCGGTCTTGTTGGCAAACAGGTTATAGCTTTGAAAGACAAACCCCGTGCGGCGGCGCAGGGCGTTGGCCTCGGCGTGGGTGACGCGGGCCAGGTCTACGCGCTGGTCGTCAAACAGCATCGTGCCGCCGTCGGACTTTTCCAAAAAGTTCAGGCAGCGCAGCATCGTTGTTTTTCCGCTGCCGCTGGGGCCCAAAATGGCGACGACGTCGCCCTTGTTCACGTCCAGATCGATGCTCTTGAGCACCTGCAAATCGCCAAAGGACTTGCGCAGATTTCTGATTTGCAGCATAGTTCAGCTCCTTTGCGCGCCCTTGCTGTTGAGGTACCGCTCGCCGACGGCCTGCAGGCGGGTCAGCACGGTGCAGAACAGCAGGTAAACCAGACCGACCTCAATGTAGAGGGCCAGCGGCTCATAGGTGCGGGCCACAATGCGCTGGGTCGTCATGAACATTTCGGTCACGGTGATGTTCGCGGCCAGCGAGGTATCCTTGACCATGGCGATCAGCGTACTGGCCAGCGTGGGGAAGGCCGTGCGCAGCGCCTGCGGCAGGATGATGCGGCGGATGATCTGTAAGTAGCTCATGCCGACGCACTGCCCCGCCTCCATCTGGCCTTTGGGCACGGATTCCAGCGCGGCGCGGATGGTCTCGGCGCAGTACGCGCCCTCGTTGATGGAAAAGACGAGCACCGCCGCGGGGAACGGCTCAATCAGGATGCCGACGCCGGGCAGGCCGTAGAACACAACGAACAGCTGCACCAGCACGGGCGTGCCGCGGATGACCCAGATATAAAACCGGGCCAGCCGCTGCAAAACGGGCACATGGGCAAACTGCACCAGCGCCACCGCCACCGCGATGATAAGCGCCAGCGTGAACGAGATGGCGGTCAGCGGGATGGTGACGGTCAGGCCGGGCAGCAATATTTTACCAAAGGAATCCACAAGGATTCCCCACAGGCGTTCGGACATGGGGCGGAACTCTCCTTTTTTGGTTGGGGTTGCGGGAATATTTCCCACTAAAACGGTATGCTATGAGATTGTAGCACACTTTGCCGGATTTTGCAAGAGTGGAATTTGAAGTGAAGTTTAAGGCGGGAGCAGAAAAGCCTCCCTTGTCAAAGACAGACTCCCCCGTGCCGGGGGAGGTGGCGCGTAGCGCCAGAAGGGGAGCAGGTGGACGCCGCAGGCGGCCGGAGGGATTCCGACGGGCTATGCCCTGCACGCTGTCACACCCGCAGACGGGCAGGAATCCCTCCGCCTCGCAGGCTCGGCACCTCCCTTTGACAAGGGAGGCTTTTGTCTGCGGGGTGAGGGTGGGGGGATTGCACGGAAGGTTTACTGTGGCCGCAAGCGGGCACGGCGGCCAGAGGGCTGGCCGCCCTACGTTCCCCTTTTTGGTTGGACGTAGGGCGGGGTGCCCCCACCCCGCCGAAGTTGGCGGCAGGCAGAATGCAACGGGATTGGCAGACCGTAGGGGCGGATTCTATATTACCGACATAAGTACATACAACAGAGATGATACAAACTAAGCGTCATTCCCACAAAAATGTGATGAAAAAGGGTATAAAAAATCCCACCGCTATGTGGCGATGGGATTTACATGCTTCAAATATTAAAACTTATATTGGCCATTCTCATAAGTACAAGTCTTACCATCTGCCGTATAAACCAACTTGTTAATCTTGCAGATAGCACCAGAATCAGCATTTGCAGTAATCGTAACGTCGCCAATAGAGCTGTCCGTATACTTCACTTCAGACAGCGCAGAAATCTCGTCCTGAGAAATGGTAAACGTAGATTGGCCATTATTAGTAGTAACGGAAGATTTTGCACCGTCATTTTTATCAATCTTTACTGCCGTAGCCACCGTACCACCAAGCTTAACCGTAGCATACTGCTCATCAATTAGGGTCTGTGTAGCCATAACCGTCATACGGCACTCGGCTATAATGGACTGCTGCTTAGCCTTGTCGATGTAACCAGTCAGGGCCGGAACCAGCAGGGCGGCCAGGATGGCCAGGATGACCAGAACGACGATGAGCTCGACCAGGGTGAAGCCCTTCTTGTTCTTCATTTTGCGAATTTTCTCGAACATGATAAATTCCTCCAATAAATTCAGTAAGGACATCGTGCGTCCTCATTTGTGAAAATATAATATCACATAATCTGCCAAATTTCAACAGCCTTATGTAAAAACAGCAAAAAACATTTTTTTGCTTCTATTTTCGATTTCCCACCGTTTTGCCTGTTGTATTCCAACCGCCTTGCCGTGGCTGCACCTCTGCCGTCGCGCAAAATTCTATACATATTACCGTCATTTTTAAAAATCAGCTGTGCCGTCGCGCCAAAAGCCGCAGTAAAAACTGCCGCAATTGAAATCGCACATATATTGCGTTCATTTTATCTGTGCTGTCTCTGTCGGTGCGGGCAGCGGGGCGCATCGCGCATGGATTTCAGCGTATATAGGCCAATTTTACAGGCGGGCAATTTTTGTGCTATTTTGCATTTTCCCGTGTTCTCTCTCCCCTGCCCGGCCACGGGGACGCTCCTTTGTGAAAACACCGCAGATTCCGGTACAAAAGTGTGGTATACTGCAAGATTTTGTGCTATACTGGATAAAAAATCAACACAGCCGGGCCGCGCCCGGCACAAAAGGGGCCACACATGAAAAACACCACCGAGGAAAAACGCGAAGCCATCCCCAACAGCGTCAGCCGGATGCTGCTGGCGGGCATCGGCGTACTTTTGCAAGTTTTATGGATCTTCTGGCTTGCCCTCAAGCTGAACGACTACTCCACCGCCATTCAGGTATGCACGTCGGTACTGACATTTTTGATTACGCTGCGTATATATGGGCTGCATATCAACTCCGCGTATAAAATTTCGTGGATCATTCTGATTTTGCTGTTTCCCATCTTCGGTCTGACCATCTATCTGCTGTTTGGCCGCAGCGGGGCCGTCAGCGTCATGCGCCGCCGTTTTGGCGAAAATATGACGATGCTGCGCCGGTATCACGCACCCATTTTGCGGCAGCGCCGCGCCCTGCCCTACCCGGACCGCATCACCCGCAACCACGCCCGCTATTTGCAGGACTGCGCGGGCTACCCCGCCTATGACAACACCGATGTGACGTTCTACGGCGACACCTGCGAGGCGCTGGAGGCCCAGAAAACAGCCCTGCGCAGCGCGGAAAAGTTTATTTTCATGGAATACCACGCCATTGAGGACGCCTCCGCCTGGCAGGAGCTGGAGGATATTCTGGCCGAGCGCGCCGCCCACGGCGTGGAGGTGCGCGTATTTTACGACGACGTGGGCAGCATCGGGTTTATCAACAGCAAATTTGTCAAAAAGCTGGCGGGGCGCGGCATACAATGCCGCCGGTTCAACCCGGTCATCCCGATTTTGAACGTCTTTATGAACAATCGCGACCACCGCAAAATTACCGTTGTGGACGGGCGCGTCGGCTTTACCGGCGGCTACAATCTGGCGGAGGAGTACTTCAACCGCACCCACCCTTACGGCCAGTGGAAGGACAGCGGCATCCGGCTGGAGGGCGACGCCGTGCGCGGCCTGACGCTGATTTTCTTAGAGCTGTGGGGCGCAACGCAGAAGGCAGCCCCCGAGGTCGAGCGCTATCTGCCCGATGTGCCCTACACCGCGCGGGAGAATGCCGTGGTGCTGCCCTACGCGGACAATCCGCTGGACGACGAGGCCACCGGCGAGAACGTCTACCTGAACATGATCCGCAGTGCGAAGGACTACGTCTACATTACAACGCCCTACCTTATTTTAAGTGACGAGATGCAGCGCACACTGCGGCTGGCCGCGTCCAGCGGCGTTGATGTGCGGATCATCACGCCGGGCATTCCGGACAAAAAGCTGATCTTCTCGGTCACGCGCAGCTATTACGCCAGCCTTGCCAAGAGCGGCGTGCGCATTTATGAGTACGCGCCCGGGTTCATCCACGCGAAGCAATGCGTAGCCGACGGCACGGAAGCCGTTGTGGGTACGATCAATTTTGACTTCCGCAGCCTGTACCTGCACTTTGAGAACGCCTGCTGGTTCTGCGGCTGCAGCGCCGTGGCCGATGTGCGCCGCGATTTTGACGCGCTGTTTTCCGTCTGCCGCGAGGTCACGCAGGAGTACGCCGACACCCGCAGCCTGGCCGTGCGCGGCTGGGACTGCGTGCTGCGGCTGTTCAGTCCGCTGATGTGACGGGCTGTGCGCCGGGCGCGGCAAGTGGAATTTTCCCAAAGAAATCTGTACTATTTCACGTTGCAAACCGCCGCTGCGCGCCGTACAATAAAGACAAAATCCAGACTGTCAAATGAGGTGCATACCAATGGAGCATATAGCATGGAAGGGCCGCATCAAGCCCGGCTGCAAAGCGGAATATCAGCGCCGCCACGCGGAGATCTGGCCCGAGATGGTCGAGGTGCTGAAGGCTGCGGGCATCTGCAACTACAGCATCTTCTACTGTAACGACGAGCTGTTCGGCTACTATGAGTGCGCGAAGGGCGTTGCCTACGCCGAGAAGGTACAGGCCGAAAGCCCCGTTGTGGACCGCTGGAACGACTACATGAAGGACATTCTGGAGCTGGAAATGGACCCCGTGACCGGCGCCCAGCCCAAGCTGGAGCAGGTGTTCCGCTTGGATTAAACGCGCATAAGACAGCAAAGCCGCCCGTGTCAGGCTGACACGGGCGGCTTGTGTTTTTATGGCAGGTGCAGCGCAGGCGGTGTTGCCTTTAGGGTATTTACAACACGATGCGGAACGCGACGCGGTGCTCTCCTTCCCCGCTGACGCGGTAAGGCTCCTCCACATCGGTGCCCCAGCTGTCGATGCCGCCGACGCCGCGGGCTGCGCCCAGGATCGTTACGCTCGTGCGGCCCGTGGCGGGCAGCTCGGTGATGTGCTGGGCGGCCTCGATTTCCTGCGCAGTGTTGGGCAGTGCGCTGAAGGCAAACGGCGCGTCGGCCCGTTCAATCGTCAGCGCAGCCGCCGTCTGGCCGCAGGCGTTGTGCTGCTCCAGCGTGAACTGACGGGTGCCCACATGCAGGCCGCAGTCCTGCGGGACGAGGGCCGGTTCAATGTGCGGCACCTCCTCATGGCAGCCAAAGACGCCGCCCTTGCAGCGATCCGGGTAGGTCTCGCCCGAAAGGCCGGTCCAGAGCGTGCGGGCCACGGGGGCAAACGTCTGGAATTTTACGCCGAAGCAGGGCAGCTCGGGCGCACCGGGCACGCCATGATAGACAGCCTCGACCAGCAGCGTGCCCCGCGACTCCACGGTGTAGGTCAGCTCGGCCTTAGCGCCGGGCACGGTGGGCACGCCGTAGGTATAGCGCACCTGCACACCGTCGGCGGATTTCCGCAAGACCGCAAAGCCGAGGTTCTGCAGGTAGACATCCGCCGCCAGCCAGGCCGCCGCTTTCTGCGGGAAGCCGCAGCCGCGGTCATTGTCGGTGGCGGCGCGCCAGAACGCCGGGCGCGGGGCGCGCCAGAGCCACTCGCTGCCGTTGACGGTCAGCGACGACGGCCCGGCCTCGCCCGCGGAAAAGAGAATTTCAAACCCGTCGCCCCTGACGCCGAGGTTGCCGTCTCCCTCAGTCACGGTCAACGTGCCGGGCTTGCGGGCGGCCTGTGCTTTGGCCGCGTCGCGGTCCGCCCGGGCGGCGGCTGCGGCGTTGCGGGCATCGTGGGCGGCGCGGCGGGCGGGGGTGTCGTACCAGTAGCGCACGTCCTGCATGGCGGGCTTCTCGGCACCGTCGGCGTAGACAATGCCGTTGCCGCTGAAGTTGTAATCGGTGTTGCGGTCCGCAAAGTCGCCGCCGTAGCCCAGCACGCTGCGGCCAAGCGCGTCGGTGTGCCGGAGCGCCTGGTCCATGTAGTCCCAGATGAAGCCGCCCTGGTACTGGTCGAACTCGTCGGCCAAGCGCACATAGCTCTCCATGCCGCCCAGCGAGTTGCCCATATCGTGCATATATTCGCAGAGAATGAAGGGCTTCTTCGGGTGGGATTCGAGATACTCGCGAATTTCCCACGGCTTGGCGTACATCCGGCTTTCCATGTCGCTGATGGCGTCGAACGCGCGGCAGTGGAACACACCCTCATAATGCACGAGGCGTCCCGGGTCGTGGTCGTGGAAGAACTGCGACATGGCGAGAATATCCTCGCCCGCGTAGCTCTCATTGCCGCAGGACCAGATCAGGACGGCGGCGTGGTTCTTGTCGCGTTCAAACATGCTGCGGGCGCGGTCCACGACGCAGTCCTTCCACTCGGGCAGGCTGCCGGGCACGTTCCAGCTCGGCTCCACCGCGCCGAGCTTCTGCCAGCTGCCGTGGCTTTCGAGGTTCGTCTCGTCGATCATGTAGATACCGTTCCGGTCACACAGGTCGTACCACAGGCTCTGGTCGGGGTAGTGGCAGGTGCGCACGGCGTTGATGTTGTTCTTTTTGAACACGGCCATGGCGGCGTGCATATCGTCGGCGCCGATGGCGCGGCCCCTGTCGGCGTTCCACTCGTGGCGGTTGACGCCGTTGAACACGACACGTTCCCCGTTCAGGCACATGACGCCGTTTATCATCTCAAAGCGGCGGAAGCCGATGTCGTAGGGCACGACCTCCTGCAAAACGCCGTCGGCATCGCGCAGGGTCAGTACGGCGTGGTAGAGCACCGGCGTTGCATGGCTCCACGGCTGGATGCCCTCGATCTCGATCGTATCGCCCGCGGCGGGGCCTTCGTAGACGGCGTAGCCCTCGGGGTCGGTCACGACGAGGGCAGCCGACGCGCCGTCGGTCTCGCCGTCCAGCTTGACGAGGGGCGTCAGCAGGCCGGTGGTGTTGTCGGCGGCAAGGTCGGCCTTGAGCCAGATGTCGTTGATGTGGACCTTGGGCTTTGCGTACAGGTAGACCGAGCGGAAGATGCCCGAGAAGCGGAAGAAGTCCTGATCCTCGATCCAGGCGGCGCTGCTGCGCTTGTAGACCTCGACGCAGAGGCGGTTGTTCTCGTCCCGAATATACGGTGTCAGGTCAAATTCAGACGGGGTGAAACTGTCCTCGGCATAGCCGACGAACTGGCCGTTGCACCACAGGTACATGGCCTGCTCCACGCCCTGAAAGCTGACGCAGACGCGCTGGCCGCGCAGGGACTCGTCCAGATCAAATTCTTTGACATAGCTGCCCACGGGGTCATCGTTCCAATCGACCTGCGGCGGGCGCAGGCAGCTGCGGCCATCCCACGGGTAGAGGGTGTTGGTGTACTGCAGCTGACCGTAACCCTGCAGCTCGATGTGCCCGGGCACGCGGATGGTGCCGAAGCCGGACAGGTCGGCGTCCGGCTGGTAAAAATCCGCCGGGCGGGCGGCAGGGTTGGCGCTCCACGCAAAGCGCCATGCGCCGTCCAGTGACTGGCGCAGCGATGTCAGGCCGCTTTCTGCCTCGTCCAAGGTGCGGCAGCAGAGATGGTCAGAGTGTGCGTCCAGCCGGTTCACAGCAAAGACGGTGGGGTCACTCAGCCAGCGAAGTTCAGGGGTCATAGGGATCTCTCCTTTACACAATCAGGTTCTTACCGTCATTCTGCCACAGGGCGCGCGGGGTGTCAATGGAAAGTTTCACGCAGATATTTTCCGTATTTTTTGCATCTTTACGGGAATTGTGCTGTGTTTAACACTTCGCGGCAGGATTTTTTGAGTTTTTCCGTTTTGTCTGGTGGCAGATTGTACGCTGCAGCACCAGATATAGCGGTGGCGGCAGGATTTTTGCGGGGTGGGTTGTTATAGTCGGCACACCTGGGGCGGCGTTTTGGGGTCATACTTCTTCTGTCTCCGCCTCCGCGGCGGCGCGCAGACGCTCCCGCACGGGGCGCAGGGCCTCGGGCAGAGCCTCGTCGGGCAGGTCGCTGATGCCCTCGGTGCTGCCGCGGGCGGCGGCGGTCTCATAGAACCAGCACTTGTAGTCCAGGGTGTCCATCGTCTGCTGCAATTCAGCCATGCGGGTCTCGAGCACGGTGCGCTGCTTGCGGAACAGCTCCAGCCGCCGGGCAATGGTCTCATCGCCCTGCATGGCCAGCTCGATGTATTCGCGGATGTCCTTGAGGGACATGCCGGTCTTTTTCAGGCACTCGATGATGCGCAGCCACTCGAAGTCCTTCTCCGTAAAAACGCGGATGCCGCCGGACGAGCGCCCGACGAAGGGCAGCAGCCCTTCCTTATCGTAATAGCGGATCGTCGATGCTGGCACACCCAGCCGCCGTGCCATCTCCCCCACTGTATAGGCCATGTGTTTTCCTCCTATGACTTAAACCCAGGTTTAACCTGTGTATCAGTATAGGACAAAAGGGCGGCGTTGTCAAGGCGGGCGGGGTCACCCGCGGTATTCCCCCCTCATCCGGCTGAACAGTTTCCTGTTCTTGCGCACGCCGCGGGGCGTGCCGCCTCTCCTCTGCCCGCTTTTCTTTTATAGGGAAGGCTTTTTCTATTTTTTATTGACAAACGCGCGGTTTGTTTCTATCATGTTCATATAAGTAAGGGAGGGACCGCCACTATGCTGACCTATAATATGGACGTGGAGGAACGCAGCACCTGGCTGCGCGCCACCCCCGGCGCGGCGGCGCTGGCACAGCCGTTTTACTGCACCGAGGCCGGCAACTTTTATGGCCGCGCCCATTTTGCCACAGCCCGCACCGATAAGGAAAGCTATCTGCTGTTTTATACGCTGTCCGGCTCCGGTCTGATCGAGCAGAACGACCAGCGCGTGGAGCTGCCCGTCGGCAGCGCCCTGCTGTTGAACTGCCGCGCCCCGCAAAGCTACTGCACTGCCCCCGGGCAGGACCACTGGCACCACTACTGGGCGCATCTGGACGGCGCGGGCGTCGCCAATCTGGCCGAGGTACTGCAGCCGCAGGGGCGGCTGTCCCCCGTTACGGTCAGTCGGCTGGAGATGCAGCCGCTGTTTGAGTCACTGGCCGCCGAGTGGGAGCACGGCGCTGCCGCACAGATCGAGATCTGCTTGGCCCTGCACCGGATGCTGGCCCTGATGGCCCGCCAGCTGCTGGCCGGGGACGAGAGCCGCTCCAATCGCACCTTGATCGAGCAGGCCGCCGAGTACATCCGCCAGCACTATGCCGAGCCGCTGTCGCTTGACAGCCTGCTGGCCCAGACACCGGTGAGCAAGAGCTGGTTCCTGCGGCTGTTCCGCCAGTACATGGGCACGACGCCCTACAATTTTTTGCTGTCCACGCGGATCACACGCGCCAAGGAGCTGCTGGTGCTGACGGATTTCTCCGTCTGCGAGATCGCGCATCAGGTCGGCTTTGGGGATGAGAGCAACTTCTCGACCCGCTTTACCGCCATGGTGGGCCAAAGCCCCCAGCAGTACCGCAAAAGTGCAATGAAGCCCGCGGAAAACTGAATAATGGGAAAGAAGGCATTTGTATGTTGAAAACCGAACGCATGGACCGTGTCCGTGCTGCCCTGCGCGCGCAGGGACTGACGCAGATGATCGTCTGCGACCCCAAGAGCGTGTGGTATCTGACCGGCGTCGCCGTGGAACCCTATGAGCGTCTGCTGGCGCTCTACCTGCCCACCGAGGGCGAGCCGGTGCTGTTTTTGAACAGACTGTTCAATGTGTCCGAGCCGCCGTGCAGGACCGTCTGGCACACCGACACGGACAAGCCCGTGGCGCAGATCGCCGAGGTCGTGGACGCGGGCAGGCCGCTGGGCATTGACAAGGAGTGGCCCGCTAAGTTTCTGATCCCGCTGATGGAGACCCACCCCGGTATGCAGGTCGTGCTGTCCAGCGACTGCGTGGACGACTGCCGCGCCTGCAAGGACGCCGAGGAGCAGGCCCTCATGCGCGAGGCGTCCCGCATCAACGACGCGGTGAACGAGGCCGCGAAGCACTATATAAAGGCCGGCATGACCGAACGCGAGGTCGCCGAGTTTATCGACGCGCAGTACCGTGCCCACGGCTGCGAGGGGCCGAGCTTTACGACGATCGTCTCCTTTGGTGCCAACGCCGCCGACCCGCACCACGAGCCGGACGACACCGTGTTAAAAGAGGGCGACTGCGTGCTGTTTGACATGGGCTGCGTGAAGAGCCGCTATTGCAGCGACATGACCCGCACCTGGTTCTGCGGCCAGCCCACTGAAAAGCAGGCCGCCGTGCATGATCTGGTGCGCCGCGCGAATGAGGCTGCCGAGGCGCTCATCAAGCCCGGCGTGCGCCTGTGTGAGCTGGACGCCGCCGCGCGCGACCTGATTACGGAAGCGGGCTACGGCGCGTATTTCAACCACCGTCTGGGGCATTTCATCGGCCAGACCGACCACGAGAAGGGCGACGTCAGCAGCGCGAACACCGCCGCAGCCAGACCCGGCATGATCTTTTCGATTGAGCCGGGCGTCTACCTGCCCGGCGAGTTCGGCGTCCGCGTGGAGGACCTCGTCCTGGTGACCGAGACCGGCTGCGAGGTGCTGAACAGGAACGATAAGCATTGGGATGTGGTGGGGAAATAACTGCCGCCATCCCTGCCTCCCCTTGAGAGGAGGTGGCCCCGCAGGGCCGGAAGGGTGGCTGGCAGCCGACCTATAAAAGGGTTGTTGCGGCCCACCCCTCACCGCCTGCGGGCGGAGCTCCCCTCAAGGGGAGCCTAAAGAATTTCAGAGAGGTGTACGATTGAAAAAACATCTGTTCCGTATCATTGCCGTCCTGTCCGCCGCGGTCCTGCTGGCGGGCTGCGCGGCGTCGCGGCTGCGGCTGGGGGCTGCGGCTGCAGGCGGCGTGTACAATGCGTTTGGTACCGCCATGGCCGCCCAGAACAGCACCATCGAGGTCAAACAGACCGCCGGGTCCGCCGCCAACCTGCGGCTGCTGGCGGGCGGCTATTTACAGCTGGCCGTTGCCCAGTCCGACATGGCGCAGGATGCCTACGACGGCACCGGCGTCTTTGCCCACGAGAGCACCGAGCGCAGCTTCAGCGCCGTGGCCGCCCTGTATGAGGAGGCCGTGCAGGTCGTTGTCCGGGCCGACTCCGGCATTACGACGCTGGAGGAACTGCAGGGCTGCACGCTCAGCGTCGGCGAGGAGGAATCCGGCACCGAGCAGAACGCCTGGCAGGTTTTGGCCGCCTGCGGCCTGAACAACCGCCTGGTGCACACTGTAAACCTGAACTACACCGACGCTGCCGCCCAGCTGGCCGACGGCACGATCGACGCGATGTTCGTCACCGCCGGTCTGCACGCCGACGCGCTGGAGCAGCTGGCCAAGACCTGCGCCATCCGTCTGCTCTCCGTCGATGGGGGTGTCGGTGCGCGGCTGCTGGCGGCCTACCCGGCCTACCGCGCCTGCGTTATCCCCGCCGGGACCTACGCCGGTCAGGGTGAGGACGTCTGGACCGTCAGCGTGCAGGCGCTTCTGCTGGCGTCGAACGCGCTGTCCGACGAGACCGTCCAAAGGCTGACCGCCCGGTATTTTGACAGCGTGGACGCCGTGGCTGCCGCCGTGCCGGTGCCGCTGGTGACCGACCCCGCCGTGGCCGCCGCGCAGAGCGTTATCCCCTACCACACCGGGGCCGCTGCGTACTACACCGCGCAGGGCATCACCCCCGCAGGGCCGGAGACGGGCGCGTCCCCTGAACAGGAGGCCGCCGCATGATCATCTCACTGGATATGTACCAGACGCTGTTTGCGGCGGTCTGCGTGCTGATGCTGGGCCGCTTTTTGAAGGCGCGCATCGGCTTTCTGGAAAAATTCTGCATTCCCGCGCCGGTCATCGGCGGCGTGCTGTTTGCCGTTTTCACCTGTCTCTGCTATGTGACCGGCATTGCCGAGTTTGAATTTGACGACATTTTAAAGGAAGTCTGCATGGTGTTCTTCTTCACCTCGGTAGGCTTTCAGGCCAACCTCAAGGTGCTGAAAAGCGGCGGCAAATCGCTGATCCTCTTCTTGGGGCTGGTCGTTGCGCTGATTTTGTGCCAGAACTTCCTCGCCGTCGGGCTGGCGGATCTGCTGGGCATCTCGCCGCTGATCGGTCTGTGCACCGGTTCCATCCCGATGGTCGGCGGCCACGGCACGGCGGGCGCGTTTGGCCCCGTCCTCGAGGACTTCGGCGTTGCGGGCGCGACCACGCTCTGCACGGCGGCGGCCACCTACGGCCTGATCGCGGGCAGCGTCATGGGCGGCCCGACGGGCCGTCTGCTCATTGAGCGCCGCAAGCTGCTGGACACCGTTGTGCCCGAGGACGACAGCCTGCTGGTAGAGGAAGAAATCAAGCACGAGCGCCACACCAGCATGTACCCGGCTGCTGTGTTCCAGCTGATTATCGCCATCGGCATCGGCACGTTCATCTCCAAGGCGCTGGCCATGACCGGGCTGACGTTCCCCATTTATATCGGCGCGATGATCGCCGCGGCGTGTATGCGCAACATCGGCGAATTCACCCACAAATTCACGACCCACATGGGCGAGATCAACGACATCGGCGGCATCAGCCTGTCGCTGTTCCTGGGCATTGCCATGATCACGCTGAAGCTGTGGCAGCTGGCCGCGCTGGCGCTGCCGCTCATCATCCTGCTGGCGGGCCAGACGCTGCTGATTTTCCTGTTCACCTACTTTGTGATTTTCAACATCATGGGCCGCGACTATGACGCTGCGGTCATTGCAGCGGGCGTCTGCGGCTTTGGCATGGGCGCGACGCCCAACGCCATGGCCAACATGCAGGCCCTGTGCGAAAAGTATGCCCCGTCGGTCAAGGCGTATCTGCTGATCCCGCTGGTAGGCAGTCTGTTTGCGGACTTCCTCAACAGTCTGGTCATCACCTTCTTTATCAACTTTATCTAATTGGGAGGTCCTTCTGATGTTCCGCAAGCTGCGTGAGGCGCTGAAAAAGCAGCGCTACCGTGTCCACAGTGACGACGTTGCCCTGCCGGAGGTCCACACCGGCCAGGTCACCCACAGCGACGCCCCCGAGACCCCGGAGAAGCACAAGTCCATCAACTATGAAAACGTCGCCATCCCGGAGGTTCATATTCCAAAGAAGAAGCCATGAAGCCTTCTCCCCCTGGGGGAGAAGGTGGCCCCGCAGGGCCGGATGAGGGGAGAGCTTGCCGCGGTTGCCCGCAAACGGGTTGCCACAGAGGGTTCGGCCCTCATCAGTCACCTTCGGTGACAGCTTCCCCCGATGGGGAAGCCTTTTTGTACAGCAAAACGCCCCTGACCGAACGGTCAGGGGCGTTTTGCCCGTAATGTTAGTCGAGGAAGTTCTCGTTGAGGGTGACACCGAAGTCGTGGGCGATGGCGCGCAGGTCATCGTCGGTGATGGTCTGGCGGATCAGGCCGCCGCCCATGGACAGGACCTTGACGTAGATCTCGGCACTCTTTTCAATCGTGTGGGCGAGGCCGAAGGTGATGTCAAAGTCAGGGCCGGAGGCAAACAGGCCGTGCTGTGCCCAGATAGCGGCCTGATAGGTTTTCATCTTCTCGGAGGTTGCCATGGCGATGTCCGCGCCGCCCGGGACCATCCAGGGGCAGACGCCGACGCCCTCGGGGAAAACGACGGGGCACTCGGTGGCGCTCTGCCACAGGGCGCGGGAGAAGTCACGGTCCGTCAGCGGCAGGATGTAGGTCAGCGCAATGACGTTGGTGGCGTGGCAGTGATAAATAACGCGGTTCGCGCCGTTGGTAGCGGCCTTGCGGACGCTGTGGTTCATGAAATGGCTGGGGAACTCGGACGTCGGGCGTGCGCCGTCGGCCAGACCCCAGACGATGCGCCAGCTGTCGCCCTTGTCGTTGATCTCCACAATGCCGATGCTGTGGATCGGGTCAGGCTCGACATTGCGGAAGAACTTGCCGGAGCCGGTGGTGATGAAGTACTCACCGGCCAGATTATCGGCCTGCACGCCCATGTTGACCCACTCGCGCGGCTCGGCGTCGAAGTAGGGGCGGCAGGCGGCGACGTCCTCCCCGGTCATGCGGTAGGTCAGGTTGCCGCCGTTGCGCTCGTGCCAGCCCTGCAGCCAGCCATCGTTGCACATACGGATAAAGCCCTTGACGCAGGGAATTTCATAAATCGTAGACATAATTTCTGCTCCTTTATATCGTTGTGTTGGCTTCCCCCTCCGGGGGAAGCTGTCAGTGGCCCCGACCACTGACGGATGAGGGCAAAGCTGCCGACAACAGCCCGTTACCGGGCAATTGCCGCAAGGCCGCCCCTCATCCGGCCTCGGGCGGGGCCTCGGCCACCTTCCCCCAAAGGGGGGGGGAGGCATCCCGAAATCAGCGCGTGATCACATCCACCGGCACGTTGAAGATCTCGGCAACCTTCAAAATCGTGTCGATGTGGTGGCCGGTGGCGGCGGCCATGTGGTGGGTGGGGCCGGCCTCGCTCCAGCGGTTGACGAACTCGCGGGCACCGCAGCTGAAGCGGGTGCGCATGTTCGTGTCACCGAAGGTGAAGATCGGGCCGGGCTCGTTGACGCCCTCGGCCACGACAAACTTGAAGTGGCCGTCCTTGTCCTGCGTGATGGCCAGATAGGTCACATCGCCCACCGGCGGGTAGAACTGGGTCAGGTAGCCGCCGCCGGTCTTGCCGTGGAACACGGGCACGATCTTCATGGTCGGCTTTCTGGCCGTGGAGATGTCGGCGTCGCCGGAGCCGGAGTGGCCGATGATGCAGATGTCCTCATTGAAGTCGATGGAGTACATCTCGCTCAGCTGGCCGCAGCCCGCAATGGTCTTGAGGATGGACATGGCCATCGCGACCTTGATGTCGCCCTCGACGGCGCAGGCCGTGCCCTGCTTGATGAGCATCGAGAACGCGGGGATCAGCATCGAGTCCAGCTTACCGGCCACGCCCTTGGCGAAGCCGTCGTAGTGGCTGGCGACGAAGGCGATCTTCTCGTCCCTGACCCACTGCTCAAATGCGACAACGTAGCGGGCCATATCCCAGACCTTCTCCACCGTGCCGCCGCCCTCAATATCGAAGGTGTCCAGAATGTCCTGCGCCTTGGCGCGGATGGCGTCCTCGTCGGTGATGTTGTCAGCGATGGCCCACATCTTCTCCCAGTCAAACTGCTTGGTGTAGAGCCACATGCGGTTGTACAGGTTCGTCTCGTCGATGTACAGATCCATCATGCCGGGGTACGGGCGGCCGATCTGCGCAAGGTTCGTATCACGGAAGCGGCGGCGCACCTGCGCGGCCTTGCACCAGTCGTTGATTTCGGCCTGCACGGCGGGGTCACCGCCCTCGACAACGCCGGTGATGACGGCGTGGCGCTTACCGGCGCGCTCCAGATCAGCGACCATCTCGCCGACAGCGCCGCAGGCGTACAGCTCACCCAGCCAGGTGGGGGTGTCGGTGTTGGCGTAGTCGGGGGCCTTCTTCTTCTGCACGTTGACGAGGACGACGGGCACGTCGAGGTCGCGCACGGCGGGCAGCATATTGTAAGAGGTAGCGTAGGTCAGCAGCTGCAGAATGACAAGGTCAACGTCGGCGGCGCGGAACTTATCGCCCGCGGCCATGGACTGCTCCTTGGTGGTGACGATGCCGCCGTCGATGACCTCGACGGTGTCGGGCAGCGTCTTTTTGAAGGCGGCGTACTGGCCCTCAAACTCGGGGACCAGCGTGGGGAACTGCGGCAGGTAAGCGCCCAGCGCAATGGCGAACACGCCAACGCGGGCTTTGGTTTCGACTAACATGGTGGGACCTCCTGTATATGGATTTGTTGTGATGTGCGTGTAGGGGAGGGATTTATCCCTCCCGGGAAGTATACGGTGTCGGGCGCGGGCACGGGAGGGTCAAGACCCTCCCCTACAAACCAGGGTGAACGGCAGGCTGGCGGCGGCATGAGGGCATGCCGCCCTACGGTTGGATGTAGGGCGGGGTGCCCCCACCCCGCCGGGTCGTTTACTCCGGCTGATACTCTTTAATTTCAAAGCTGCGCCGGATGGCGGCGCGGGCCTCGGCCAGGTCGGCAAAATCGCCGCTGTGGATGAACTGCACCATCAGGTTGCCCAGCGCTGTGCCCTCGGTGGGGCCTGCAAACACGGTCAGGCCGGTGGCGTTGGCGGTCTGCTGGTTCAGGTAGCCGTCCTGGCTGCCGCCGCCGACGATGTTCAGGCTTGTGTAGGTCTTGCCGGTCAGGCTTTGCAGGGTCTCCACGGCGCGGCGGTAGTCCTGCGTCAGGGAGTTGTAGACGCACTGCATGACCTCGCCGGTGGCGGCGGGCACGGGCTGGTGCGTGTCGGCGCAGGCTGCCCTGACTTCTTCGATCATGGAGGCAGGCGCTAAGAAGCGGTTGTCATCGGGGTCAACGCAGCTGGGGAAGTCGGCGGCCTCCTTTGCGGCGGCGATCAGCTCCGGGAAGCTCGGGCGGGTGCCGGTCTTTTCGCCAAGCTCACGGCGGACGGACTGGATCATCCACAGGCCCATGATGTTTTTCAGGTAACGGTAGCGGTATTCATAGCCGCCCTCGTTCGTAAAGTTGGCAGCGCAGCTGTCCGGGCCGGTGATGGCCGCTGCGTTTTCCACGCCCAGCAAGCTCCATGTGCCGCTGGACAGGTAAGCGGCGTACTCATCCCGCGCGGGCACGGCGAGGAACGCCGAGCCGGTGTCGTGGGTCGCGGGCAGAATGACCTCGGCGTCAAAGCCGACAGCCTTCTGAATTTCCGGCGTCAGATGCCCCAGCACCGTACCGGCGGTCTTGATGGGCTGGAAGATGCCGCGCGGCAGACCCAGCTTTTCGATCAGTGCATCGTCCCAGTCCCTGCTGTCCGCGCCCACCAGCGCCGTGGTGCTGGCGTTCGTGTACTCATTGGCGGGCACGCCGCAGAGCAGGTAGTTCAGGTAATCGGGCACCATCAGGAACGTTTTGGCGGCGGCCAGCTGCTCCGGGTGCTCCTTTTTGAGCGCCATCAGCTGGTAGACCGTGTTGAACGGCTGGTACTGGATGCCGGTGCGGGCGTAGTGATCGGCAAAGGTCAGGCCGTATTCCTTTTCCAGCGCCTCGCGGATACCCTCGGTGCGCTGGTCGCGGTAGGCGACGGCGTCGCCGATGCGCTTATTGTCCGCATCCAGCAGCACAAAATCGACGGCCCAGGTGTCGATGCCGATGGTCGCGGGGGCAAAGCCTGCGTCGTGTGCAGCCTTCAGGCCGTTGACGACCTCTTGCGCGAGGGTGTCGATGTCCCAGCAGAGGTGGCCGTTCTCGCGGTGGACGCCGTTTTCGAAGCGGTAGACCTCCTGCAGGGTGATTTTTCCGTTCTGCACGGTGCCTGCGATGTGCCGCCCGCTGGACGCGCCGATGTCGACTGCCAGTGTACAGGTTTGCATAAGCTCTCTCCTTCTTTGCAAAATAACAGTGTTGCAGCATTTGCTTTTTGTCTGCATTATACGACACCCGGGCCCGGCTTTCCATCCGCAAAAGAATTTGATTGTTTGGGAAAATTCCACACGTCCCTTTCCGCGTTCCCGGCGGTTTTGTCCAGGTCCCGTGCCGGAATAACCCGATTGACACGCCCTGTGCCGTCCCGTATAATAGACCCTGCAACCAATAAAGGAGATGTTACATTATGGCCACCGCGCACAAAAGCCGTGTGCTGGATATGACCCAAGGCGACCCGTTCCGCCTGGTGCTGCAATTTTCGATGCCGCTGTTCTGCTCCAACCTTTTGCAGCAGTTGTACAACCTGACCGACACTGCGCTGGCCGGGCACCTGCTGGGCTCCGCCGCGCTGGCGGAGATCGGCGCGACGGCGGCGCTGTACGGGCTTATCATGAACTTTGCCTTCGGCATGAACAACGGCCTGGCGCTGACGGTCAGCCGCTATTTTGGCGCGGGCGATGAAAGCGGGATACGCCGCGCCGTGGGCTGGATGGTCACGCTGTCGGCGGCGGTGTCGCTGGTGCTGACGGGGTGCTCCCTGCTGGGCCGCGACGCGCTGCTGACCGTTTTGCAGGTCCCGGCACAGGCATGGGGCGGCGCGTCCGCCTACCTGACCGTCATTCTGCTGGGCATCCCGCTGACGATGCTTTATAATATGGAGGCTGCGCTGCTGCGCGCCGTCGGCAACAGCGTGACGCCGCTGCTGTTCCTGCTGTTCAGCAGCGTGCTGAACGTCGGGCTGGACGCCGCGTTCATGGGGCCGCTGGGGCTGGGCGTGCGCGGCGCGGCCATTGCCACGGTGCTGGCGCAGGGCATCAGCGCCGTGCTGGGCGTTGTGTACATCCTGCGCGGCTACCCGGAGCTGCGCTTTACGCCCCGGCAGCTCGGGGCTGCCACGCGCCGCGCCGTGACCAGTATGTTCTGGGCGGGCCTGAGCATGGGGCTGATGAGCGCCATCTACAATCTGGGCAGCGTGGCGCTGCAAAGCAGCATCAACGCGCTGGGCAGCGTCTACATCACGGCGCAGACCGCCGCGCGCCGCCTGGCGGAGCTGTACTTTATCCCGGGCGGTGCGCTGGGCATCGGCGTGGCGACGTTCAGCAGCCAGAATCTGGGTGCGGGCCGCCGCAGCCGCATTTGGCAGAGCGTCAAGGCCGCGCTTGTGATCTACTTTGTGTGGTGGGTGTTTGTGATGGCGTTCACCTTCCTACTGGGCGGGGCCGCCATCCGCGGCATCACGGGCAGCACGGACGAGGTCATTATCTCCAACGCGCTGCTGTACCTGAAAATCAGCGCACCGGTCATCCCGCCGATGGCCGTGCTGGTCATTCTGCGCAACATGCTGCAGGGCATCCGGCACACGGTAGAGCCGCTGCTGGCCAGCGGGCTGGAGCTTGTGGGCAAGGTGATCTTTGCCGTATGGCTCGTGCCGGTCCGGGGCTACCGCGCGGTCTGCTTTTGTGAGCCGACGACCTGGGTCGTATGCTTTGTGTTTATCCTGTTGGCGGTCTGGCGCTGCCGGGGCGATTTACGCGACGCAGAAAAAATATGAATTTTTTTGCAAAAAGGGCTTGCAATTTGGAAGTCGTTCTGCTATAATAATATGCGTCGCCAAGAGGCGGCGCAATAAGCGCGGTTAGCTCAGCTGGTAGAGCATCTGCTTGACGTGCAGGAGGTCACAGGTTCGAGTCCTGTACCGCGCACCAAGAGTCTGTGACATCTAAGATGTCACAGACTCTTTTTTTGTTGTATCGCCCAGAACCGGCAAGGCCGATGTTGAAAACGAGATCCGTAGGGGCGCATTCTATATGCGCCCGCGGAGGTTTATCTTGCCGCAAGCGGGCACGGGCGGATATGGAATCCGCCCCTACGTTTTTTTGTAGGGGCGGATTCCCCTCGCAGAGGCGGTGCCCCGCGTGGAGTTGTCTCCCTTTGTTGAAAGCGAGATCCGTAGGGGCGCATTCTATATGTGCCCGCGGAGGTTTATCCTACCGCAAGCGGGCACGGGCGGATATGGAATCCGCCCCTACGTTTTTTGTGGCGGGCGGAGGCCCCTCGCAGAGGCGGTGCCCCGCGTGGAGTTGTCTCCCTTTGTTGAAAACGAGATCCGTAGGGGCGCATTCTATATGCGCCCGCGGAGGTTTATCCTACCGCAAGCGGGCACGGGCGGATATGGAATCCGCCCCTACGTTTTTTGTGGCGGGCGGAGGCCCCTCGCAGAGGCGGTGCCCCGCGTGGAGTTGTCTCCCTTTGTTGAAAACGAGATCCGTAGGGGCGCATTCTATATGCGCCCGCGGAGGTTTATCCTACCGCAAGCGGGCACGGGCGGATATGGAATCCGCCCCTACGTTTTTTGTGGCGGGCGG
>ENA-UESE01000858-UESE01000858.1-human-gut-metagenome-genome-assembly--contig:-NODE-858-length-29381-cov-8.810538_pt1 | contig 29381 bp, 21 predicted proteins | sample MGYA00242995_ERZ507996 | MGnify/ENA primary metagenome ERZ507996 (study PRJEB26167, sample SAMN06115489) | human gut metagenome | host: Homo sapiens | place: China:Sichuan | collected 2015-04-15... | reverse complement strand
CTTTTCGCAGTGCATCTCGAAAATCAGAGATTTTCTTCGATGTACGTGCTTCGCACTATCATACAATAAAATCCCCATATGCCCTGTGCAAGCACGGCATATGTCGCTTTTATTGTATGGCACTGCTCATTGCCTGCGCTCATTATATCATAAACTTGCGGGGGGAACCACTGTTTTTAAGAAATAAGTTATGTTATAATCAGTTTATCAGCTTGTTTTGCATATAGGAAGGAATTTTGTTTATGTCTTTGTGGATATCCGGATTATACACTTTTGCTTATCGTTTTATACAGATTTTCAGCCTTGTCCTGACAGGGCTTTTATTTGTGGGAGGCTTTCTTTCCACCTGTTACAGCCTTAATATGGAAACTCAGGTTGTCCTCACCAGTTGGGACAATCCCTTTTTTAATTTATTGGGAATGGGAATTTTCTTTTGTCTTCTGTTCCTTTTCTGCCGCTTTTTCCTGAAAACAAAGAATCGCCTGCGTCTGCTTACTTTTCTGACCCTTGGCTGGATTCTTTTTGTGGGTGCCCTTCTCGTTTTATTCAGCAAAACGGTTCCGGCTGCGGATGCCCTGTCCGTCTACTCCGCTGCGGAGGCCTTTGCCTCGGGAGATACCTCTGTTATCCACCCCGCAGAGTCTTATCTTTCCTATTATCCACAGCAGATAGGGCTTCTCGCCTTTTTTGAAGTGTTCATCCGTATCTGGAAGCTTTTTCCCGTGTCCCTTCCGGCTTATCATTTTATCAAATGTGTTTATGTCGTCCTTGCCTGCTGTATCGTTCTTCTGCAGGAAAAGACAATCCATCTGCTATGGAAAAACGAAAGAGCTGACTGCCTGTACCTGCTTCTGGCGGGTGCGAATCTGCCTCTTCTGCTCTATACTTCCTTTGTTTACGGAGAAATTCCTTCCCTGGCGGCGCTCTCCGCAGCCTTTTACCTGCTGGCCGTTCTTTTCAGCGAAGCAGAACCGCCTTCTCAGGAAACTGCCGGGAAGCTGCACCTGTTAAAGGCTTTGGGCGCACTCCTTTTTCTCTCCCTCAGTGTACTGGTGCGGAAAAATTCCCTGATTCCCGTAATTGCCGTCCTGATTATCTGTACCCTTTACGGAATCCGGAATCAGAAGGGCAAGCTGCTTCTCTGGTGCCTCTGCTGCGCCCTCTGTGCCCTGTTTGTTCTGCCCGGTACCCAGAAGCTGTATGAGCATCGTTCCGGCAGCACTCTCCGCACAGGTGTTACCGCCGGCTCCTATATTGCCATGGGGATGCAGGAGGCATCCCGGGGAAATGGCTGGTACAACGGCTTTAATTTTGAAACCTATCAGCTTTCCGGCATGGATACCGAAACAGCCAACGCCATCAGCAGTCAGGCAATTCAGGAACGTCTGGCTTTCTTCAAAGCCCACCCCGGCTACGCTGCAGATTTTTACCTGAAAAAAGAGCTTTCCCAGTGGGCAGACGGCACCTATGCCTCCAGGCAGGCAACCCTTGCCACCTACGGCGGACGAACCTCCTTTTTTGAATCCCTGTATACCGGAACCGGCAGTTATTTTCTGATTGCCTACTGTAATGCCTACCAGAATGTCCTTTATCTGGGCGTACTGCTCTTTCTTCTTATAAACCTGCATAAAAAAGCGGATATTTTTCCACTCTATCTGGGGCTGCTCTGCGTTATCGGCGGTTTTCTGTTCCACACCCTCTGGGAGGCAAACAGCCGTTACATTTTCCCCTACTCCATCCTGCTTCTGCCCTATACGGCGCAGGGGATTTCGGAACTGTTTTCCCACATTGCAAAAGGGAAGAGATTTCGGTAAAATAGAAACATATCGGAACAATTCAATCAAAACAGAAAGGGATTTTCCCATGAATAAAACGCAATTAAAATGGTCCGCATTATCCGTACTCTTTTTCAGCTTCATCACCCACGGATACCGTTTTTTCAACAATATGTACTCCCATGATGCCCTGCTTATGGTTTATCAGGGTGACTTTGCCTGGCAGATAGCTCTCGGCAGATTTTTGCAGCCCCTTCTTCTCTTTTTCAGAGGAAGCCTCTGCAATCCCTGGCTGATTTCCTTCTGCGCGGTTTTCTGGATTTTTCTCTCTGTATATTTTCTGGCAGAGCTTCTTAATATCCACCATCCCGCCGGAATTACTCTGATCTCCGGTATCCTTATCTGTAACATGACAACCATTGTGGCAAATGCCTCTTATCTGCCCTGGGTAGATTTCTATGCCCTGTCCTGTTTTTGTGCCATTTTCGGTATCTGGTGCCTGAAAAAGGGCTGTGCCGCTTCCAGAGCGCAGGGCTGGTGGTACGCTTTCGGTGTCTTTTTCCTCGTATTTTCCATGGGCATCTATCAGTCCTATATCTGCGTGGCAATCGGGCTTGCTATGATAGATCTTCTGGCAGACCTCCGACAGCGGGAAACCTTCCAGAACACTCTGAAAAAGGTGCTCTGCTATGTGTTTTCCCTGCTGGCAGCTGCTCTGCTTTACTATCTTGCCTGGAAAATCCTCCAGAACATACTGCACATCTGGACGGCAGACGGCTACAACGGACTGGCAGAGGTCGGCGACTATTCCGATACCTCCCTCTTCGCGGTTCTTGCCAATACCTACCGGCAGGTTTTCCAGTATTTCTGGAACCCGGATACCTTCAAATCTCTGGTATACAGGAATTATTCCTTTATGAATATCTGGCAGATAATTTTAAGATTCGTCAATCTGATGATTTTTGCCTTTGTTCTGGTTCAAATCATCCGTGCCAATATCCGTCAGAAGAGTCTTTGGTGGCAGAACCTTCTGCAGGCTGTTATCCTTCTTCTCTTCCCCTTTGGCATTAACTTTGTCAGCTTTATTTCAAAGGGTATGGAGCAGCCCCTCATGATATTTGCCTTTTCTCTGGTTTACCTGCTGGCGCTGCAGTTATGTGCCAGCCTGCGCCGCGCAATGCCCGCCCTGTTTGTTGTCATCCCCCTCGGACTGCTTCTCTGGTCCAATGTGGTTTATGCAAATCAGGTCTATTTAAAAAAGGAATTGCAGGCAGAAGCTACTCAGGCTATGCTGTCAAGAATCGTTGTTTCTGTTGAGAGTACGGAAAATTACGTTGCAGGAGAAACACCCGTTGCCTTTTCCGGAAACTTCCAGGCCTCGGATTATCTGCAGGAATTAGCCGATTTTGAAGAAATTGCTCCCTATGGCATGGGAAAATCCACCGCCACCTACGTGGGTACGGATTATGCGCTTTTAAAATATCTGCTGAATGTGAATATGAATCTGACCCGGATAAATACCGGAGAGGAAGAAGTGAAAAAACAGTTGGACGAAATGCCCTGTTACCCGGCGCAGGGTTCCATCCGCTATATCGGAGAAACCCTTGTTGTAAAAATCGCCGACTAAAAAGCTGCTTTTAATAGTACATTCCGCCGCCCAGAAAATTTTTAAAATAGAGTAAACCACAGACTACATGACAGAAAAAGGCAAGCCATTGTAAGGCAATTACAACCGGCTTGTTTTTTTGCCCTCCGGCACCTGCAGTTGCCTTCAATAAGACAAGCAAAGCTCCCATATGGCAGAAAAAGATACCATACATATAACCCCAGGAAAAATTGAAATCCGGTTTCCGGAAGCCCTTTTCATACAGGAAAAACGCCATGGCAAAACTCATCAGATATAACTGCCAGGAAAGCCGGTACAGGCTGTCCTGCTTCAACTCCCGCCAGTTACACAAAAGCACCAGAAGGGGAAATCCAACCGCAAGCCCTATGGCAAGGGGAAGATTGCCGCAGTACTGCCGCCAGACATCCCCCAGGCAAAAACCGATACCGCCCTCTGCTCCCTCCCGGGGTACAAATACCCCCTTAAACTGATACAGTAAATCCAGGAATGTAGGAACAAAGGTAATTCCCATCCATACCGAGGGCACAAAATTTTTAAATCTGCGCCGAATCAGCCGATACAGCATAATCAGTCCCGCTGTTCCCACCAGCACAATGGTAAAACTGGGTTTTGCCATTGTTGCCAGCAGCAGAAACAGGGAAAAGAGAAAATAGTCCTTCTTTTCTGCTCCCTTTTCATACTCCGGCAGAAGCTTCGCCAGCCATAAAAACGCCAGAATGGCAAAGGGACGCGCTGCCATGTAGGTTGCATTGTGAAAGGGATTCGGCGTAAATACTCCCAGATATTTAAACCGGATTCCCGGCAGATAAATTCCGTCCGGGGGATATATCATGGAAATCAGAAAAAGCAGCACGGACAAAATACTGATAAACGTCCCCGGCGCCCAAAGGCACAGATTCCTTTTTCCCGCAGCCTCCCTGCGTTCCCTCCATGCCCGCTGCAGACCTTCCAGACTCAGCCGGTTCAATGCTATTTTTGTAATCACCACTGCCCCGCTGTTTAAAACCATGGTGGCTAATGCCATGGCAAATTCCGGTGTTGTAAAAAGGTAAAAAAAGGCGCTCAGCTTAAACAGAATCGGATAGGGAAAGCTGTAACCGCTGTCCAGCCCCTGCATCTCAAGAATGTATGCCTTCATATCCGAATGATACCTTTCCGGGCTGCCCAGTGTCTGCTGATGGAACAGCCAGAGTGTCACCCCGGAAAACAAAAGCAGCAGGATGGCAAAGAACGTCCAGTCAATGATTTTGTCCCGTGTACTGAGATTTTGTTTTTCCACTACCATCTTTCCTTTCCGCTGCTATTTCCGATAATATGCCACCAGCTTCTTTACCGCCCGGATGACATCCTCCACATCCCCGTCTGTCATGGAATAAAACAGGGGAATACTCATTACCTCTTCATAATATTTTTCCGCATTCGGACAAAGCCCTTTTTTGTAACCAAGCTTTTCATAATAGGAATGCCAATAAACCGGCAGATAATGCACCTGCGCGCAGATATTCTCCGCATACAGCGCATCAAAGAACTGACGCCTGTCGCAGGTCAGCTTTTCCGGATTCAGCCGTAAAATGTAAAGATGCCTTGTGGTATCTGATTCCGGGATTTCTCTCTGTACCAGAAGTTCCGGCATCCGGGAAAACGCTTCGTCATACTGCTTCACAATTTCTTTCCTTCTGGCAGAAAAACGCCCCAGCTTGTGAAGCTGGCTCAAAACCAGTGCCGCCTGAAAATCTGTCATACGGTAATTATATCCAAGTTCCACCTGTTCGTTGTACCATCTTGCATCCGTGGGATGTACCATTTCCTCCTGATTTCTGGTAATTCCGTGGGTACGCAGCCGCAGCAGATGGTGATACAGCTTCTCGTCATTTGTGGTAATGGCGCCGCCCTCCCCGCCGGTTACTGTTTTGACCGGATGGAAGCTGAAACAGGTCATATCCGCCAGACTGCCCACAGGCTTTCCCTTGTATTTCGTGCCAATGGCATGTGCCGCATCCTCTATGAATATCAGGTGATTTTCCTCACAAATCTTCTGAATTTCATCATGCTCCACTGCCTGTCCTGTGAAATCCACCGCAACAATACCTTTTGTTTTCGGCGTAATCAGCTTTCTGATTTCCTCCGGGTTAATATTATAGGTGTCCGGACGAATATCTGCAAAAACCGGGGTTGCCCCGCAGTACAAAACACAGTTGGAGGATGCTGCAAAGGTAATAGAGCTGACAATTACCTCGTCCCCCGCCTGAAACCCTGCCGCCATAGCCGCCAGATGCAGCGCCGCCGTTCCGTTTGCCACTGCCACCGCATACTTTGCCCCGGTTACTTCACACAGCTTTTTCTCCATGGCAGTTGTCTGGGGCCCCGTGGTAATAAAATCACTTTTCAGGCTTGCCACAACTGCATCAATATCATCCTGCTCTATACACTGTCTGCCATAGGAAATTGGCTTTTCCCGCACAGGCTTTCCCCCGAATATTGCTAACTCTTCCATGTTAATCCTCTTTTCTGCGCACACCCTTTGCGCTAATCTCTATTCCTTCGCACAGTAAATTGTCTGACTGTTTATTTCAGGTATAGTGTAGCAGGATTTCCCTCAGGAAACAAGTAGCTTAAATCTTTAAAAATCCCTTAAAATTTTGTTGCAAAATTAAAAACTTTGTGTTAGTATACTTCCATAAAGCATATTTCATCTATCAGAATTTCAAAAATTCTACTTTTATTCTTATGCTGAAACTGATTTTCAGCAATTTCAGAAATTCATGCTTTAAATTCAAAACAACAAAAAGCAGGAGTTTCTGGAAAGGAATAGCCTAACGGAACCCCTGCGCAAAAAAGAACAGGAGGTTTCATGAACAATGGCAAGGAAATTTTCCAGTGGCACCCTGCCTTTTACGCCGCAGTACAGGTGGAACTGGAGGAAGAAAAAGAACTGCTTACCTTTACCAATGAATATCAACTGGGTACAAAGCCCAGAGAAGTTGATGTTCTGATTATCAAAAAAGAGGCTGACACGCCCCTGCACAAAAACATCGGAAAAATCTTCCGCAAATACAATCTGATTGAATACAAAAGTCCCACAGATTATCTGAGTATGGATGACTTTTACAAAGGGCTGGCGTATGTCTGTCTTTACAAATCAGATACCGGGGGAGCAAACGCAATTGACATTGACGAAATTACCCTTACCTTTGCGGTTTCCCGTTTTCCCAGAGAAGTATTGAAATACCTGAACCGTCGGGAAGGACATACTGTAGAAAAGGTGGAAAATGGTATTTACTACGTCCGTGGAAGTCTGGTTCCCATTCAGATTATTGTATTAAATCAGCTTCCCGCCGGAAAAAATCTGTGGCTGCGGGTACTTACCAATAATCTGCGGGAGAAAAACGTCGCCAGAAGGATGCTGACAGAATATGAAACCCACAGGAATAATGCCCTGTACAGTTCTGTACTGGATGTGGTTGTCAAGGCAAACGAAAAAGTTTTTAAACAGGAGGATAACAATATGTGCGAATTACTGGAACAGATTATCAACGAAAAAATGGAAAAAAAGCTGGCTGCCATTGAGGCTGCGGAAGCTGCCGCCAGGGCTGCTGTCGAAGCTGCTGAAGCAAATGCCAGAACTGCGGAAGCAAACGCCAGGGCTACTGTCGAGGCTGCTGAAGCTACAGCCAGGGCTACTGTTGAGGCTGCTGAAGCTACAGCCAGGGCTACTGTTGAGGCTGCGGAAGCAAACGCCAGGGCTGCTGTCGAAGCTGCTGAAGCTGCCACCGCTGAAGCAGCAGAAAAGGCAGAGAAAGCTCTGTTAAAGGGCAGGAATGAGGGTATGAAACAGGGACGGCTTCAGGTACAGCAGCATACTGCCTTCAATCTGAAAAAGATAAACTTTTCCGTAGAACAGATTGCCTCTGTTGTAGAAGAAAGTGTTGAAACCGTAACCGCATGGCTGGCAGAAGCCTAGGCAATTCACTTTCTGCATATTATAGGGGATTTTGCCATAATTTCTCTATCATGTTTTATAAAGCAGCATGAAGTTTTTATTGACTTATAAGACACGAAAGTCTATAATTTGTATCAAGACTAAGGAGGAATTATTATGGCACGTTTAAATCCCAGAGAACTTGATGTTCTTAACATTTTGTGGAGCACCGACAAGGAAATGACTTCCACAGATATTGTGAATGAGATGCGCGGACTTACTCAAAGTACTGTTATTGCCGTTTTAAGAAAACTGGCAAAGGATGGATTCGTTGAAGTAGCCGGTGTTACCCACAGTGGAAAAGTATTAAGCAGAACATACCGTCCTACTGAGAGTTCAAAAGAATATATTACGCAGCACTTCACAGAGGATTACGCCAGCTTTACCAATGTAATCTCTCAATCTGATATGTGCGCTGCTATTCTTCAAATCAACAGTACTCCGGAAAAAACCAAATCCGAGATTTCTAAGTTAAAGAGCATTATTGCTGATTACGAGAAGACTTTATAATTCGGAAGAGGACTTTATGTATTATTCACTTTCAACCGTACTAATGACAATATTAGCCAGTAACCTGCTCATTATCCTGATTACCTTTTGCTTCCGGCAAAAGAAGATTTTGTTATCTGTAGGATACAGGTTATTGGCTGCTTTTCTCTTATTAACCGCAATCCGGTTCCTGTTTCCATTTGAATTGCCGTTTACAAAGAGTATTTATTTGCCGGAATCTTTCTCCAGAACATTATCCAGCATCCGGCATCCATTTTACAAATTTCATAATTTGAAGATTTCTATATGGTTTTTAATTGAATGCGTCTGGTTTATCGGCATCGTTGTAAATTTGGCAAAACATATTCGGATTCATAAAAAATTTGCCAATTATATCCGATTTTATGGTAAAGATATTTCCAATTCGGAACCAGTCAACAGCATATTATCCGAAATTTGCGGAAAACGTAAAAATCCTTTTCGTGTTATTTCTATACCCGGTTTAAAGATTCCACAGGTTACAGGTATTTTTGTACCTAAGATTCTGCTTCCGGAACAAATGGAAATAACCGATAAAGATTTACCCTACATTCTCCAGCATGAAACCTTTCACCATTACCACCATGATTTATTGAAAAAGGAAATGGTTTGTCTGCTTTGCGCTGCTTATTGGTGGAACCCGGCATGTCATGTTTTTCAAAAACAGGTGAATCTGATTTTGGAAATGCACGTGGATGATTCACTGGTTCAGAATAACTCTTCTGTTACGATAGACTACCTGAACACTCTGGTAAGGCTATTGGAAATCTCTTCCAGCCATGCCAATACCGCCCCGGCAGGAGTTACCGTTTCTGCCGTCGGAGAAACGGAAAATGAATTATCACAGCGTTTCCATATGATGTGTTACCAGCATAAACGGACTGATGTTTTCATGTTTTTGCCCTTACTGGTTATGGTAATCAGCATTTATGTATGTTCCTATCTGGTTATAATTGAACCTAGTTGCTACATTGAAACCTTTAGCCAAGATAACACAATGAGTGTATCGACAGATTTTTATGCTAGACCTAAGGAAGATGGAAGTTATGACATTTATTTCAATGATATCCTTATTGAAAATGTACCTTCTTTGGAATATTACAGAGAAATAACTGTTATGCCAGCAAAATAGCAATTGAGAAAGTGATGTTTTTCTATATTTGTCGAAATTCGTCACTTTTTTATTTATTTTGTCGTGATTTAATGTTGTTATTTATTTGTATTCTATTGACCTGCTACTGTTCTTTAATGTATAATTTATTTATACAAAAAGAAGGAGGGATTATATATGAAACGCAAGAAATTGACTAAAAATTTAGCCTTACTGGCAGGAACTGCCTGCCTGACCCTGATGGTATTTGCCTGTCCTACTACAAGTCTTACCGTTAATGCCGCCTCCAATGTACAGGAGGATTCCATTGCCACCTTATCTGGTGATCACGGAATTATGCCCTTAAAGGACGATATTCAGTATCGTTACAAAATTGTAGATGGTAAAATGTACAAGCGTCTTTATAACCATACTACTCAGGAGTGGATTGGTGACTGGATTTACGTTTGTGACTATCCCGGCTAAAGCATGAGGTATTATGGCAATTTTCCTATTGCCATTTTCACCTAAATTGAAAGGGCAGTTTCAATCACTTCCCCCTAAGAAAGTATCCGAACTGCCCTTTTACTCATTCAGCAGCTCCAACAGCTCTTCCTTTGTCATATTGACAATTCCGCCTGTTTCACCGCTTAAGATTTCATCCGCAAGATTCTTTTTTTCCTCCTGCATATGAAGGATTTTTTCTTCTATTGAATTTTTCATAATCAGTTTATAAACAGATACTACCTTCGTCTGCCCGATTCGGTGTGCCCTGTCTGTTGCCTGATTCTGTACCGCAAGATTCCACCATGGGTCATAATGAATTACAATATCTGCCCCGGTAAGGTTTAAACCCGTACCACCGGCTTTCAGCGAAATCAGAAATACCGGCGTAGCATCACTGTTAAATGCCTTTACCAGTTCCATCCGTTTTTCTTTTCCGGTTTCTCCGGTAATCTTATAATAGGGAATTTCTCTGTCCGTCAGCTCCTTTTCCAGGAGCTCCAGCATAGATGTAAACTGCGAAAACAACAAAATCTTATGCTCGCCCTCCATGGCGCTCTGAATCAGCTCCATACAGGTTTCCCGCTTTGCCGATTCCCCGTTATAATTTTCCAAAAACAAAGACGGGTCACAGCAAATCTGCCGTAATTTCATCATTTCCGCAAGTATCTGTAATTTATTCTTCCGATAATTTTCCTCTGACTGCCCCTTTAAGAGCTGCTTCATATGCACAATCTGGGCGTCATAAAGCTGCTGCTGTGTTTCTTCCATTTTTGCATAGTAAATTTCTTCCAGCTTTTCCGGCAAATCCCGCAATACATCCTTTTTCAGTCTGCGCAGGATGAAGGGGGACACCAGTCTTTTCAGCCTCTCCGTCGCCTCCGCATCCTTGTTTTTCACAATCGGGGTTTCGATTTCCTTCTTAAAGGTTTCATACCCATATAAGAATCCCGGCATCAGATAATCAAAGATGCTCCAAAGCTCGCTCAGTCTGTTTTCTATGGGCGTACCTGTCAGCGCATATTTGACCCGCGCGCGGATTACCTTAACCGCCTTAGAAGCCGCTGTCGTATGATTCTTGATATATTGTGCTTCATCAATCACCTGATAAGCAAATTCCCTGTCCTCATATTCTGAAATATCCCGCTTTAACAGGTCATAGGACGTTACCAGCACATCAAAATCCTGATATTGCTGCAAACATTCCTGCCTCTTTTGCTGATTTCCTGCAACTACGCCAACCCGCAGCTGCGGTGCAAACTGCGCGAACTCCTCCTGCCAGTTATATACCAGAGATGCCGGTGTTACAATAAGAGAGGGCATCGTTTTTCCTTCCTCATGAGCTGCCAGTAACACAGCAATTACCTGCAGGGTTTTCCCAAGCCCCATGTCATCCGCCAAAATGCCGCCAAAGCTGCTGCTCTCCAGCGTTCTGAGCCAGCGATATCCATATTTCTGATATTTTCTTAAAACTGGGCGCAGCGATTCCGGCAATGTATAATCTGCATCCTCCACTGCCTTAAAATTCTTCACAAGCCTGCGGAATGCCCCATCCCGGTCTGTATAGACTCCCTCCAGATTTTCCAGCATCCTGTCCAGATAAAGCGCCCGGTACAGGGGAATCTGCATTTTTCCTGCTGCAAAATCCTTTGAGGAAATATGAAGCGTATCCAGCATTGTCACCAGTTCACTCATATTCTGGTCTTCCAGCTTCAGGAAATCCCCGTTCTTCAACCGGAAAAATTTCTTTTTTCTCCGATACTGGGAAAGAATGTCCAGCAATTCCTCCTGGGATAATTCCGTGGAACTGATTTCCAGATTCATCAGCCCGCTGCTTACCGATACTCCCAGACTAACAGGAATCCGCTTTCTGATATTCATATTCCGGAAGGCATCCGTGCTTTGCACTTCCCCGATTCTCATCAAATCCGCAACACCGCCATCCAGCAGCCTGTAAACTCTGTCTGCATCATTAGCGCAATGAAAATACTGCTTTTCCATATCCTGTTCCGGAAAAAATTTCTGAACACACTCCAATGCCTCATTTTCCCGCTCTTTATCCCGGAAAATCTCTTTTTTTCTGTCCGGCATCAGCCAGTCCATCACATCATATTCATCCTCGCCGTACCGCGCCTTTACCTGACAGCTTACATTTCTGAATTCTGCATCCAGATAAAACACAAACTGTACCTCCGGCGGCAGATACCTTTGTACCGTCCTTGCATCCTTCTCTTCAATGTCTGCATACTCCCGAAGGGTCGGCAATACCCGGTAATAAAATTCTGACAACCGCTTTCTGCCTATTTTCATGGAAATTTTCCCGGCAACAGCCATCTCCAGAAGCGGCTGCAACGCTTCTTCACATTCCCCGGAAAGCCGCAGAAGCTGTTCCCCCTCGAAATAATATCTGTATTGTATTCCCTGCATCCATTCCGGAAGGATACCTGTCATCCGAACCCCCTGAAAAACTCCAAGGTCATCCACTTCTCTGGCAATCACCAGCTTCGGTCTGAAATTCCCTTCCCCGAAACCAATCACCTTTTTTACCGTCTGGTATCCGCTTTTGTCTGCATATCCAATTTTTTCATCCTCTGCAATTTCAAAAAACTCATCCAGACGCTGCCCATACAACGCCATGCGCCCCCTGATGGTTTCCTCCCCGCTCTCCCGGTACTGCCGTCTGGTTTCCCGGACATACTCTCCTCTCCGTTTCTCCCCAAGCACCGCTTCCCGGATAAAAGCGTAATACTCTCCTGATTTTTCCGAGAATCTGTCTGTTGCAAAATCCAGCTGGTTATTTTTCCCCAGAACAAATTTGCCCTTTGTTTCAACACTCTCCACAAACTCCGGCAAACTTTTCAGCAGATATTTTTTCTCCTTGCCAATACGAAAGCCCACCTGAAGTTCTTCCTGCTTCCGTTCCAGAACCGGTTCCAGCTCCACCGTCCCCGTATATTCCCCTGTATTCCGCCATGCCCTGCTGTTCCTGTACCTTTCAAACATCTGGCTGGCATAAACATCCGTGGCATCGCCGATTGCTTCTATTCTCAGTCTTTCCTGCAAAAGAAGCAGGATTCCCAGAACATGAGCACACACTTTGGCATTTCCTTCGTATAAGCGGCATCCCTCTGCCATACAGATAGCACTGATAATTCCATCCTTTTTAAAACGAATCTCTATTTCGTCTTCTATTTTCTCTCCTCTTCTGTTTTTCCCATGCAGATACCCTCTTGCAACGCCTGTCATTTCCCTCGTTCCTGTTGCAATCGTATAACCCGTTTCCACTGCTTCCAGAACAAGTCTGCCCTCTGCTACCAGCTTTTTCGCTTCTTCATAAACATCCTCATAAATAAGTATATTCTTTGTTATTTCTGCCAAATCAAAATAGGCATACTCCTCCTGCAAAGCCCCTTCCCGCTCTCTGTTTGCAAAAGGATAGACCCTTCCATTGAATTTTTCCACTGCACGCATCCTGACATCCGGCATATTTTCTTCCTCTTCCACTGCAAAAAGGACTGCTGCCATATGCTTACAATAATATCCATCCCCGGCATAAGGACAATTGCAGGAAAGCTGCGGATGCACCCGGTCGCCGAGATATACTGTCACATGATAGTCCTTCGTTCCAACTACATCCGCCTCATATCGGGCTCCAGTATGCTTTAAGTCCTGCACCTTACCAGACCGAAAATATTCTCTTCCTCTGGCTAAAATCTGCCTGTAAAACAAATAATCCCATCTCATCCTGCTTTTACCTGTCAAAAAAACCCCCTCAAAGCCGATTGTCTGGCAATCTTCTCCAAGGGAGCCTTCCTTTTGTTCTTTACTTTTCCAAATCAACTGTATGAAGCAATTCCCGAATCTGCTCTACCGTCAGCCATTCGGTATTATTTCCGGAACTATAGGAGAACCCTTCCGGTACCTTCTTTCCGGTAGGCTTTGCCTTCCGGCTCTCGCTCCAGACCATCTGAGGATATACAATAAAATGCTTCTCATATTCATAGGTGGTCAGAGAATCCTCTACTGTAACCATAATCTCATGAAGCTTTTCACCCTCACGGATTCCAACCTCCGGCATCTTGCATCCCGGCAGCATCGCCTCTGCCAAATCTGTAATCTTAAAAGAAGGAATCTTGGATATGAAAGTTTCTCCGCCCTTTGCTTCCTCCAAAGCCTTAATCACCAGTTCCACACCCTGTTGCAGGCTAATCCAGAAACGGGTCATCCGATAATCTGTAATTGGCAGCTCTGTACCGCCGTTTTTAATAATATTGTGGAAGAAAGGAATAACGGAACCGCGGCTGCCAGCCACATTGCCATATCTGACAATGGAAAAACAGATATCCTTGCTGCCTGCATATGCGTTTGCCGCAATAAACAGCTTGTCCGATACCAGCTTTGTACCACCATACAGATTAACCGGGTTCACTGCCTTATCCGTGGAAAGCGCCACAACCTTTTTTACACCCGTATCCAGAGCCGCATCAATTACATTCTGTGCTCCGTTTATATTCGTTTTAATCGCTTCCGCCGGATTATACTCACACGCCGGTACCTGCTTTAACGCTGCCGCATGTACAACATAATCCACGCCCTCAAAAGCCCTTCTCAGCCTTTCCTTATCCCGCACATCGCCAATAAAGAAACGAAGCTTATCCTTGTACTCCTTAAATTCATTCTGCATAATAAACTGCTTAAACTCATCTCTGGAATATATAATAATTTTTTTCGGCTCATAATGCTCCAACACATATTTTGTAAATGCCTTACCAAAGCTTCCGGTACCACCGGTTATCAGAATTGACTTATTATTCAACATAACTTTCTCCCTTTCGTCCTTTCTGCTCAAGAAACAGACATGAAATTATCATAGCATATCCTTGTTCAAAAGGCAATTTTTATGGAGTATTTTTATAACATCATATTTTAGTTCCCTTTTGTTATATTCTGTTTTAAAATCCATTATTGCCATGCTATCTTAATTTGATTCCTGCTGTTTCCGTATCTGCGGATGCTGGGTGATAAAAAGTAATATCAGCGGATATTGCCCCACATTCCAGTCCAGTTCCATCAACCCGTACGCAAAGAAAAGCAGACAGATAAAAAATGGAATTATCTTATAGGGTACATTTCCCGCATTTTTCAGAATCAAAAAGTTTTTTCTGAAAAGCAGCACTGTAAGTATCAGAAACAGGATGCCCGAAGGAATCCCATAGGAGAATGCCATTTGAAGCCATACATTCTGCGCATGCCAGGAAAAATAATCTATATCCGCAAACTGATAATGCCCTTCTGCGTCCGGATGCCCAAACCAATTTAAGTTCCGGAGATATGCCGCATAAATGCTAAGACGTATATTCAGTGCCTCGTCCATGCCTTCCGGTCCTATTTTTTCTATTATTTCATAAGAAGTCTGGGAGGCATCTCCTGTCACCGCACTATTTACATTATCCTGTTCGGCATTTTCTCTGTCCGCATTCTCCCCGTCTTCTGTATTTTCCGCCACAGTGTTATCAGCGCTTCCTGCTCCTGCTTTACCTTCTGCAGTTCCCGCTTCTACTGTCACAACGTTATCAGTGCTATTTCCTGCTACGCTCGCTTCTCCTGTCACATTTCCTGCTGCAACGTTATCGACAATTACTGCTCCTGTATTATCTCCTGCCACCGCATTATCTGCAGCCACATTTTCTGTGCTTTCTGCATTCCCTGCCTCGTCCTCCTGGGTCGTATTCCCCTTGTAGAAGGTTCCCACAATTCTTCCAAAGACAGCCTCTAAAAACTCGTCCATCTCAATATATTTCGGAGAATCCGCCGGGTCGAAGGAATGTACCTTTTCGATGCTGTATTCCCCGCTGTACCAGACCGGGTGATGCAAAACCGCAGGCAAAAAGCGTACTGTACCGAAAACCACCGGAAACAGTACAACAAAAGCTGCTACCAGTGCTGCTCCTCTGGCAATCACCCCGCTGAATTTCTTCTTCCAGTTCTTCCAGATAACGAAAATACCATAAAAACAGGTGATTACAATAGCTGTCACCCAGGATGTTCTTCCCATCGTCAGGAACATAAAATCCAAAAGCCCCGCCGCTCCCAGAAAGAAGAAAATCCGCAAGCCCCGTTTCGCATTTTTCTTTTCCAGATAATGTAATTTACACAGCACCATGGTATACACTACCAGATAATGCAGCGAAGCCACATTGCTGTTGGGATATGCGCCCAGATACCGAATCACATCATAGGGTCTGAATCCATAGGCATATATCTGGATAACAAAAAATGCAACAATCGTTGCGTCAACCATCGCCTCAAATAACTGTTCCAGCTTTTCCCTGGTAAATCTTGTTACATAAAACATACCAAACATAGCGGCGAACCACACAGGCCAAAGCCGTCCGCTTCTGGAAAATGTCATCAGAAAAGCCATTACAAGTGCCAGAACTCCCGTTAAATCCGGTTTTGCCCGCAAGCTGCCCGCTTTCCATAGCCGCTTCACGATTTCCTGCCCCACTAGAAAAATCCACCAGACATTCCAGACACCCAGAAAAAAAGTCCACTTGTAAATACCCAAAATGAAATGCTGCTGCCAAAGGGCTGACCCGCCTGCTATGCCCAGACAGCATACCGTCCAGATTGCCATGTAAACCCTGGTATGCTTTCCATAATGCCACTCTTTTAACGGATATTCACTAAATATCAGCACCATCATCACCAGACCGGTTCCGCCTACTGCCGCACTCCAGATATCCCCATTCTGCGTATTCCGCAGAAAATCAATCAGTTCAAACGCCAAAAAACAAAGAAAATAGAGCAGCTGCCTATTTCCGATAGACAAGATAACATCCCTGATACTCTTCCGTTCCATAGGAATCCTCTCCATTCAGTCCCATTTTTTCCACAACAGTCTGAACCATATCGCCATAACAAATCGCCAAATCTGCCGCTTCCCAGGACGGCATCTCTTCCTGTACCTTTAATAACTGCACCTGGTCCGTCAGTTCTTCTGTATTCCTGTCATAGTAAAAAACCTGTGTCCAGCCGTGAACCTCCAGCCAGCTTGCCGTAGACAAATCCAGTTCTTCGTCCTCTATCGCTGCTATAATAACCCCATCCTGGGGCACCCTGTCCATAATCGCCTGAAAATAAAGCGCCGTCATTTTTCCCTCATAAGCATAATCTCTCGCCCCGGAATATGCCGCCGGCACCTGTAAAAGCAACAGCAGACAAAGCCCCCCTGTATAAACTCTCCGGCGGAAGCTGTCCTTCTTAAAATAATGGTACCCTAAAAGGACAATCAGACAGGCATACCCCACAATATAAGGAATAATATACCGCCCGGTCATAAGGCTCTTTGCATGCGCCACAAGCTCTATTCCCATTACATAAAGTGCCAGCAGGCAAAGTCCTGCCAGCTTCCAGATTTTATCCCGCTCTGCCAGTTGATAACACATCAGAACAAGAAAAACTGCCGCGCCACCAAATACCGTGTACCATTTCAAATAATAACTCAGCGTATCCCGAATCCCATAAAAGTAGGTAGAAAGACTGACTGACTCGTCAAACCCCGCATAGCTCACCTTATCTACCCCAACAACAAACAGCAGCAGATAACAGGATATCAGAAACACCAGCAGAGCCGGAATGTAACAAATCAATCCCTGTTTCAGACAGGTACCAATCCGCTTTCCCACAGTCATTGTCGTTTCCTTTTCCCAGAATGCAAGCCAGAACTTTAATCCCATCACCGCAGGCAAAACCAGTAAAAAGCTCTCTTTTGTCAATGCTGCCAGAATGGAAAAAACAGCAATTCCAATATCATATACGAGGGATTTCTCCCGCTTTTGATGATACTGCCCGGCAATCAGAAAAAGTGCTGCTAACAGCAGCAGAAGCCCCAGACTTTCCTGATTTGCACTTCTGTACCAGGGCACAAACTGCTGTCCTATCATAATTATCGTCGTAAACAAAATGCTGCATATACGGTTCACATAAAAATTCCGTGCCGTCAGGTACAGCAGAAAAGCACACAAAACGCCCTTCCCCGCCGTATACAGATTCCAGGCATAAAGATTACTTCCCCATAAGTATTCGCCAATTGTTCGCTCTACCCAGTAAAAAGGGCGATACCGCCAGCCCAAATCCCCCAGCACAGCGCTCCTGAGCATACTCCAGAGCGACACGCCCTGCTCTCGAAAAGCATACTCTGCCCGCACTAACTCATGGTCATCCAGAAAATGGTACCCGGAAAAACAGGTTCCTGTCCGATACAGAAAAAAATACATAATGGACAGTCCCAAAAGAACTGCCCCTATGTACTCCCACCAGCAAATTGTTTTATCCGCTTCCTTATAATTCGTATTTTTTCTTATCATGGATATTGATTTCTTTGCCAATTTGAACCTCTATTATTCTCAGCTCTGTTTCCGCAATCACAGTATGCTTGCAGCCTGCCGGAAGCTCTATTACATCCCCCGCAGAAACATCACGCTTCTTGCCATCTACAATGACTGTTCCATTTCCCGAAATGATGTTCCAGACTTCACTCCGATGCTCGTGACTGTGATAATTCATTTTATGTCCCGGATTCAGAGTTACCTTGATTGTCATACTGCCATCCTCTACATCCAGCACCCGGAAGTTGCCCCAGGACTTTTCCGCATACATAATCTGATTATCCAGCTTATCCACATACCCCTTAATCTGGGCAGATTTTTCCTTATCTGCCACCAGGATTCCCTCCGGACTGGCAGATACAATCACATCCTTAAGTCCCATGCAAAGGACAGGTACGTCCAGCTCATTCACAATATGTACATTGACATTTGTGTCATTTTCAATCACATTGCCCACGCTGCTCTCGCCCATTGCCTCTGTCAGCGTATTCCAGGTGCCAAGGTCCTTCCATTCTCCGGCAAACCGCATTACCTGAATATTATCCTCTTTTTCAACCACCGCGTAGTCAAAGCTGATTTTCTCCAGAGTATCATATTTTGCAAATAAATCCGCATAATCCTTGAAATCCAGCAGCTCATGCGCCTTGTTCAGCACATATTTCAGCTTATAGGCAAATACCCCGCCGTTCCACAGCGCGCCCTGAGCGATATACTTTTTCGCCGTTTCCTCATCCGGCTTCTCCTTAAAGGTTTTTACACTGCTGACTTGTTCCTTGTCCGCCGGAATAATATATCCGTATTTTTCACTGGGATAGGTGGGCTCAATTCCCATCAGCACAAGGTTCGCCTCTCCCTTTTCTGCCTGCTCTCCCAATGCCTTCAGAGCTTCAAAATAATCATCCTCCACATAAGGGTCAACGGGACAGACTACAACCGCTTCCTCCTCGCCCACTCCCTGTACATCATGCAGATATGCAGTCGCCAGCGCAATTGCCGGGAAAGTATCCCTTCTGCAGGGCTCCACACTGATTCCGACCCCGTTGCCAAGCTGATTATGAATTGCCGAAACCTGGGTTTTTGCAGTTGCAATCGTTACTGTCGCATCCGCATCTATCTTTTTAATCTGGTGGTACACACGCTGTACCATGGACTCTCTGTCGTCATCCTTCCCCTTAAAAATCTTGATGAACTGCTTGGAGCGCACATCATTTGATAAGGGCCACAATCTCTTTCCGCTTCCACCGGATAACAATACTATGTTCATAATTTTTACCTTTCTGCATCTTTAAATACAATTATTTCGTTCCATTTTGGAAACTAATTTCTTATCCATCCCGCCCATTTCTGGCGGTACTCCTCTGCCGTCATACCGTCCTTCTCCCGGAACATTTTCTGTAAGGTTTCTACTTCCCCGATTCCGGTTTCCCTGGCTACAGTTTCCACCGATTTCACACTGAAACGCAGTAACTCCTTTGCCGCATTATAACGTCGGTTGCTGATGTACTCCTCCAGTGTAATGCCAAGCTGCCGTTCAAACTTTGCGCTCAAAACTGCAATATTTTCTCCGAAAGCTTTTTCCAGCTCCTGCAGTACACCTTCCTCCGCATAATCTTCATTTACCCGTTCCCGAAGTGCCCCTGCTGTCAGATGTTCTTCTTCGTTTTCCATCTCCTCCACATCTGCCACGCTGATAATTATTTTATTTAACAAATGCAACAATATTTCTCCGCTCTGCAGCTCTGCCTGCAGCTGCCTTTCCTTCTGTTTTGCCAAAAGTTCCGTTACGATTTCTTCCCAGGACTTTACATCCTGTACGCGGAAAATATTTTCCCGATGGTGATATTTCATAAAAAGCTCGTAATATCCGGACGCTGACTTTCCGTTAAAGTGTACCCATGCCAGCTTCCAGGCATCCTTCTCATCACTGATATGCTCAAAATACTCCTTGCAGTCAATCCATGCACAGTCACCCTTTTCCACAGAATATTCTTTCCCCCGGATAACCAGACTTCCCTTTCCTTCCAGTACAATCAGGAATAAATAAGAATCCAGATTTTCCCGGACACATCTGTGGGGTTTTAAGCTCTCCAGCTTCCCAACCTCCTGAACATAAAGCAGATTTTCCTTTGCAAAGGTTCCCGGAGTATGCAGGCAACGGTCTGATTTTGTTGTTCCTTCTGTTGAAAACAAACTATCCTTACTAATCATTTTCCTTTTCCTCCTACACATTCTCGCGCCAAAAATCGAGAGTTTCCCGGATGGTCTGCTCCAGAGAAATTTCCGGCTTCCAACCCGTTAACTGGTTGATTTTTGTAATATCTGCCTCAATAATCGGAACATCCACAGGGCGTAATTTATTAGGGTCTATCTCTACCTGAATCTCTGACTCTGACATGGAAATAATCAAATCCAGAATTTCCCGGATTTCTCTGGCATTTCCACTTCCCACATTATAGGTTTCGCCAGCCTGTCCCGCCTGTATCAATTTTACATATGCTTTTACTACATCTCTAACATCCGTGAAATCCCGTTTTGCCGTCAAATTGCCAACCTTTATCACTGGCTCCCTTAAACCTTTTTCTATTTCTGCTGCCTGTCGGCAAAAATCAGATACCACAAAAAGCGATGCCTGACCGGGGCCAATATGATTAAATGCCCGTACCATCATCAGTTCCATATCATATGCCTTCGCATAAATAGCTCCAATCATATTGGTACAAGCCTTTGTTGCCGCGTAAATATTGGCAGGTCGTAAGTTTGCCTCCTCGGAAATCGGCATTTTCCCAAGCTGTGAATTTCCATATTCCTCTCCGGAACCCACCAGCAAAATTCTTGGTTTGTAATACAACTCCCTCACTGCATCCAGTACATTGACACTTCCTTTTATATTCACATCAATTGTCAATATCGGGTTCTTCCACGCCAGTCCACCGGAACTCTGTGCAGCCAAATGAAATATATAATCCGGCTTTATTTCAAACAGCAAATCTGCAATGGCGTTTTTATCCATAATATCCAGATTATATATTTCACATGGCTCATATTCTATTTTCTTGTGGGGAAGCTTTGTAGCATAGCATGCTATTCCATTCTGCCCCAGCTCATGCAGCAGATAATTCCCAACAAACCCTGCTGCTCCGATGACAAGCGCTTTCTTCATTCCCTATATTCCTTAAAAGGGATTCTTATAAAAGAATCCCTTTTTCGCTATCTCCATATTTTCCGAACTATATCTTTCTATACCTCTGCTGCCTTTAAAGCGGCTTCTCTCTTTGCCAGTGCCCTGTCATGCTTCGCCATAATTTCTACTAACTGCGCATAGGATGTTTTCTGCGGATTCCAGCCCAGTACAGTCTTTGCCTTTGTCGGGTCGCCCCAGAGATTGTCCACATCAGTGGGTCTGAACCATGCGGGATTTACGCAAACCAACATCTTTCCGGTTGCCTTGTCATATCCCTTTTCGTCTACGCCAGTGCCTTCCCAGCGAAGCTCAATACCGTTTGCCAGAAATGCTCTCTCTGTAAAATCTCTGACGGTATGCTGCTCACCGGTTGCAATAACAAAATCTTCCGGTGTATCATGCTGCAGAATCATCCACATACATTCTACATAATCCTTTGCATAACCCCAGTCACGCAGAGAATCCATATTTCCAAGCTCCAGATGATCCTGAAGTCCCTCTGCAATACGTCCTGCTGCCAGAGTAATCTTACGGGTAACAAAATTCTCACCACGTCTTTCAGACTCATGATTAAAGAGAATACCATTTACTGCAAACATACCGTAAGCTTCCCGATATTCCTTTGTAATCCAGAAGCCATACTGCTTTGCAACAGCATAAGGGCTATAGGGATGAAAAGGAGTTGTTTCCTTCTGGGGAATTTCCTCTACCTTTCCATACAGTTCAGAGGTGGATGCCTGATAAATCTTTGTTTTCTTAGCCAGTCCCAAAATTCTGACTGCCTCAAGAATTCTCAATACACCGATTGCATCCACATCTCCGGAATACTCCGGTACATCAAAGGATACCTGCACATGGGACTGTGCTGCCAGATTGTAAATTTCATCCGGCTGAACCTGTGCAATAATATTTGTAATAGAAGATGTATCCGACAAATCCCCATCATGAAGCTTAATTGCATTCTTCGCAATCAAATGGTCAATTCTTGCTGTATTAGAGATAGAAGCGCGTCTTGTAATACCATGCACCTCATATCCTTTCTCTAAAAGGAACTCTGCCAAATAGGAGCCATCCTGTCCTGTAATACCTGTAATAAGTGCTTTTTTCATATTTTTAGAAATCCTCTCCATTTTTCTTAATTATAATATATATATTATCATATTTTGCATTTATATTCAATCAAAAGTCTTCCACTTTCAATACCCAATAACATTTTAATAACTATCCTCCAAACGAACTGACACTTTTCTGCTATCACCATTTCCTATTTTTCTTACCTTATCAGCTTGAATCAAAACAGTGTGCAGATTCCTTTCATTGCTTAAAGGTAATACTATTTTCCCGTTATTGATACTGTACGTTACTGCTTCCTCGTCATCGATACCAATCTTAATCTTTTTTAAACCAGGAGGTAACACCTCCTGTATTTCAATCACAAGCTGTTGATAATAACCCGGTATACAAAACTCATATTCCATCTTTATATTTCTCAGGAATTTGTTTTAGTAATCTATTATGCTTCCAGGTTAAATACCACCCAACTATTTTTTTAATTGGCCATATATCATTTTGATGTTTTGTATAAAACGTACTTGCTTTATAAGACCTAATTCCTAATGGCATCTGTTTTCCACTATATTTTCTGAGTAATTTTGATAATTCTTCTAAGCGTTCTTCTCCCCCTGTACTTGTTTTGGTAAGTGCATATTCTCTGGAACAGGCTAAAAGTTCCGGAACATATTTTACTTCACTTACAGAAGCCAGTTTTATCCACAAATCCCAGTCCATACAATAATACAACTTTACATCCAAATAACCTACTTTCTCCAGAAACTCCTTTCTAAAAAAAGTAGTTGGCTGCATAATATAATCCCAAAAATTCACTAACTTCCAAAAATCAAATTCCTGCGTATTTTCAAATACACGAATTTTGCATCCCTGTTCATCCAGAATATATCCATCACCATATATCAGTCCCAATCTGCTGTTCTTCTCAAATTCCCTGACCGCCCTTTTAATACAGCCCGGTTCATAAACATCATCCGAATTTAACCATGCAACAATTTCTCCATGTGCCATCTTAAACCCCTTATTAATAGCGTCACTTTGTCCATTGTCCTTTTCTGATATATATGACAATTTTCCATTGTATTGTTTGATTATTTTCAACGTTTCATCTGTTGACTGCCCATCCACAATAATATATTCTATATTTTCATAATCCTGATTCAAGACACTCTCTATCGTTTCTCTGATAAATCTGCCTTGATTATAAGAGGGTGTAATAATTGTTACTAGGGGTTTCATGTTAAACCTCATTCTTAATATTGTTTTATATGCAAATAGGCTCATAGAGCCTATTTGCAGTATTTCACTAGTTTAAGAACTCTTCTATCTGCTTATTCATACATTCACAGATATCTTTTCCCGATAGGTACACATCTGTCCATTCTATTATTTTTTCCATCGTAGTTGCCATTCGCCATCTAGGTGTCCAACCGAATGTGGCCTTTATCTTTGAGCAATCCAGTTTCAAAAAATTAGCCTCATGCGGTCCGCCATCATAACGATTTATCCACTTAACTGCTCTGCCCGTTTTTTCTTTCCACGTTCTGCAAAATAGTTCAACCAGTTCTCCAGTAGACCAACAATCCACGTCATCCGGTCCAACATTATAACAACCAGCATATTTTTTGTCTTTATATTGTTTCTCAGCAATCATCAAATATGCCATAATTGGCTCTAATACATGTTGATACGGCCTGGTAGAAAAAGGATTTCTGACAACTATATCTTCTTCTTTTTCTATGGCTCTTACACAATCAGGAATGATTCTGTCCTCCGCAAAATCACCGCCCCCAATCACATTTCCAGCTCGTGCAGTAGATATTGCTACATCAGACTCATTAAAAAAAGAGTTCTTGTAACTGCTTGTAACCAATTCCGAACAAGATTTGGAATTAGAATACGGGTCATATCCATTTAATTCTTCATTTTCTCTGTATCCCCATTGCCATTCTCTATTTAAATATACTTTATCTGTTGTTACGTTTAAAAAGGATTTAACAGAACCTGTACATCTCACACATTCCAGCACATTAACCGTTCCCATAACATTTGTTTCATATGTATACACGGGATTGCGATAGGATTCTCTTACAAGCGGCTGTGCTGCCATATGAATAACTATCTCCGGTTGTGTTTCCTGAAATACCTTTTTCATTTTATCCAAATCCCGCACATCACCTGTTACAGAATTAATTTTTTTCTGCAATCCGCACATTTCAAAAAGACTTGGATTTGTAGGTGCCTCCAAAGCGTAACCTATAACCTCCGCTCCGGCAGAAACCAGCACTTGGCACATCCATGTTCCCTTAAATCCAGTGTGCCCTGTTATAAGAACTTTTTTTCCTTTATAAAATGATAAATCCATTTTTTCTCCCAATCTTCTTATTCAGCTAAAGCTTCTTTTATTGTTTGCACCATAAAATCAATCATCTCATCGGTCATTCCCGGATACACTCCAATCCAGAATGTATCTCTCATAATCCTGTCTGTATTTTCCAAATTTCCAATTACTCTGTAACCTTTTCCTGACTTTCGCATCTGGTCAAAGCAAGGATGTTTAATCAGATTGCCGGCAAACAGCATTCTGGTCTGTATTCCTTTACCCTCAATATAAGAAACAATTTTTCCTCTTTCCACACCCTCACGACAGGTAATCAAAAATCCGAACCAGCTGGGAAATGCATTATCACAAGGTTCAGGTAAAATCAATTTATCCTCGCAATCTTTTAACCCCGCCAGCAAACGGTCAAAGTTATGTCTTCGTCTTTCAACAAATTCAGGGAACTTTTTCAATTGAGCACATCCAATCGATGCCTGCATATCAGTTGCCTTTAAATTGTACCCAAAATGAGAATAAACATATTTATGGTCATATCCCAAAGGCAATTCTCCATACTGTTTATCAAATCTATGTCCACACAAATTATCCCTGCCAGAAGGGCATACACAATCCCTTCCCCAATCCCTGAATGAACGGATACATTTATTCAGCAAAGGATTATTAGTGTATACCGCACCGCCCTCACCCATAGTCATATGATGCGGCGGGTAAAAGGACGAAGTTCCTATATCTCCTATTGTTCCCGTGAATTTTTCTTCTCCGTTAATCACATACTTTGTTCCAAGTGCATCACAATTGTCTTCAATCAGCCAAAGATTATGTTTATCGCAAAACTCCTTTACTGCACTTAAATCAAATGGATTACCTAATGTATGTGCTGCCATAACAACTTTTGTTTTCTCAGACAAAGCTGCTTCCAGCTGTGTTACATCCATATTATACTGTGGAATTGTAACATCAATAAAAACAGGAACAACTCCATATTGAATTGCAGGAGTTACTGTTGTCGGGAATCCTGCTGCCACCGTTATCATCTCATCTCCCGGTTTTACCTGCCTGTCCCCTAACAAAGGAGATGTCAATGCCATAAATGCATTTAAATTCGCTGATGAGCCGGAATTTACCAGGGAACAATACTTTACGCCTAAATATTCTGCAAATTTCTTTTCAAATTCTTCTGTATATCTCCCCGATGTAAGCCAAAACTCCAATGCAGAATCAACCAGATTACACATTTCTTCATGGTCATAGACCCGAGATGCATATGGAATTCTATCTCCCGGTTTGAAATCCCCCTTCTTATTATGAAAGGTATCACAATACTCCTTTACCAATTCTAAAATTTGCTGTTTTGCCTGTCCTTCATTCATTTCTTCAAACATAAATATTAATCCTCCCATACTTTCCATGGTGCTCTTCCACTATTCCAAAGTTCATCCAATTTATCTTTTTCCCGCTTTGTATCCATGCATTGCCAATAACCATCATGTTTATATGCCATCAGTTGGTTCATCTGTGCCGCTTTTTCCAAAGGTTCACGCTCAAACACTGTGCTATCTCCGTCAATCAGATTAAAAATTTCCGGCTCACACACCATATATCCCGCATTGATTCTGCTTCCATCGCTCGAACTTTTCTCTCTGAAAGATTTAATTTCGCTGTTTTCACCAATATCCAATACACCAAAACGCTGCTCGACATTGATTGCAGTTAAAGTAACCATCTTCTTATTAGTCTTATGAAATTCTAACAATTGAGCTATATTGACATCAGATACACCATCTCCATACGTCAACATAAATGTTTCATTTCCGATATATGGCTGTATACGCTTCACGCGTCCCCCGGTCATTGTATTCAATCCTGTATCCACCAATGTTACCTTCCAGGGTTCTGCAATGCTATTATGTACTTCCATCCTATTTTCTTTTGAAAAGTCAAACGTAACATCACAATTATATAAATAATAATCAGCAAACCATTGCTTAATAATATGTTGCTTATATCCACAACATATTACAAACTCGTTAAATCCATAATGTGAATATTCCTTCATTATGTGCCAAAGAATAGGTTTTTCTCCAATTTCAATCATTGGTTTCGGTTTTAAATGGCTTTCTTCACTAATTCGTGTTCCATATCCTCCTGCTAAAATTACAACTTTCATTCCTTTATTGCCTCCTTTTTGTAACTTCTATGCTTTCTCATCAAGTCAATAATCGCTATTGCAAGCACACTTATTATAAGCAAAACAACTGACATCCAAATGATTACTACACTTATCTTTCCTATCTGATTTTCATATTTCACTTCTATTATGTGTTCCCCCGCTTCTACCCTAAAAATTACATGTGTATCATATATTTCCGGCTGAATTTTCATCCCATCAACATAATATACATAATTTCTATTGGCATAAGGCAAAAACATAATCACCGATGACTCTTGTGCTGATATCTGCATTTTATAAAAAGAATTTCCATCTGTATTAAATTCTTTTATATTCTCATCTGTAAGATTATACGAATAAAAATATCCATTATCCAATGACTCTCTGTCATCATATACATATTTTTCGCCCGCTATAACTGACGGAATGTATTTATTCAATGCACATATGTATCGTCCATTTCCAACATATTCTATCCCCCTTTCTGTATCAATTATTTTTTGAAGTGTTTCATTTTTCCTCAGGGTATCCAAATCAAACATTGCGAAATCTGCTCTTGTATCTACTGCATACTCCCAGTCAATCTGATTAAACCATGGCATCCTTTGCCTATATTCTAACGGAACACCAAGGTGCATTTCATACCCGGAATAATTACAGATATTATAATTTGAATATCCATACCATTCATAATTCCCCAATAAATAAACGGGAACATCCTCTGCTGAATCATATGCTACAAATCTATATATCTCTTTTTCGTCCAACATGGCAATATAATTATCTATATTATCCATAGCACTTTCATCATATATAATACTTCTCTGTTCAATCTCCTCTTTAGTTAAATAAGTTTCTGTTGCCTGATATAATCCTGCAACACTTGGCACAAACACTGCAATACACCATACTGCCATCGTTGCAAATTTTTTAATTCCCTTACGTAATAATTGGTATAAAAAGCCAATAAATAATAACACCTCAAATATAAACATGTCACTATTTACAGTGTTCGTAATGGAATCTTCTTGCACCCCTATCCGTTTATATTGTATCAGATAAATACCTAACATTCCGGCTACAATCACACCGATAATTTTCAACACTTTTCGATATTTAGAATAATCGGTATACTTACTCACCAATAAAATGGATATATACACAAACGGCATTATTATCATTAAATATCTTAAAGGAATATGCATCCCTCCCAAAATTGGCACCAGCGAAAAGAACCATGCAGAAAAGGGCAAAGAGGACTCACAGGCCCATAAAAGAACGAGGGTATATAATCCAAAGCTGGTGTAGCATATCCATTTTTCATGTCTTTGCATCTTATCAAAGACTTTATCCCACACCCCTATCGCCAAAATCAGGCAGGAAATAGCCCCCAATACAATTAATTCCAATTGTTCGATTGTGGAATCCGCTTTCAAAGAATTACATGCTATATTTAAAATATCAGATAATGCCATCTTATAATAGACAGCAGATGCAAAATTCATCGGACTCTGAACAACTTTTTTAATATATTCAAAAACCTGTAAATAATAAATCAGACATATACTCCCACCAATAGCAGGATAAATCAAAAAATGTATACTTTTTTTAATATTAAGTTTGCCTTCTTTTACATTATAAAAAATCAAAACAAACAAAACATCTATAGCCACCAATGCTAGAGAAAGCGTCATATAGCCACTTGTAAGTGACAAAATCACACAAAGCACACACAACAACTGATTTTTTAAACTTCTGTTATAAATAGATTCCAGCGAAAAGAAAAGCAAAATTGGTACTAATGCTACAATAATATAAAAACTAATGTACCATACTTCAATCCGCAAAGCCGATGAAAAAAGCGCAACAATCACAAAACCTGCATTACGGTTTAAATTAAAATATTTTTTTGCTACTCTTTGTATAAACGCCAAGGCAATCAGCATATGCAATGCGTAAAACATAAGATACATAGCACGCATAGGAAATATCTTCGACAACCATGCAAACAAATATAAAGGTATATAGAGATTTGGCAAATTAGGCCGCAAAAAAAACTCTGAAGCCCCATTTGCACTTCCATTATCTATACCTATTAAGTTAAAATCCCCCGTAAACATCTGGCATAACTTTGCAAATGCTGCGAAACATAGTTTATCCTGATCGCCGTTTTTAGCAAATGTAACTACATCTGAAAAAAGATATTGTCCCAGATAAATTGAAAAGAAAAGCACTGTGCAGATAGTTGCAAATAACATCTCTATTCCTATTTCTTTTCTGTTTTTATTTTTTTCTAATACTTTGTCCATTTCTTGTCTTGCCCTCACGGAAATTTGAATTGCTTGATTTTCTTCAAAAATCTTATACAACATACTCTGATTTAAAAGTTGATTCTCTTCTCCTCAATTACAATCGGATGATGCATAGTTCTCACATTAATATTTACTATGTATTCTCCAATTAGCCCGACAAAAAACAAAATAACAGAGCCGAAAAAGAACACACCTATCGAAATTGCTGCAATTCCAACCGAAAATCTATCCCACCAAATCAGTTTTATAACCAATGTAATCAACGCAATTAATATACTGAGTATAGAGATACAAAAGCCAGAAATTGTAGCCACTCTCGTCAACACCTTTGAATAAGATGTTATTCCCAGCATTGCTGTATCGTACAACTTCATAAAATTAAAACTCGTTTTAACAACAAAGTCCACACCTTTCTC
>ENA-UESE01000843-UESE01000843.1-human-gut-metagenome-genome-assembly--contig:-NODE-843-length-29825-cov-5.193795_pt1 | contig 29825 bp, 24 predicted proteins | sample MGYA00242995_ERZ507996 | MGnify/ENA primary metagenome ERZ507996 (study PRJEB26167, sample SAMN06115489) | human gut metagenome | host: Homo sapiens | place: China:Sichuan | collected 2015-04-15... | reverse complement strand
GCTATCGTGATCGTCATTCGCCGTTCGCCAGAAATCTGCAAGCAGCTTTCTGGCTCTCTTGCGCTCATTATATCAGGTTTATGGCTTCATTTACGTTATGTATACCAATAAGATTAATTTTATCATTATTTTTAATATTTTTCAAGCAGACTGATGGCAATATACATGTCGTAAAGCCGAGTTTTACAGCTTCATTCACTCTTTGCTGTACCTGGGTAACAGCCCTTACCTCTCCCGACAAGCCAACCTCTCCAAATATAACTGTTTTACTGTCAATCTCTTTATTCCTGAAGCTGCTCACAAGTGCTATAACAATTCCAAGATCTAGAGCCGGTTCCGTTACCTTTATGCCACCTGCAACATTTACATACGCATCACTTGATGACATTCTCATTCCTGCTCTTTTTTCAAGAACAGCCATAAGAAGATTCACTCTGTTATAATCCGTGCCTGCTGCTGTACGTCTTGGCATGCCAAAATTAGAATCACATACAAGTGCCTGCACTTCTACCATAAGCGGCCTTGTTCCTTCAACAAGACACACAACAACTGAACCTGAGGCTCCCTCCGGTCTTCCGTTAAGCATATATTCAGACGGATTAGCCACTTCAACAAGACCATCCTGACGCATTTCAAAAACCCCTATCTCATTAGTTGAACCAAATCTGTTTTTTACACTTCTTAAAATCCTATATGATGCATATCTGTCACCTTCAAAATAAAGCACTGTATCAACCATATGTTCAAGCACTCTTGGTCCTGCAACTACACCTTCCTTAGTTACATGTCCTACAATAAATATGGTTATATCCAACCCTTTTGCCAGCTGCATAAGAATAGATGTACTTTCTCTTACCTGCGACACACTTCCTGGTGCAGCAGATATTTCTTCTCTGTACATAGTCTGTATGGAATCTATAATAACAACCTTAGGCATCTCTTTCTTTAAGACCTGCTCTATAATATCCAGATTGGTTTCGCATAGTATTTTCAGATTATCGCTGCATTCGCCTATTCTTTCAGCCCTAAGCTTAATCTGTGTCAGAGATTCCTCACCTGATATATACAAAACCTTATCTTTCGTATCTGAAATGTTATAACACATCTGAAGAAGCAGTGTTGATTTACCTATCCCGGGATCTCCTCCAACCAGAACAAGTGAGCCCTGGACTATACCACCACCAAGTACTCTGTCAAGCTCTTTAATCCCTGTAAGTGTTCTCTCTTTTTCTTCTGTACTTATTTCTTTCAGGCTGACTGGATGGCTTACTTTAGTTAAACTATCTTTTCTTACCACCGACAACCCTTTTACAGCCGTCTTACCTGCTACAGGTTCTTCAACAAATGTATTCCAGGCCTTACAAGCAGGACACTGGCCATACCATTTAGATGATTCATATCCACATTCGCTACAAAAAAAAGCTGTATTTTTACTTTTTGCCACTTTTCCCTCCTTGCAACATAAATAAAATGCTGCACCAGCATTGGTCAGACTATGACTTTATGCGCGGTGCAGCAATTTAATTGTTATATTGTATTAATAATCATACACTTTATGCTTTAACTACTTCTACTCCGACAGCTTTGCCTTCCTCAAGACTTACTGAAAGAACTATCTTACCACCCATATTAGTAGTCATACTGCCTTCAAATGCACCATCTATTGTTACATTGTACGAAGCACCTTCCTCAAGCTCCACAGTAATCTGTGCATCTTCACTGCCTTCTACTTTGAATGATAAGCCTGTATCTGTAGCCTTAAAGTTCATAACAGCTGTTCCTGGTACTGACTCATATACGAAAGAACCATTGCGCTCTAACTTAGTTATTTCCTTGAATGTTTTAACCTTATAAGTATCTCCACAATGTTCGAAATCCGATAACTTAGACTTAGTATCCAGCTCATAATTACCAAAGCTAAGAGTTCCATCCTTTTCTGAACGAATCAACTCATTAATTACTGGCATATTATTGTCCTCCTGCGTTTTTTACGATTTTATTATGTATCACAAATATAACCAATAGATTACTTTAAGAAACATAATAATTATTCATATTCTGATTATACATCAAATTGTATAAAAATGCTAGTATTTTACTAGTATTATTTGTTAACTTTTATCTGTTATATCCTCTTTTCAAAACAAAATCAAGCTTCTTATCTTTAACTGTAACTAATACTCTGTTACCAGCCTTTATCTTTCCTTCAAGAATTCTTTCTGCAAGCTCATCTTCAATCTCATTCTGGATAGTCCTTCTTAATGGACGTGCTCCATATTTTGCATCATATCCTTTGTCAACAATATATGCTTTAGCATCATCATCAAGTTCTACAGAAAGCTTCATCTGTTCCATAATCCTATCGTTGATAGTTTTCATCATAATATCAACTATCTGTCCTATCTGTTCTTTCTTAAGCATATGGAATACTATAATGTCATCTATTCGGTTTAAGAACTCTGGTCTGAACATTCTCCTGACCTCATCCATAACCTTATTCTTCATATCATCGTGAATCTGTTCATCTGTAGACGATGAAGCAAAACCAAGAGATTTAGGTGCAACTATGTTTTCCGCACCCGCATTTGATGTCATAATAATCACCGTATTCTTAAAATCGACTACTCTTCCTGTTGAGTCTGTTATGTGTCCATCATCAAGTACCTGAAGAAGCACATTAAACACATCCGGATGGGCTTTCTCAACTTCATCAAAAAGCACTACAGAATACGGATTTCTTCTTACCTTTTCGCTTAACTGTCCACCTTCATCATATCCGACATATCCTGGAGGTGAACCTATAAGCTTAGATACTGTATGCTTTTCCATATATTCAGACATATCAACCCTTATTAGTGAATTATCTGTTCCAAACATCGCATCAGCAAGTGCCTTTGAAAGTTCTGTCTTACCAACACCTGTAGGTCCTAAGAAAAGGAATGACCCTATTGGCCTGTTAGGATCCTTAAGTCCTACTCTTCCTCTTCTTATTGCTTTGGCAACTGCACTTACAGCCTCATCCTGTCCTATAACCCTGTTATGAAGTGTCTGTTCAAGATTAATAAGCTTCTCTGATTCAGCCTCTGCAATCTTTGTGACAGGTATCTTTGTCCACATGGCAACTGTCTTTGCGATAATATCCTCATCAACAACAAGCTCAGATGTATCCATCTGTTCTCTCCACTTATTCTTAAGCTTTTCAAGCCTTGTCTTTTTTCTTGTCTGCTGTTTCTTTATATCAGAGGCTTCATCATATTTTTCTTTCTTTATCGCAGCTTCCTTTTCCTGTGACAGCTCTTCAATCTGTTTTTCAAGTTTTTTAATATCTGCTGGTACAGCATATGCTAAAAGCCTTGTTCTTGATGATGCCTCATCTATAAGATCAATAGCCTTATCTGGAAGGAACCTGTCATTGATGTATCTTTTAGACAACCTGACTGCTGCCTTAACAGCCTCATCCGTTATCTTAACACTATGATGTTCCTCATACCTGCTCTTAAGTCCCATAAGAATATCAACAGCCTCTTCTTCTGTTGGTTCTTCTACCTTAACGGGCTGGAATCGTCTTTCAAGCGCTGCATCCTTTTCTATGTGTTTTCTATATTCTTCAAGTGTTGTTGCACCTATAAGCTGAAGTTCTCCTCTTGCAAGTGAAGGCTTTAATATATTAGATGCATCTATAGCACCTTCAGCGCCGCCTGCACCTATAATTGTATGAATCTCATCAAGGAAAAGAATCACATTGCCAGCATTTCTTACCTCAGCTATAACTCTCTTTATCCTTTCCTCGAATTCACCTCTGTACTTAGAACCTGCAACCATGCCTGATAAATCAAGTGTAACAAGTCTTTTATCCTTGATAGTTTCAGGGACTTCTCCTTCCACTATACGTAAAGCAAGCCCCTCTACAACAGCTGTTTTACCAACTCCCGGTTCGCCTATAAGGCATGGATTATTCTTTGTCCTTCTTGATAATATCTGGATAACTCTCTGGATTTCTGCATCTCTTCCTATAACAGGATCCAGTTTTTTCTGTCTTGCAAGCTCTGTCAGATCCCTGCTATACTGATCCAGCATGGCAGTTGCCCTTTTATCCTTCTGCCTGATACGTCCATTCTGGAAATCCTCACGTAAACGTGATACATCCTCTCCCATGCCTTCAAGAAGCTCTGTATATATTTTCTTAACAGATACACCCATAGTATTAAGAAGTCTTGATGCAACACTATCGGTTTCCTTTAACATAGCTATCAATATATGCTCAGTTCCTATGCTGTCTGCCTTGAATCTTGCCGCTTCATTACCTGCATTTACAAGAATTTTTTTAACTCTTGGAGTATATACTGCCGGCTCCTTAACGCTGACTGCGCAATCAGGGGCTATAAGCTGATATATAAGATTAAGCACCTTATTCTCTGTAACATCATTGTTTAAAAGAACCTTACCTGCCAGGCAGTCCTCTACCTGTATAAGTCCAAGCAGCAAATGCTCCGAGCCTATATAACAATGTCCATTAACCTCTGCAGCAAATGCAGCCTGTTCAAGAACTCTTCTTGCCTGGTCTGTGAATTTATTCTGCATGTCTTTCCTCTCTTTCCATTCCTTTAACCGATGCCATGGTCAGAAATTCTTTCACCATAAACATCACATAACTATAAAACGCCTCTAAATTTCTTTAGTATAATTCCATATAAGCCAAAATATGTTACAAGTGCAACAACAAGTGCAACAATAACTGAAATAGCATTTGATGATGTAACATTATACATCATATTATATGATAATATTGTGAACACTCCCATAAATGCTGAACATATAAATGGTCTTGCAAATATCTTCATAACAGGCAGCCTGTAACCCTCTTCCCGGTACAATGTTATAAGATTCAATATAAATATAATAACAGGAAATGAAGCATTACCTATAACAAGAGCATATATTCCAAGATCTGTTGTGAATAACAACACTACTACAAGCACTATATGAACAACAAGTGATATAAATGAATGATACATCGGAGATTTCACTTTATCAACTGCCTGAAGTGCTGAGCTTGTGACTGTGGAAAGTGTATAAAAAACTATAGCAACAGCTCCAAGCTTTAACATCATGCCACCCTGCACGCTATCATATCTTGCAAACAAAAGCCTGATAATCGGCTCACCAATCGTAAATAATCCTATAAATGAAGGTACAGCAACAAACATATTAGTCTTTAATGTCTTTGTCAGCTTTGAATATATACTCTCCTTATCCCCTGTTGTATAAGAGGCCACAATACTTGGAAGCATCGATGCTGAAAGTGCCGAAGCTATACCCTGCGGTATACTTATAAGAAGTGTATAACTTGAGCTGAAATTACCAAGATCCCTTGTAATATTAGCTGATGCACCTCTTACAACCATTATATTACTAAACAAAACATCATCTAAAAGAGCACTTATCTGATAAAATGTCTGACTAAGAATAATAGGCAGCATAGTTACAATAATAGTCTTATATATATATTGATTAGTATCTCTCCAATCAGGACTATTATCCCTTGCGACCATCCTCATAAACTTAGTACGGTACAACATATACAGAAATACAAAAAAAACAAGAGCCGTCAATGCTCCCATAGCAGTTCCCAATGTACTTCCTGCTGCTCCATATGCTGCGGTATTACTTGCTGATGCATATGCTTTCATAAGCATATATCCAGCCACAATACTAACCACAGCATTCACAAGCTGTTCTATAATCTGTGAAACAGCTGTTGGTATCATAGTTCCCTGTCCCTGGAAGAACCCTCTAAGCACCCCTAATATTGCAACAAGAAATATAGTTGGTGCCAGTACTCTTAGTGGAATCGCAAGTCCAGGTATACCACCACCATATACGACATTTTCTATAAAGCCAGCTCCAAAAAATACAAGAAGCGCAGCTGCTCCACCCATGATAACTCCTATGATTACTGAGCATCTGAGTACTTTAGCAGCACTCTTATACTTTTTCTTTGTAAATCTTGCAGAAACAAGCTTTGATACTGCCATAGGAAGTCCATATGATGAAAGAACAAGCATTATATTGTATACATTAAATGCTGTTCCGTATATTCCATTTCCTTCACTTCCTATAATATTCAGGACTGGAATTCTATATACCATTCCTATTATTCTTACAAATATTCCAGCCATTGCAAGTATGGAACCCTGCAGAATAAAATTACGTTTATTTTTAGATGACATTGTTACAATCCTCTTATCTGATCTTAAAGTCTGCTAACATCCACTTACCATCCTGTTTTACGAATATGTAAGTTAATGCAATATCATATGTAGTACTTCCCGATGACCAGTTTACATTAAGCTTGTAATCCACGTTGCATGAATAACAATCATCAGAATATTTTCTGAAATTACTTATATTTTCATCAGTTATATTGTATGTGAATGTCCTTCCTATAAGATAAACATCTATAGCCGGAATATCACTCATATATTCTTTAGCAGTTCCAATCATATAACCAGACAAAGTTGTAAGGCTGCCTCTGTTGATCATATACTTTCCATAGTTCTCAGCAACAAGCAATATATGCTGTTTTTCCTCTTCCAGCAAAGAATCATCACCAGGATAATATGCAACATAGCCCTCTTTATCAAGCTCTGTAGAAAGTTCTTTTCCAGATGAATACACTTTAACGTCTGGAGCTGAAAAAAGACCTGTAATTTCATATATATCATTAACTGGTGTATCCACATAGTCGGATACATGCTTACACAAATCCACGCTGCTCTCACCTGTTATATAGTCTGACGATACCTTTACACCATTCAGTTCTACATCACTTCCCTTTGGTACTGTAACTTTAACCGCATGGCTCTTGTCCTGTGCATTAACATTAAAGTTGATGGAAGAAATCTTCCATTCTGTGAACTTATGTGCATTTTTCCTGCTTTCATCAAGACTCACACTTGCTATTTTATCATCATCTGCATACAAAACATACACAGGTGTGCTTTCTGAATACTCTCCAGCCTTTTTCTTATAGCTTATCTGTTTTCCTTCAAATGTATCTCTAAAATAATCTGATACTATACTTTCTGTTTCAAATTCACCGAGTAATCCACTTTTCTTAATCCACTCTCCGACATTTCCCTTTTCAATATGGGCAACAAGCGTATCCATCGTATTAGCCGGACGTCCTGACTCATAATCCTTAAGAAAACCATGTAAAATCACTAATGCAGCAGCTATTATAACTATCAATGCAGATGCATATATTATCAGGAATTTCTTAAATGAAGAAAGTCTTTTAAAAAGATTCTTCTTATTATCTTTTACGTTGTTATTCATATCTGACATATATTCTCCATTCCATTATCACATTTACTTAATCAAAAACGCTGTTGGAAGTGTTCTTGGACCTGTTGGCGAATATGGCTTATTGATAACCTCACCATTATAATACATCTGTGTTGATGTTCCTCCATCCATAGCAGATGCATTTACCGCCCCATATTGAAGCATTATATCCTGGAGATCAGAGAATGAAGCTCCAAGACTTGTAACTTGTCTTCCATCGACTACAAGAAGAAGAATGGCACCATCAGCTCTCTGTCCTATAGCTGTACGTGGATTCAGTCCACCACCAACACCATCAACATCCTGAGCTTCTCCATTAATAATCAGAAATGGACCTATATCACTGCTTACATTGACACAATCTCTTATTCCAAGCTCCTGTGCCTTTGCAGCTGTCATATTACCCATAACAAGCTTGTTATCAAATGTTATTCCAGTAACATGATACATTTCACCGGCAGTTCCTTTTAAGACATTGCCATCAACCATAACAAGTCCTATAGGCATCGCTGTCTGTGGTGTTGAATCTACGAACTCTCCACCATTGATACCTGCAACTGCATCATATCTTTGTGCTATCTCTGAAACTGTCCAGCCCTTTTCAAGCTTAAACTCTGGAACAGTACCAACAAAAAGTCTTGATGGATCCTTTATAACCATAAGCTTTCCACTGTAAGCTTCTGCCTTTATATCAACCACATAAAGATCCTCTTCATCACTTGTTTCAGAATTGCCTATTACAACAAGGCTTGAATCTGTTATATCTGTTGTATCTTTAACCGAATTCTCTTCTTTTATCTTGTCGATTTCTTCCTGTGAGCAGAACCAGTTAGCCATAAAACCAAGCTCTCCTGTCTCCTGTAGTGACATAATAAACTGTTTCTTTGCAACCTTTGATGGACCCCATGCAAGCATAGCCATAACACCATACAGACCGACAACAAGAATCACTATTGTCGTAAGCAAAGTGGCACTAACCCGGCCTAACCATTTTAATACATTCTTTTTCATCATTTTCCTCATTCTAATAAAATTTATTTAAATACCCATCTTTTCTGTATATTGTAGCTCACAACGAACAAAACAACGTCTACAATTATCTTGGTTATACCTACTGCTGTAGTACCAAGCATAAGCATTTTAGTAAACAAAAAGACGAAAAGATATGATACTGCCATCTGGCAGAACCACAGTATATAATATCTTACTGCTGCTGCCTTAACATCTTTATCTGACTTAAATACATGTTTTCTGTTCATTGTAAAATTAAATACAGATGATATTATTCTTGCCACAACTGTGCTGAACAACAGCCTTAATGATATTGTAAACATAACAAGAAAAATATCAAGTAAATTAAATATTAAATTATCTATAACCCACGATGCAAGTGAGCTTAGCACATACTTTAACGCTGTTTCCGAAAAAGTATATCTGAATATGACCTTATATATTTTTATTGAATCCTTAACTGGATTGAAATGCGTAGATGCATTTTCTTCTATGTAAACAGTCTTAATGGGCACCTCCATATAAGGTATCGATGACCTCTTAAACTCCAGAAGCATTCTTGTTTCATATTCAAAACGTTCCCCTTCAATATCACAAAAGGTCTGTAGAAACTTATAAGGTATGGCTCTTAATCCTGTCTGTGTATCCGATATAGCCAGTCCACATATAGCTTTAAACACAAAGCTTGTAAGGTTATTGCCAAACCGGCTTTTAAAAGGAACATCATCTCCATCAAATGTTCTTACTCCAAGTACAACCTTATCCTGCGAGGCCATAGCTTCACAACAGTTCATTATATCGTCAGCCTGATGCTGGTTATCACCATCTACTGTAACTACTCCAATATAACCTTCCCTGTTTTTTATACAATATTCAAAGGCAGTTTTTAAAGCTCTTCCTTTTCCTCTATTAACTTCATGAGTAAGAATTGTGCATTCATCATACGTACCCACTTTTTCAAAAGGCCACATATGGCTCTTGTCACTTCCGTCATTAACTAATATTATATCCTTGAATCCCTTCTTTACAAGTGAATCCACTACTGTAACCAGCTTTTCATCCGGATTCAGTGAAGGAATAATAACTGATACTTTCATATCCTTACGCTCCTATCTATGTATCTGTATAGTCTGAACACACATACCCCTTGATGATATAATAATTTTATAAATATTGCAATATTTCAAAAAAAATAAGTAACACTAACAAGCCTGCATTCATATTATTGTATTGTAAATGTTTTAATCGGAGGATTTTTTATGAGTGATTTAGCAGCAACAAACTGCGGAGGATGCAACGGATGTGGAGATTGTGGTTGTGGTGGAAACAACTGCATCTGGCTTATTATTCTCTTACTTCTTTTTGATAACAATGGCTGCGGATGCAATAACGGCTGCGGTGGATGTGGCGGCTGTGGAAACAATAACTGCATCTGGCTTATCTGCCTTCTTCTCTTATGTGGAGGCTGCGGTGACTGCGGCAACGCATTAGGCTTTGGTGGATGTGGCTGCAATGGTGGCTGCGGATGCAATAACGGCTGTGGCTGCTAGACTGCATTTGCCTGAATAATTCTTATCTACTGATATAATATTTTATTACAGCCATATTGCATACACCTGCTTCATATTTTGCCATTGATTTATAAGCACGCATTATTCACATTATCTACAGGTGTAAAGCAATATGGCTGCTTTTTATTGTCTGCAGCTGCCTTAAAACTGCTTATATTTAATCTATTGATGTCATATGCTTAGTTTTTCTGAATATATTTATATAAATCAATATAGGACTACTGTATATTATGTCTAAGTCGATTCCCATGACAGAATTTGATATGATAACCCAGCCTGATTATATCCAGCTTCTTAAAGCTATTCTTCCCTTTATGGAATACAATATGCAACGCAGTATTTCCACTCTTATCCGTACCAGTGAACTTAAAAACACGATACGTTTCTATAGTTCACCCGTCAACTGTAACATATTTAAATCCTGCTGTAACAGCAGTGGTATAAACTTCAACACTCCCATAAGCGAAATACTTGGAAACGAACAGCTTATAAATACAGTAAAAACTTATTGTTCTGGAAATATAGTAAATATGATTAATACATACAGAAACTTAAACAAAATGTCTGATATGTTTAATATGATGGATATATTTAATAACTCTTCCAGCAATAATTCTTCTAGCAATAACGATGAAATTCATAACGATAAAAATAATAACGATGGAAACAATAACTATAAAAGTAACAGTTCCATAAATACTTCTGACATGCTTGGAAATATTATGAATTCCAACCAGAAAGATCTGTATAACGAATATATAAAACAACTTGATTCTCTCGACTTTAATGTAAGCCAGAATGAATCCAGATGATGAATCTGGCTGTTAAACTGCTAACAAATATACATATTTGTTCTATACACTTCATATCTATATGTGTAAACATATTGACAGAGGTAAGAATATAGTTATGTCAGAAACTGATTTTAGAAAGCAGCTGCTATTAAATGAATTCAAGACACTATCCAAAGGAAAAAGTAAGGAAGAACTGCTTCCACTTGTATTCGCATTAAGCCAGAAGGCAAAACAGGCTGGTATACAATTTACAAAGCAGGATTGTGAAATGATATACAAGCAGATAGTTCCAGGTGGAAATATACCAGAATGATTGATTAGCTTACATGTGAATATGACCCTAATTGACATTTTACAATTAGGGCCATGTTTATAGTTAAATCCTTGTTATGTGAATATATGCAAAACCTGCAATATAGCTTTTATTTTGCAACAATATTTACAATCTTACCAGGTACATAGATTTCCTTAATTATGTTACCTGTAATCTTGCCTTCTACTGCTTTCTTAGCCTTTTCAAGAACTGATTCCTTAGCTTCATCAACTGCAATAGAAATAGTTCCCTTAACCTTACCATTAACCTGGACACCTATCTCTACAGTATCTTCCTTGCAGGCTTCTTCATCGTATGCTGGCCAGCTTTCATATGCTATAGTATCATCATGTCCTAATACACTCCACATTTCTTCACCAGCGTGTGGACATATACATGAGAACATCTTTATGAATCCTTCAGCATATTCCTTTGAGCATCTGCCAAGCTTAGTTGCAGCATTCATAAATATCATCATCTGGCTGATAGCTGTGTTAAAGCCAAGCTTTTCAAAGTCATCTGTAACCTTCTTAACTGTCTGGTTATATACCTTTTCAAGCTCTTTAACATCCTCATCAACAACGTTACCCTCAGTTGTAAAGAAATTCCATACCTTACCAATGAATCTTCTTGCACCTTCAACACCCTGCTGGCTCCAAGGCTTAGAAGCCTCAAGAGGACCCATGAACATTTCGTAAAGTCTTAAAGTATCAGCACCATACTCTCTTACGATATCACTTGGGTTAATAACGAATTCTGGGAATCTCTTACCCATCTTGATACCGTTTGAACCAAGAATCATACCCTGGTGAACCAGCTTCTGGAATGGCTCTGCAACTGGTGATATACCCTTGTCGTAGAGGTATCTGTTCCATATTCTTGAGTACATAAGATGTCCAACTGCATGCTCTGGTCCACCTATATAAAGGTCAACTGGGAGCCAGTGCTTAAGAAGTTCCGGATCACAGAGTTCCTTATCATTATCTGGGTCGATATATCTCATATAATACCAGCTTGAACCTGCTGAACCTGGCATTGTTGAAGTTTCTCTCTTACCCTTAAGTCCATTATGTTCATACTGCTTCCATTCTGCTGCATTTTCAAGTGGAGCCTGTCCATTTTTGCCCTTGTAATCTTCAAGTTCTGGTAAGATAAGTGGAAGCTCATCATCATCAAGAACGTGAATCTGTCCGTCTTCAAGATATACGATAGGCACTGGTTCACCCCAGTATCTCTGTCTTGCAAATATCCACTCTCTGAAATGGTAGTTAGCCTTTCTTCTTGCTACGCCCATTTTCTCAAGCTTCTGAGTAATAGCTTCCTTAGCTTCTTCTACTGTAAGGCCTGTGAATTCCTCTGAGTTGATAAGCTTGCAGCCCTTGCCAAGGTAATCATACTTTTCAAATGCCTTTTCTGATACATCAGCGCCATCAATAACCTGTATTCTAGGAATATTGTGTGCCTCTGAGTACTCAAAATCTCTCTGGTCGTGGCTTGGAACTGCCATAACAGCACCAGTACCATAGTTAGCAAGAACGAAATCACCTATGTATATAGGAACTTTCTTGCCATTTACCGGGTTAATTGCATATATTCCTTCAAGAACACAGCCTGACTTAGTCTTGTTAAGCTCTGTTCTATCCATATCATTCTTCTTAATTGTCTCTGCAATATAAGCTTCTACCTCTTCCTTATTCTGAATTCTTGGCATAAGCTCTTTAACGATATCTCCATCTGGTGCAAGTACCATAAATGTAATACCATATATAGTTTCAATACAAGTAGTAAAGATAGAGAAATCTCCACCACCATCAATCTTAAAGTCAACCTCGACACCTTCTGACTTGCCTATCCAGTGTCTCTGCATTTCCTTAGTTGATTCTGGCCAGTCAATATGTTCAAGTCCCTCAAGTAACTTATCTGCAAATGCTACCTGATCGATAACCCACTGCTTCATATTCTTTCTTACAACAGGATATCCGCCACGCTCTGACTTACCATCAATAACTTCATCATTAGAAAGAACTGTACCAAGTTCTTCACACCAGTTTACAGGCATATCTATATATTTAGCATAGCCATCAAGGTATAACTGCTTGAATATCCACTGTGTCCACTTATAGAACTTAGGATCACTTGTTGCTAAAGTCTTGCTCCAGTCATAATCAAAACCAAGCTCCTTAAGCTGCTTAGTGAATGTTTCTATATTTTTTTGTGTAAATCCGTTAGGATTGTTACCTGTCTTAACAGCATACTGTTCAGCTGGAAGTCCAAATGAATCATATCCCATTGGATGAAGTACATTATATCCCTGCATTCTCTTCATACGTGAAGTGATATCTGTAGCTGTATATCCCTCTGGATGACCTGCATGAAGACCTACTCCTGATGGATAAGGGAACATATCAAGCGCATAGTACTTTGGCTTTGAAAAGTCCCATACATCTGTTTTAAATGTTTCATGTTCTGCCCAATACTTCTGCCACTTTGGCTCGATAGACTTGGGATTATAAGTTGTTGTATTAGCCATCTTAAAACCTCATTCCTGCACCGGCTATGCTCTTCCGGTGCTTTCAATCACATATTTACTCACTTTCAAATATTATCACAATGAAAGGATTTGTCAATAACTGACCACTTCTTTATATGCTCTTATCAACCAGAATTTTCACAAAATTTCACAGTTCAATAATCCTACACAATATAAGCGGATAGTATGCAAAGCCATCATTTACTGTACATATCTATCCGCTTACTTAATTCTCAGCTTTAATCTGTATCTCACCTTTATTAAAGCAATACATTGCTTGAGCTTAATCTATTTCTTTACTTTTCCTTTAGCATTGCTTCAAGCTCAGCTATTCTTTCTAAATCTTTTGAATGTTGTTCTTCATATTGTTCCTTTTTTATACTAAACTGCTCCTTCTGGATATCTAATTGTTTCTTCTGACTGTCTAACTGTTCCTTCTGGCTGTCTAATTGTTCCTTCTGGCTATCCAACTGTTCCTTCTGGCTATCCAACTGTTCCTTCTGGCTATCCAACTGTTCCTTCTGGCTATCCAGTATCTTTTGTTTTTCCTGAATTTCCTTCTTCAGATTATTTTCCATCTCCTGATATTTTTTTCTATATTCATCCACCATAAGTACTGCCGTATTGTGATTAAGTATTCTCAATGCCTCTGAAAACATACTTAGCACCTCCTCTGGTTTTGCAAGATATTCGTTCATCTCATCAAATATCTGCGATAATTCTGGAAATACTTTCTGGATAGCTAATGCATCCTCCACTGATTCTGTCACAAAAAGTGAAAGATATGCCAGTCTATCACGAAGCATATCAGAAGTCAATGGTGTACCATACATGCTTTCATCATAATCGTATTCCGTAATATTAACGTTTCCCTTTATAATATCAGAATATCTGTATTTTCTAAATGTGTCAAGACTAATCATATGAAAGTGCTGTAATAATGGGAAATCTATCTGAGTATTGAAACGTGTTGTTCCAACATGAAAATATAACCTGGAATCTATTGGACTTATAAGATTAGAATTGCTGTTTTCAAACAATACAATAGTATGTACATTTTTCATATCCTTATAAGAAAATGTCTTATGTTCTATCGTCTGAACATTCTCATTCATTGTATTATCATGTATACTACTATTATATTGTGCTAACGCTGATGAAGATGATAGTCTGTGATATTGTCTCATAATTGCATCTGCCGAGTAGCAGCTAAGTCTTTCCCCTGGAAATAATGCTGCTATTTTCTGAACTTCAATATTGGCAATACTTCCATCCGACAGCCGTACTATCATATCCATTATTATAAATGAATCTTCAAAACATGAACTTTCAGATGGTAGTATATCAATAACCGTAACTTTTTGTCCTATGATGCTGCTTACAAGTCTTGATAGTCTCTCTCTGTGTTCATCTCCATTGAAAAGCTTTTTAAAAAATGGATCATACAACAATGGAAGCGTCTTTTTTTTGCTGATATAATCATTAAACCTATCAGCCCAAACCTTATTAAAAAAGCTGCTTCTTTTAAATTTATCATACTGTAATGCAAGATTGGGATTATTGTGGACTGCCGATAAGAAATCATAAGCATAAGAATTGTCGTTAGCTGTTCTATAACTGTCAGTATTCGTGTCTTTATTTAATGAATCGCTCACTTATTATACTATCGCATATATGCTGTTCTCCTTCTAAATTATTATCGTTATGCATATTGATAATATATTTATAACACAGTAGCAACATATTGTCAACAAATAGAATATTTTATATATCACACAATATATTGACATCTATAAAATAAAGTATTTTATAAGTCGTATCCCTTTACATTACCGCTTTAAAGTGTTAAACTCATTAAAAATATTTCAAAACATTTATTTTACTGAATTAAACGAAACAAAGAAACGAGGTTAAATATATTATGGATTGCAAAGTTGGTTTTATAGGCTTCGGTCTTATTGCAGGCTCTATAGCACATTCACTTAAGGAATCAGGCAGCAATTATACTATTATAGCTACAAGCAGAAGGCTTGAACCTGTATATGAAGCTAAAAAAGATGGAGTTGTAGATGAAGTTCTTGACTCTGTTGATAACAGATTATCTGATTGTGATTTTATAATACTATGTACGCCTGTTATAACTATGAATGATTATCTTAAACAGTTAAAAAGCATTGTGAAAAAAAGTTGTATTATAACGGATGTCGGAAGTGTCAAAACTTCAATACATAACACTGTTAAAGAGCTTGATATGGAAGATGTATTTATTGGTGGTCATCCTATGGCCGGTTCAGAGCTCACAGGTTATTCCAACTCATCTTCCGCAATAATGAAAAATGCCCGCTATGTTATCACACCAACATCAAAAACTACTAAAGAACAGCTTGAACGCTTCAAAGCACTTGTGTGTGATATGAAGGCTAATCCGATTATCATGGACTATACAATCCACGATAAAAGTGTAGCTGCCATAAGCCACCTTCCACATCTTATATCAACAGCACTTGTAAAGCTCGTATCTGAACAGGACGATGACGACAGGCATATGCAGCAGTTAGCAGCTGGAAGCTTTCGCGATATGACAAGGGTAGCTGCTTCATCTCCTGAAATGTGGGACCAGATATGTGCTTCTAACTCACAAGATATAAGCGTACTGCTTGGCGACTATATAGACATATTAAGTGAAATCAAGAAAAATATTGATAATAAAACCCCAGGATATGTTAATGAACTTTTTGAGATGTCAAGGGAATATAAGAATTCATTCAGAAAATAAACTTTTATAAGACTGGCACATAAAATCTGTTATATTCTAATAACGTAAAGAAAATACTCGGTCACAACCGAGTCGGTTGTGACCGAGTATTCTACCACTAACAACTTAAGCACTTATTTTTTATTATACCCTGAAGCACCCTCCACCAATAAACTCTCTCATTATAGAATTGATTGGAACATTGCCTGACTGACAAGGAAGGAAGTACGCTAAGAACTTTAACAGTCTCTTTGCCTCCTGATATTCCGGGTCATCCTCTGTTATTGAGAATAGCAGCGGCTCTACTATCGGCTTTAAAACACACAGCTCATACGCAAGTGCTGAGTTAAACATAACATCAGCTTCCTCCTGATAAGGAAAGATATTCTTTTCCTCACCTTTTCTTACTGACTCCCACATAGAAAGTGTTTTTTTAGCAGATGCACCTCTCGTCCTGTAATCCCTCGCCATACGTCTTACAAGACGACCGTCAGTCGTTGCCACTCTGTTATGCTCGTCAACATTAAGCTGTGTAAGTGCACTTATATAGATTTTAAACTTACTTTCAACTGGAAGTGCGTAAGATAACTCATCATTAAGGCAATGTATGCCTTCAATCACAAGAATATCTTCATCGCCAAGCTGTATATATTCACCATTATACTCTTTTTTACCTGTAAGGAAATTAAACTGAGGTATCTCAACCTTTTCTCCCCTTAGTAATGCATTCATATGGTCATTAAAAAGCTTTATGTCTATCGCATGAATATCCTCAAAATTGTACTCTCCATTTTCATCAACAGGTGTCTGCTCCCTCTCAACGAAATAATTATCAACACCAATTGCGTGTGGCTTAAATCCACTTGCACGAAGCTGTATTGACAATCTGTGTGAAAATGTTGTCTTGCCAGATGATGATGGTCCGGCTATCATAATAAATTTAACGCCTTCCCTTTCTTTTATCTGATTAACAATCTCAACAATCTTCTGCTCCTGTAATGCTTCCTGAACAAGAATAAGTGAATTAATATCCCCGCTTATTATATGCTTATTCAATGATGCAACTGTATCAACACCAAGCATATCTGCCCACTCGCTTCTTTCCATAAGTACATTAAAAAGCTTAGCCTGTGGTGCAAATTCCGGCACTATTTCAGGATTCTCTTTAGTTGGTAACTGGAGAACAAACCCCTTGTCATACTGGAATATGTCAAATGTCTTTAATATTCCTGTATTAGCTGCCATATAACCATAGAAGTAATCGTAATAACCCTCTATGCTGTATACATTAACATAAGAACTAATTCTATATTTGAATAACTGTGTCTTATCTTCCATTCCGAACTTCTTGAACAGCTTAATAGCCTCTGATGTCTTCATTCCCTGCTTCTTAATAGGCAGATTTTTCTTAACATCGGCTCTCATAAGTTCTTTCACATCATTAAGAAATTCTTGTGTGATTACAAAATCTCCTTTTATATCACAATAAAGACCTTTACTAAGCGAGAATTCAACTGAAACTCTTTTAATCTTATTACCTGTATCAAGCTTATGTATTGCATTGAGCATTAAAAGAAGAACACTTCTTTTATATGCCTCATTTCCCACTGCCTCTCCTACTGTAATGAATTCCACTTTTTCATCAGTTATATCCATATCTGATATCTCTGTAAGCCTGCCATTTACATTGGCAAGAATAATATCATACTTGTAATCCTTTGCAGCATCTGCTGCCATCTGCGATAAAAGCATTATTATTACTCCTTCCATCTTCCTAATGCCTTATTAATAACAGCAATATCTTCATCTATAGCATGTATTCTGCTCTTTATCGATATTGACTGTTCCTTATTATTAATAAGACTATTTCTAATATTGTTACAGCTTGTCAGTTCCTTATTAAGATATTCGTACAGCACCTCTGACTTATTATCCAAAAGATATCTTCCATATCTTAATTCTTCCTCTGCGTAGGCTGTTATCTTTTTCTTATCATAATCTTCCTTGTGACTATCATTGTTATGAATATCGCTTGCAACAGCTGTATTTTCATAAATGTTATTTTGTTGAATATTAGTTACATTTAGATAATATTCATCTTGTGTGTTGTATACACAGTCAAATATAAAATAATATTTTCCATCTTCTAAAAGCATATGTTCTGACTTAATATATATGCCTGTTTCCAGAAGGTATTTTCTAAAATCCTTTAGTTCTGACTGTGCAGATAAGACAAGCTGTGTATTATCCCCCAGCTTGTCTATACCTGCTTTTAATATATTCTTCATGAGCTTTCCACCCATGCCACATATCGTTACTGTATCAACATCACCTTTATTAATCCCTTTGAGCCCATCACAAAGCTTTGTAGTTATCTTATCTGAAAGACCATATTCATCAATGTGAAGCTTTGCACGCCTCAGTGGTTCTTTTCTTACATCACACGCATATACTTTATTACTTATCCCGTTCTGAACAAGATATATAGGAAGATATGCGTGATCCGTGCCAATGTCAGCCACCCTTGCACCTTTATTAACAAGACTGGCAACACATTTCAGTCTTTCTGATATATTAATAATATTGTTCATACATTTTTCCTGTTGATTTATTATACTATATAAATCATCCTTTATCCCGACATAATCATAAATAGAAATCTATATTCATGTTTTTATTATTGAATTCTATCCTTAAATATATTTCTGGATATTGATTAGTCAAGATAATCCTTAAGCTTGCGGCTTCTGCTTGGGTGTCTTAACTTTCTTAATGCCTTAGCTTCAATCTGTCTTATACGCTCTCTTGTTACGTTGAATTCCTTACCAACTTCTTCAAGAGTTCTTGCTCTTCCATCGTCCATGCCAAAACGAAGTCTTAATACTTTCTGTTCTCTGTCTGTAAGTGTTCCAAGCACCTCTACAAGCTGTTCCTTAAGAAGTGTTGAAGCTGCGGCTTCTGCTGGAACCGGAACATTATCATCCTGTATAAAGTCCCCAAGATGACTGTCTTCCTCTTCACCTATAGGTGTTTCAAGCGATACAGGCTCCTGTGATATCTTTTGGATTTCTCTAACTCTTTCAACCGGAATATCCATAGTCTCTGCTATTTCTTCTGGAGATGGTTCTCTTCCTAGCTCCTGTAAAAGCTGTCTTTGTACTCTTACAAGCTTGTTAATAGTTTCTACCATATGAACAGGTATACGGATAGTACGTGCCTGATCAGCTATAGCTCTTGTAATAGCCTGTCTTATCCACCATGTTGCATATGTTGAGAACTTATATCCTTTACGATAATCAAACTTTTCAACAGCTTTGATAAGACCTAAGTTACCCTCCTGGATAAGATCAAGGAACTGCATGCCTCTTCCGACATAACGCTTTGCAATACTTACAACAAGACGTAAGTTGGCTTCCGCTAGTCTCTTCTTGGCTTCCTCGTCACCCTCTTCCATTCTCTGTGCATATTCTATTTCTTCTTCTGCACTAAGAAGAGGCACCTTACCTATTTCCTTCAGATACATTCTTACAGGATCTTCAAGTCCGATTCCATCTGGTACAGAAAGATCTATCTTTTCTATATCGATATCATCTTCATCCGAAAGAATAATATCATCTTCTCCATCATCATCATTCATCTTGACATCTATATTGCAGCCTTCAAGAAACTCGAATACCTTTTCCATCTTATCAGCTTCAAAATCTGTATCCTGGAAATAATCCATAATCTCCTTATAATCAAGGACATTCTTTTTCTTTCTGGCTATAGCAAGAATCCCCCTGCACTTTTCCATGAATTTTTCCTGTATAATTCTTGCCTGTTCTTCTTCTGAAAGCTCTGGCTGTGCAGCTTCCTCCTTCTTTGACTTCTTAGGCTTCTTTGCTGCCACAGCTTCATCTGCTTTCTTTTTAGTTGTCTTCTTAGTTTCCTTTAATTCTTCCTCGTTTAAGTTTTCCTTCTTTACTGCCATTACAATGGTCCACCTTTCGCATGTATTATAAACTAATGTGAATATTATTTAACTTCATCTGTCTGCCTATGATATCCTGCATAGTCTTTGCATCTGCTGCATGTTCAAGCTTATAATCAAGGCTGCTCTTCTTAACCCTTAGCACTGTATCATTAAGTGTTTTTTCTCTTTCTGACTTACTAAGCGACTCGCTTAATTCGGCGCTGAACATTGCCGCTATCTCACTATGCATATCACCATCGCTATATGAGCCAATAATAGCCGCCGGATTAACACTTCCTGTTTCATACTGTTCATATACCTTTGATGCAACATCTTTAAACAATGGATCTATAAAATCATCTGGTTGTATATATTCACTGACTTTATCATATATATCACCATCCTCAATCATCCACGTAAGCAGAATCTTCTCTGCCTGCCTTATTCCATCTTCCTTTTTCTTTCTTGCCGGTTCCATCCGCCTGACAGGCTGTGTCTGTCTTGGTATTATTCCGCCCTGACTTCCTATCCTTATAACCATTTCACGCATACCATCCTCTGGTATCATAAACTGACGGCAGACAGCTTTCATATAGTTATCTCTTTCAAGTTTCTCACTAAACTGTACAAGCTTATTAGCAACTTCTCTTTCAAATGCTGTCTCACTCTCCGGGTCACTTCTGTTATAATTCTTCTCTATAATACCGATTTCATACATAAAGCTGTTTTCTGCTTTATCTATACGCTCCTGAAATGCTTCAGTTCCTAAAGCCTTGATAAACTCATCCGGATCCTTATATGGCCTCATATTAATAACCTTAGTAGAAAGTCCTGCTTCTTTTAATATAGGTATGGCTCTTAAAGCTGCCTTTACCCCTGCTTCATCGCTATCATAAGTTATAAGAACATTATCTGTATATCTTTTCATAAGACGGGCATGTCCAGGTGTGAGTGCTGTACCAAGCGATGCTACCGCCTGATTAAAGCCTGCCTGATGCATAGATATAACATCCATATAGCCTTCACATATTATAAGATTATTCTTTCTTGAACTTCTTGCAACATTAAGTCCATAAAGATTCTTACTTTTATCAAAAAGCTTTGTTTCCGGAGAATTCAGGTACTTTGGCTTTCCATCTCCCATAACACGGCCACCAAAGCCTATAACCTTATTGTTAATATCCATGATTGGAAATATTACCCTGTTCCAGAACTTTTCCCTTATTCCCTTTTCATAAGTAAACAGACCTGACTCTTTTAAGAGCTCATCATCATACCCTTTTTCCTTTAGCATTCTATATAAATCACCTGTAAGCTGTGGCGCATATCCAAGGCCAAATGTGTTTATAGTTTTGTCTGAAAGCTGTCTTTTTTTCAGATAATCCAACCCACTCTGTCCTGCTGGTGATTTTAACTGATGATAGTAAAATGTTGCTGCTATCTTGTTAATCTCTAACAGCTTTGTTTTAATATCCCGTTCTCGTCTGTCTTCACCTGAATATTCCATCACAGGCAGAGCTATACCTGCCCTGTCAGCCAGCATTTTTACTGCCTCTGGAAACGTATAATTCTCATATTCCATAACAAATGTTATAACATTGCCTCCGACTCCGCATCCAAAACAGTGATACATCTGTTTTGTTCCTGATACAGAAAAAGAAGGTGACTTCTCGTTATGAAACGGACATAGCCCTACGTAGGAACTGCCACTTTTCTTAAGCTTTATATAACCTGAAATAACATCTACTATATCGTTACGCGATACAACTTCCTCTATTACTTCACTTGAATATATTGGCATATTAACTCTTCTTTCCCTATGTATTCAATATGTATTCAAAAACTGCCTACTTTTAATGTATTAAACACAGATACCTTATTTCCTTTTTTTATTTTAAATTTTTATTCTGATTTTCATTTTAATCTATACTTCAATTTATATCCTGATTCTTATTGCTGAATCCTATTACTGATTCTTATTGCTGAATCCTATTACTGATTCTTATTACTGATTCTTATTTCAGATTCACGTTATAAAATCATATTTAAGATACAATCCCTCCAATTGCACCGCAAAGTATGCATACTATCGCGCCTTTAACCATCTGTGACATATCTATTGATGATATTCCTCTGCTTAATATTATTGAAACAACACATAATATAAGAAAATATATTATTCCATACAGTACTCCCCACACAAGGCGGCTATGCTGCATGCCTTTGCCAAGAATGAGACCTCCGCATAAAGCTGATAGCCCATAAGTAACATAAATCCCTATAGATATCACATTACCAGACACCCTGAACTTATACAGGCAGAAAGCAAGCACAAGCAGGGCTGCAACTGTTATAATATATCCTGCTATAAGCGTTTTTAATATAATAGATAACTTTTTCATACATTCCTCTGACTTAATAGTCATACATTCTTTGTTCTCTATATAAATATGTAGGAAATCTCTTTCGTATTCTATCTTTTATCTTATATTTATCTTATCCTTTATTCCAATTTTTCATTAAAGCCTGATTATATGCAGAGCCTCCAGCTACTTGACAGTCCTTTACTGATACTGTAAAATGTTAAAATATAACACTTAAATGTGTTTACTATATTTTTATTAAGGATTGGAGGAATATTTCCTTGGACACTGACAGTTATATTCAACTTATAACTATTATTATTTTATTATTTCTTTCAGCTTTCTTTTCATCTGCTGAAACCGCATTTATGACGGTAAGCCGTATAAAAATCCGCTCGCTTATGGACGAAGGTAACAGACATGCTGCTTTAGTAGCTAAGATTATCGACAATTCAGGCAAGATGTTAAGTGCTGTACTTATTGGTAACAACATAGTTAACATATCATGTTCTGCTCTTGCAACAACATTTACTATTAATGTCTGGGGCAGCTATGCTACTGGTATTGCAACTGGTGTTCTTACTCTGTTCGTTCTTATATTCGGAGAGATAACCCCTAAGAATCTTGCTTCAAAGTTTAACACTAAGCTTGTATTATTATATGCGCCTGTTATATATGGACTTATGATTATACTGACACCTGTTATTTTTATAGTTGACCATCTTGCAGGCATAGTATTAAAGCTCTTTGGAACTAACTCCAAAGATAAATCCAACACTATAACAGAAGAAGAGCTTCGTACAATAGTTAAGGTAAGCCATGAAGAGGGTATCATAGAAAAAGACGAACGACAGATTATTGACAACCTTTTCGATTTTGGTGATACTTCGGTAAAGGATGTTATGATACCTCGTATAGATATGACAGTCGCTGATGTTAACTCATCATATGATGACATCATCACTCTTTTTAAGAGTACTATGTATACACGTATTCCTATATATGAAAATGATACTGACAACGTTATAGGTACACTTAATATAAAAGATCTTATAGTTACTAACGTTGATGATTCATTTAATATAAGGAAGATTATGCGTGAGCCTTTCTTTACATATGAACATAAGAACACGTCTGAGCTGTGTAAAGAAATGCAGCTTAAGCGTTACAGCATAGCCATTGTGCTGGATGAATATGGTCAGACAGCCGGCATGATAACAACTGAGGATCTGTTAGAGGAAATCGTTGGTGAAATACGTGATGAATATGATACTGACGAAAAGGATGACATGACTAAGATCCGTGAAAACACTTACCGTATAAACGCCTCATGTAAGCTTGATGACATAAATGATGAATTAGGAACCAGACTTTATTCAGAGGATAACGATTCACTAGGCGGATTCGTATCAGAAAAGCTTGACCGCATACCTAAAGCAGGCGATAAGCTTACTATAGATAATGTATGGCTGTTCGTCGAAAGATCATCTTCTAACAGGGCTGAATCTATCATTCTTAAGATTGTTGACAAGCCAACAGAAAACAATAACTAATTATTAAAAATAATACACCACCGGAATGCAATGATTAAGTCATTTGATTTGATGCATTCCGGTGGTGTTATTTTATTGGAATAAAATTTCTGTTATTTTCTGATTTGGGATTTTCTGTAAAGTTTCTGCACATCATATTATCCCCATTAACTTCATATACTAATATACAAAAAGGATGCAACAATTTGTTTCAAAATGTTGCATCACAATATAAATTCTTATTAGTTCATATTCTTAATTACGATTAATATATCGTCATATTCCCTCAACACTTTAGCAGGTTTCTTAATAAAATTCTATATAAATTTTCTATAACATTAAAATAGCAAATCAATACGCTTATCGTTTATGTTGTTTTATATATTAATCCTGTCCTTACAGATTAACCTTAAGAAACACAGAATCTTTATCATCCTGCTTAATACCAAGATACCTTTTTGTTATCTCATATGATGAATGATTATATATCTCCATGAGCATTGCGGGTGGTGTCCCACATTTCCACGCATAATATCCGAATGTTTTTCTCATGGAATGACAGCTTATGCCCCTCTCCATATTAAGTGAATACGCAGCATGCTTTATGATTCTGAACGCCTGTGAACGGCTCAGATGTGTTCCTGCATATCTACCTGTAAATATATAGTCACCTTTTTTTACGCTATCCAAAGTGTCCATATATGTCAAAAGTCCTTTTTTAGTGCTGCCATTAATTGCAATCATTGATTCTTTTCCTGTTTTTCTTTCGCATATTACCATATGTCTTCTGAAACACTGTTCATTAAAATCATATACTTCTCCCCATTTTAACTCTAACAGGTCACTTATTCTTAATGCAGTATTCACTCCCATGCATATCATTGCATAGTTTCTCAAGTTAGGCTCTTCATCCAGATAGAATCGTCTGAATGCCTCCAGTTCATCTGTACTCCTTATTGGCTGGGATGTACTCATATGTTATTACCTCCATCTATATGTTTTGGGATGCAACATTTTGAAACAGTTTGTTGCATAGACAAGGAGGTTAATGTGTTAAAACTCACTATCAAACCCGGCGAATTCATCAACATCGGTGATGACGTAAGGGTCATATACTCAGGTGGTTCAGAAGGTAATATCCACCTTCTCATAGATGCACCAAGAGAACTCAATATCGTACGAAGCAAGGTTCTTGCAAGAAACAGTGCTAACAGCTCTGATTCTGATAAGAAAACTTCAAGATTCATATCACCTTACTACGCTGAACAGGGACTTTCACCTGAAACACTAAACAAGATACGCCGTCTTATCAAAGAAGATAAGCAGGCACGCAAATCTAATGATAATACGCAGGGTTAGCATGGTAACACTGCTTATTATATATCTTTCATAAGGGGAACGGATTCCCCTCTGACAAATATTTTATTTACACGGAGGTATGTATTATGGTAATACAACACAATTTAACAGCAATGAATGCTAACAGAATGCTTAATGTAACAACTTCAGCACAGTCTAAATCAGCTGAGAAGTTATCTTCTGGTTATAAGATTAACCGTGCCGCTGATGATGCAGCTGGTCTTTCAATTTCTGAAAAGATGAGAAAGCAGATCCGCGGACTTACACAGGCTTCTTCAAATGCACAGGATGGTGTATCTGCTGTTCAGACAGCTGAAGGTGCTTTAACAGAAGTTCACTCAATGCTTCAGAGAATGAATGAGCTTGCTGTTCAGTCTGCTAATGGTACTAACTCTCAGACAGACCGTAAGGCTATCCAGGATGAAATAGATCAGCTTACATCTGAGATTGACAGAGTTTCAGAGACTACTAAGTTTAATGAGACTTATCTTTTAAAGGGTGATCCTACTAAAGCAGATAAAGCTTTTTTCATGAAATCTGGCTATAATGTTCCAGCTGACTCATTATACTTAAAGGATGGTAATACAGCTCTTACAGCTAATACATTAAAAGCAGCTCTTGAAAAAGGGGAAAAAATATATACAAAAAGTAAAGATGATGGTCAGGCTGAGACTGATTTAGCTACAAAAGGTACGAGCTATGCATATGTAACAAAGCTTTATGATGAAGATGGTAACGAAGTAACAGCGAAAAATATCCAGGATAGCACGAAAGCTGATGGAACCACTACTGCAGGTAAATATTATACAAGCAAAGCTGGTATAGCAGGAAAAAATGCTAATAATAATATGGAAATCGAAGCAGCTAAAGCAAAAGATTTCATAAAAGACTATGATGTAGCTGGAGCTATCTCTTTCAGTCTTCATGTTGGAGCTGATTCTGCTGAAGACAACAAGATTGCCGTTAAAATTGAATCTATGAGTGCCACAGGTATCGGTGTTAAAGGTCTTAAGGTTGACACAGAAGATGACGCTACAGCTGCTATCGACCGTATCGCAGAAGCTGTACAGAAGGTATCTTCACAGCGTTCAACTCTTGGTGCTGCACAGAACAGACTTGAGCATACAATTGCTAACTTAGACAACGTTGTTGAGAATACAACATCTGCTGAATCTCGTATCCGTGATACAGATATGGCTCAGGAAATGGTTAACTACAGCAAGAACAACATTCTTGCTCAGGCAGGCCAGTCAATGCTTGCTCAGGCTAACCAGTCTAACCAGGGAGTTCTTTCACTCCTTCAGTAGTATAAAAAAACAACCATCTATGCTCCATGCACATAGATGGTTGTTTTTTTATTGCTTATTATTACTTATTAATACTTATTAATATTTATTAATTATTCACTAAGGCTCATGTATTATATAACATAATTATCTATTCCATTACCTGAATTAATAAGATCCGCTATCGAGATACTGCCAAAATAATCGTTTATAGTCTTCTCGAAGTTTTCCCACATAGTTATAGTCTTACACTCTGATAGATTAGGACACTTGTTAGGCTTGTTCTCAAGACAGGCTACCGGTGCCAGTGAACCCTCTGTACACTGCAATATACTAAGCACAGAATACTCTTCCGGTCTTCTTGATAACTTATATCCGCCACCTTTTCCACGAAGCGAAGTAAGAAAATCATTCTTACTTAACATCGATACTATGGACTCAAGATATTTTTCAGATATACCCTGTCTTTCAGCTATATCCATAAGCGTTATATATTCACCGTTATCATGCTCAGCAAGGTCTATCATAACCCTGAGTGCGTATCTTCCCTTTGTTGATATCTTCATATATTCTCCTCCAATTATTGCAATCATACTCTTATTGTATAAACATACTTTACCACAATGTTTGTATACTTTTCAAGACTTATTTTATATTTTATGCTTTTTTTTGCTTTCTTCCATGCTTTACACTGGCATACTATCTGCTATACATATCCTTCCATATCCTGTCACAGGATTGGGAGCTGCTGCATGCATCTTGATTCCAAGCGGTCTGGCACCACGTCTTAAATACGCTTTTAGCTTCTCACCATACATATACCTGTCATTGCCCATAACTATCCCCCATTGCATAAGCAGGGCTGCACCACCTGTTACAAACGGTACTGCATATGAAGTCCCGGTAACACTCACTATATCAGTTTCATATGCTGTCTGTTTTCTTATCTTTATATCCACTCCTGGTGCAAGTATATCTGGCTTTATACCGGCATCTATGTAGTTAACAGCAGCATTATTGTCCCCATGGTTAACAATGTTAACGTTGTTAAAATTGTCATAGGTATAGCTGATATCTTTATTCCATACGCCTTTTCCCCTGCCTGAAAATGCAGCATATGCTCCTGTATATGAATTATAAGCCCCTACAGATATACAACCAGTGGCTGTTGCCGGAATCGTTATAGTATCATATGGAACCGGTTTTACAAAGCCTGTCGCAGTGTTTAAAGACTGACTTGACGGAAGCCATATATTATATACTCCCTGACGTATGCTTTCCCCATATATGATGATTTTCCATATCCCCGGTGTTATATAATCCTTAGAAGGCTGCAGATTAATATATATTTCCTGATACAGATTATAAGGTGAAGGCTCACCTAATAGACTTATTATATCTGTATCAAGAATCCTGAATCTGTTTATATATCCCTGTCCTGTTATATTAAACTGCACTCCATCCGGACCAGCAAGCATTATCCTGTAAACATCCCAGTAGTATTTCCATATCTGTATATCTATCGAATGTTCATATTCACTTACTGATATCTCAACTGTATCTGTCTGTCCCTGCTTTATTATATTTCCATAATGTACTGCCTTGTCTGCCTCGTTTCCACTTCCTATGCATATACTGCATTTATAGCCTGCTGCAACATCATTGATATAGCGTTCAAGCAGTGTATTTCCATCATGATCTCCATAATTAAAGCCATAGCTTATGTTTATTGCCACTGGTTTTTCATACTCCACAGCCTTCCTTATGACATAATCTATGGCATCCATAAGGCTGGTTGTGCGTGGAAACTGATTATTATATGAGTATCCCATCTTAACAGCTATTATATCTGCTCCATATGCAACGCCACTTCTTCCACAAGCTATTATGGCAACATTAGTACCATGCTGTGTATTATCAGCGCCTGGTATCTGTATACTTTTCCCATTATATGTGTTATCCCTATTTACAATAGCTTTGTTTAAATATGCATTTATATCTTCCTCGCTGTATTCCGTCTGCTGTGTCTGGTCATATATGTTTAATATCCTTGTACTGCCATCACTTTTCCTGAACTCTTCACTTAATATGTCTATTCCAGTATCTATAACTGCAACGATGACACCATTTCCACTAAGATATGTCCCATTATAAGCATTGCTGATATCATCATTCATACTGCCGGCATTACCAGCCCGCACATTGTTAGCACATGCCGCTGACTTTGCCCTTTCAAGCTGGAAATATATGCTCTTTGGTTTTTCTATATAGTCTATATTCACTTCCTGTGATATAAGCTCTATCGTATTCTTATCTGTCACAATTATAGCATAGTTATACAACAGTTCTCTTATATATACATTATACTTTTTTCTTATGTTTTCAAGAGTTCCTGAATACTTTACTATTATTTCCCATGTATCATCTCTCCAGTTAAACCCTGTACTAAGACTCTCTGAATTCTCAAGCTCTTTTCTTGTGGCAGACAATGAAACGTTAAGCAGATTTTCTATTTTCTGGTTCATAGCTTTACCATATAATATCATCTTTCTGATATTATATGATGTAAGTGTCTAAAGTATAAAATAAAAAGCACATCCACATCCAATATATACTGGCTGCAAATGTGCTTTAAAGCTTCATATTAATATACGTATGAACATGCATTTATCATGTTTTCTTTATAAATTCTATCCTGCACTTAGGACACTTGATACTTATCTTTCCCTTGCCTCTTGGAACTCTTATTTTCTGCGAACAGCTAGGACATCTGAATATCCTGTGTGTCTTACTATCCGTAATTCTGAACTTGATTTTATTAAGCTTTCCAACTACCTTATAATGAAATTTCAGATACTTTTCATTCTCCTCTGAACGCCTGGATATATTACGTGAAAACACCCTGAAATATGTATACACAATACCAACAAGTGCTATCATATATATAACGTTATTCCTTACGAACATAGTAACGATAAGAAGCACCAGGCATATTAAAGATAAATTCCTTGA
>ENA-UESE01000840-UESE01000840.1-human-gut-metagenome-genome-assembly--contig:-NODE-840-length-29937-cov-3.191125_pt1 | contig 29937 bp, 27 predicted proteins | sample MGYA00242995_ERZ507996 | MGnify/ENA primary metagenome ERZ507996 (study PRJEB26167, sample SAMN06115489) | human gut metagenome | host: Homo sapiens | place: China:Sichuan | collected 2015-04-15... | reverse complement strand
AGAAGTATTTTCCCCGACGCACATGTCGCCGGAGAAAATGATCGGACTTTCTTTCGCCGCTGCGGCGGCGAAACTCTACGAGGTTTTTGGACAAGCAAAGCCTTCTCCGTTGGGAGAAGGCTTTGCTGCATTTTCCCGCGCCGGGGACAATTTTTGTGACAGCCCCCGAGAACCGGGAAACAGAATTTGTCACCGCTGCACAGAATCCCGAATCGTGTTTTGGCGCAATTTACAAATATTATGAATCCTGTTCCAATTTCATAAAGAATCTGCTAAAATGAGGATGTCGGGATCCGGACACACATTTCATTCAACAGGAGGTATCGTATGGAACCGTTTGCGCTTCTGAAAATGATGGGGATCTTTGTGACCGGCGGCATCACCGGACGGATCGTTCTGTATCTGCTCCTGCTCGCCGCCGGCATCGGCGTCCGGTGCGCCCTGCAGCGCCGGCGTGATTTCTGGACGGCTGCGGGCATCAGCGCCGGGCTGTGGCTCGTGTGCGAGATCATCGTGGACATCGGCTCGGTGCATGAGATGTCGGTCGGCCTGTTCAGCGCCGCCGCCACACTGGGCGCGCTGGGCTTCTCGTTCGCGCTCGGCCTGGGGCTTGCCGCGCTTGTCTGCCGGCTGCTGCGCCGGAAGCAGCTTGTGTGACCCAATGGCAAGCGCCCCCGCGGGGAGTTTCCCGCGGGGGCGCTTTCCATTTTCCGCCGCGCCGTCAGCTCAGCCGCTGCACGAGCGCGTCCCACAGCTCCAGCAGCCGGAAGCGCACGACATAGCCGCCGCCGGACTCCGTGACGAGGCGCACATCGTCGTCCGAGAGCGCCTGCACCGCTCGCTCCGAGAGCCCTGCCGCCTGCGCACACAGCGGCGGGAAAATGACGCACCACCAGTTGTGCCCCGCGCCCGCGCCGAGCGTCACGCGCAGGGACGTATACACCCCCGCCGGGAGGGCAAACGTGCCATAGTCGCGCGTCGGGTAGTGCTCGGCGCCGAGGGTGACCCGCACCGGCCGCTCCCCCGCCGCCGTCTGCGCCGCGCGGGCGATGCCGTCGAGGTCGCCGGCGATAATCTGCTCCGCCGCGCCGATGTCCGTCACGCCCTGCAGCTGCGGCTCGAGATAGGCCAGCACCGCGTCGCGCACCTGCAGCTTCACGGCCTGCTCGGTGTCGTCGTCCGAGACCGCGATCACGTGCAGCCGCACGAGCCGCGACGCCAGCAGCGCGCTGCGCGCCTGCGCCCACGTGCCGGTCAGCAGCGTCACGCAAACGGCCAGCAGCAGCGCCAGCTCCCACGGCCGCAGGGTGCGGCCGGGATCGATCGTAGAAGAATGGGTATGCATCGTATGTCCGCCTTTCTGAGATAAAAAACTGCCGGTACCGGGCATCTGTGCTCAGTATCGGCAGTTTTGTTCGCTTTTAATCCTCAGGCCTCAAGGCGGTCAATGGTCTCGGTCAGGAAACACTCGGCATAGTCGCGCGCGAGCCGGCGCTTGGCATACGCCGCGCTGTCGGCATCGGCGAAGAGACCGAACACGGCCGAGCCCGTGCCGCTCATCACAGCGCCGAGCGCACCGCCGTCAAGCAGGCGGCTCTTGATGGACGCAATCTCGCCCTCGCGGCGGGTGAGCACGTCCTCAAAGACATTGTACATCCGGCGGGCGAGCTTCGGCATATCACCGTCGGCAAGCGCGGCGCAGATGCCCTCCGTGTCCGGACGGCAGCGCGAGGTGCGCGCGTCCACGCGGCGAAACAGCTCCGGCGTCGAGATCGGAAAATCCGGCTTGCAGATCACGACCGGCAGATGCGGCATGGGCGTGACGGGCGTGAGCCGCTCGCCGCGTCCCTCGGCCAGCATCGTGCCGCCCGCGACGCAGTACGGCACGTCCGAGCCGACCAGCGCGCCCAGCTCCTCGAGCTGCGCGCAGGTGAAGCCCGCGCCGGTCAGCCGGTTGAGCGCGCGCAGCACGGCCGCCGCGTCCGACGAGCCGCCGCCCAGCCCCGCGCACACGGGGATGCGCTTATGCAGCCGGATGTGCACGCCGCACTTCAGCCCCGCGCGCTCGAGAAACACCTGCGCCGCGCGCACGGCCACATTGTCCGCCCCGCAGGGCAGATAGCTGCGGTTGGTCTCGGCGCGGCAGGTGCCGGTATCGTCGAGCGTAACGGTCACATCGTCGTGCAGGTCCACGCTCTGCATAATCATGCGCAGGTCGTGAAACCCGTCGGGGCGCGTACCGAGCACGTCCAGCGACAGGTTCAGCTTTGCCCACGCAGCCTCTCTCACCGCGCCGGTCACAGCTTTTTCAGTTCAAAGAGCAGATCCATGAGCTGCGCGCCGTCGTCGACATACGGGCCCTTGGCGCCGTTGGCCTCGGAATACGGCAGGCCGGAGCCCTCGGACACGCGGCTGTCATACAGCACGAACGGCACGGGGTCGGCGCCGTGCGCGCCGTTGGCCATGTACGTCGTGTGATCCGACAGCAGCAGCAGACGGAAGTCCTCACCCGCGGCGCGCAGCGCCTCGGTCACGGGGGCGACGACATCGGCGCTCAGGCGCTCGATGGAATAGATCTTGTGCTCGAGATCGTGGTTGTGCGTGGCCTCGTCCGGGCCCTCGAGATGCAGCGCCACGAAGTCGTGCCGCTTGAGCACGTCGAGCGCGGCGGCGACCTTGGCGGCATAGTCGGTGTCCCACTCGCCGGTCGCGGTCGGGACGGTGACGGCCTCAAGCCCGGTCAGGATGCCGATGCCGTGGCACAGCGGCACGGCCGAGACGACGCCGCCGTCCGAGCCGTAGTGCTCGGGGAAGTTCGGCAGCGCGGCCGCCGTGCCCTCCGCCCAGAACCAGACGCCGTTGGCCGGCAGCTTTCCGGCGGCGCGGCGCGCGACATTGATCGGGTGCTGATCGAGGATATCGAACGCGCGGCGCATGAGCTCACGCAGCACGTCGGCGTTCGGGCAGCCGGTGGGCAGGATGGGGCCAATCTCCTCACCGAGGTGGTCATGCGGCGGGGCGAGCCGGATGCCCTTGATGTCCACATGGCTCTGCACCGCAAGGTGGCGGAACGACGAGCCCTTGTGCACGACCATGCCGGCCTGCTCGGCCAGCGGGCGGAAATCCGGGTGTGCAAAGAGCGCCGTCACGAGCTCGTCCGACTCGCGGCCCTCGATGCTGCCCGCGCTGTGGGAGATGATGTGCTTGTGCTCGAACGGCACGTCCTCATCGGCATACGTGACCATGTTGCAGCGGTAGCACGCATCGCCGGGAGCGAGCCGGATGCCGGAGGCCGCCGCCTCAAGCGGGGCGCGGCCGAAAAAGTATTTGCGCGGCGAGCAGCCGAAGATGGACATGATGGCCGTGTCGCTGCCGGGGGCAAAGCCGTCGGGCACGTTGCGCACGCTGCCGAGCACGCCGTGACGCGCAAGGTCGTCGATCGCGTCCTTTTTCGACGCCTCGAGCGGCGTGCGCCCGCCGAGCGTGTCGAGCGGATGGTCGGCCATGCCGTCGCCGATGACGAGAATGTATTTCATACTGTATCCCTCTTTTCGGAAGATTTTTCGCTGCGGAGCGTCCTGTGGGATGCCGGATGCCGCAGCTTTTTTCTGCCCCACAGTATATACTATTTTTCCCGCTTTGTGAAGCGGGCGAGCGGCCGCAGAACGCTTTTTCTCTTTGTAGAATTCAACGAAATTATTTCAAAACCGGAATTGGGGTATTGGCATCTTTTCGCCGTCATGATATAGTAGAACATTGTTAAGTATCCGCTAATTATCCGCTAAGAAAGCTTTCCCCCGGCAACCGGGGCTGCACAAACGGGAGGGACAGAACATGTCGACCGGACAATATCTGCTCGGCGGCGCGGCCGGACTGGTTTTCGGCCTGCTCGTCGCCGCCGGCAACACCCTGCTGACGCGCCGCAGTCTGCTGCGCGCCAGGCAAAACGCCGCATCGGTCATGGGAACGAGCGGCCTGCGGCAGGTCATCAATCTCGCGGCGCTCGTACTGGTCTATCTGCTGCGCGGCGTCGTGCCGCTGCCGCTGGCCGGCACACTCATCGGCACGGCCGTCGGTCTGTCGGGCGGCAGCATCGCCGGCGTGTGGATCCTCGCGCGCAAGATGGACGATACCATCCCCGCCGAGTGCGTGGAGATCACGGACGCGGACGAACTGCCCGACGCGGAACAAAACCAGACGTCGGAGCTCGACCCGGCGGACGAACGGAGGGACGACACAAATGGGTGAGACGAACGTACTGTTTTCCATCGGACCGCTGGAGGTCACCGGCGCGGTCGTGACCATGTGGGTCATCGTGGCCGTGCTGGCGCTGGTATCGTGGCTGGCGACACGCAGGCTGCGCGACGTGCCCGGCCCGCTGCAAAACGCAGCCGAGATGGCCGTGGAAAAGCTGCAGGGCTTTTACGGCGGCATCATGGGTCCGGCCAACGCCCGGCGCTACTTCCCGATGATGGCGACGTTTTTCATCTTCATCGTCGTGTCCAACTACATCGGGCTGCTGCCCGGCGCGGGGCAAGTGTTCACCGTGCCGACGGCCACGCTGTCCGTCACGGCGGGTCTGGCCATCATCGCCTTCTGCATGACGCACACCGTCGGCATCCAGCGCCGCGGCCTGGGCGGCTATCTCAAGAGCTTCATCAAGCCCTTCCTGCTCATGCTGCCGCTCAACCTCATCGAGCAGATCGTACGCCCGTTTTCTCTCGCGCTGCGTCTGTACGGCAACCTCTACGGTGAGGAAATGGTCACGCACGAGCTCGGCAATCTCTTCCCGCTCGTACTGCCGCTGCTCATGCAGGTGCTGAGCCTGCTGTTCTGCCTGATCCAGGCCATCGTGTTCACGATGCTGCTGTCGATCTATATCGAGGAAGCCATCGAGGAGTAATGCACCCCCCGCACCGAAACCCGTAAGAACAAACCTTTCAGACACCCAAGAAAAATTAGGAGGAACGAGTTATGTCAACCGGAATCATTGCGATCGCCGCCGCGCTCGCCATCGCCATCAGCACCATCGGCCCCGCCATCGGTCAGGGTCTGACCGCCGCCCACGCCATGGACGCCATCGCGCGCCAGCCGGAAGTGGCCGGCACGATCCGCTCGAACATGATCATCGCCATGGGCCTGCTCGAATCGCTGACGATCTACGGCCTGCTGATCGCGTTTCTGCTGATCGGTAAGATCGGCTGAGAAGCACGGGATAAGGGAGGCACACGCTTTGAGCATCAACATCTCCGAACTCATCTGGACGGTGATCTGCTTTTTCGTGCTGCTGGTGGTTTTGAAGAAGCTGCTGTTTGACCCGCTGGTGTCGTTCATGGCCGCGCGCGATGCGCGCATTCAGGACGGGATCAGCGCCGGGCGCACCGCCCAGCAGCAGCTCGATGCGGCCGCACAGGCGCGCAGCGATGCGCAGCGCCGGCAGTCCGCCGCAGCGGATGCGCTGCTGGCTGAGGCCAAGAGCGCGTCCGAGCGCAAGCGCGCCCAGACGCTGCAGGCCGCGCATCAGGAGGCCGCACAGGCCACGCGCGACGTGCGCGCACGCGTGCGCAGCGAAGAGACCGCCGCTGCCGCCGCCGTGGACGCGAAGCTGCCCGAGCTCGTGACGGCTCTGACCGGCGGCCTGCTCGGCAGCGACACCGCCGAGCGCAGCGCCGCACAGATCCGCCAGTGGGTCGCCCCCACGCATGAGGGCTGAACCATGAATGAAATGAATCGAAAGGGGGCGGCGACACCGTGGAATTTCTGAGAGCCATCGGCCCCGTCTTCAACTTCCTGCTGCTGGCGCTGGCGCTGATTTTCTTCACGCGCAAGCAGATCCGCAAGCTCTTTCAGGAGCGCCGCGACCGCATTGCCGACGCGCTCGGCCGCGCGGCGGACGCGCAGGATCAGGCACGCCACACCGCCGAGGACATCGCCGAGGCGAAGCAGGCTGCCGACGCTGAGGCACACGCCCAGCTTGCCGAGGCAAAGGCGCAGGCCGAGGCCAACACCGCCGCTGCCGACGCCGAGACCGCGCGCGAGGCCGAGGCCGTACGCCGCGGCGTAGCGCAGACCGAGGCGCAGCTGCGCAGCGACATGGAGGACCGCGTGAGCGACGCGGCCATCGGCCGCATCACGGCGGCGACCGCCGGAGTGCTGGCGCAGGACGCCTTCGCGCCCGCGCGCGCCGCGCTCGTGGACGATTTTGTCGCCCACATCGGTGCACATCTGACCACCCAGCCGAGCGACGCGCTCGCCCTCGCCGAGACCGGCACGCTGACCGTGGAGGTCGAGGCGGCCGAGCCGCTGCCCGCCGCCGCGCTCGACGCGCTCAAAGACACGCTCACGCGCGCCTACGGTCACGTCACGTGCATGACGACGGTGCGCCCGGAGCTGATCGGCGGCGTGTGCCTGCGCATCGGCGACACGCACTATGACGGCACGCTGCGCCACGCGCTCGACCTGCTCGAGCAGGACGCGGCCAACAGCGCCCTGCACACCACGGACGAAAACCCCGATCTCGCCGCGTGCATCCGCGACCGGCTCGCAGACACGCACGTCGCCATCGACGTATTCCAGACCGGCGTCGTCACGAGCCTGTCCGACGGCATCTGCCGCGTGCGCGGCATGGCCGATGTCATGGCCGGCGAGCTGCTCGCCTTTGACGGCACGCTGCGCGGCATGGTCATGGACCTCGGCCGCGAGGACATCGGCGTCGTCCTGCTCGGCCCTTACGGACACCTGCAGGAGGGCGACCGCGTGCGCCGCACGGGGCAGATCATGTCCGTGCCCGTGGGCGACGAGATGATCGGCCGCGTGGTCGATGCGCTCGGCCGCCCGATCGACGGTCACGGCCCGATCCGCACGACGGAGCGCCGCGCCATCGAGAGCCCCGCGCCCGGCGTCATCGCGCGCAAGGGCGTGAGCGTCCCGCTGCAGACCGGCATCAAGGCCATCGACGCACTCGTGCCGATCGGCCGCGGCCAGCGCGAGCTCATCATCGGCGACCGTCAGACCGGCAAGACCGCCATCGCCATCGACGCCATCCTCAACCAGAAGGACACGGGCGTGCTGTGCATCTACGTCGCCATCGGCCAGAAGGAATCGACCGTCGCGGGCGTCGTGCAGAAGCTGCGCGACCGCGGCGCCATGGCCTACACCACCGTCGTGTGCGCGCACGCGTCGGAGACCGCGCCCATGCTCTACATCGCGCCCTATGCGGGCGCCGCCATCGGCGAGTACTTCATGTACCGCGGACGCGACGTGCTCATTGTCTACGATGACCTGTCGAAGCAGGCCGTGGCTTACCGCGAGATCTCCCTGCTGCTGCAGCGTCCGCCCGGACGCGAGGCCTACCCCGGCGACGTGTTTTATCTGCACTCGCGCCTGCTCGAGCGCGCCGCGCGCCTGAGTGAGGCCGCCGGCGGCGGCAGCATGACCGCCCTGCCCATCATCGAGACGCAGGCGGGCGACATCTCGGCCTATATCCCGACGAACGTCATCTCCATCACCGACGGGCAGATCTTCCTCGAGACGGACCTGTTCCACGCCGGTGTGCGCCCGGCCATCAACGTGGGTCTGTCCGTGTCGCGTGTCGGCGGCGCGGCGCAGCTCGGCGCGATGAAGCAGGTCGCCGGCCGTCTGCGCATGGATCTGGCGCAGTACCGCGAGCTTGCGTCGTTCGCGCAGTTCGGCTCGGATCTGGACAAGGCCACACGCGACACGCTCGCACGCGGCAGCCGCATGACTGAGCTTTTGAAGCAGCCGCAGTATGCGCCCATGGACGCAGCCGATCAGGTCGCAGTGCTCTTCGCCGCCGGCGAGGGGTATACCGACGGCCTCGCCGTCGAGGATGTGCCGCACTACGCAGACGCGCTGCTTGCGCGCATCCACCGCACGTATCCGGAGCTGCATGCTCTCGTGCACAGCGGCAAGAAGCTTCCGCCCGAGGCGCTCGAGCGGCTGCGCACGCTTGCCGACGAGACGCTCAAGAATCTATGATGCACCATCCCCGCCGCCGGCAGAAAGGAGTTGACGCCCCTTGACAAATCTGCATAAGATCCGCGCGCGCATCCGCAGCGTGAACAGCACGCAGCAGATCACCCGCACGATGAAAATGATCGCCGTGTCCAAGCTGCGCAAGACGCAGACGAGCCTTGCGGGCGTGCGCCTGTTTGCCGACAAGGGGCAGGAGGTGCTCAACGCCCTGCTCGCCGATGACGTCACCTTTGAGCACCCGTATCTCACGCCCCGGCGCCGCGTCGGGCACGTGTGCTACGTGGTGTTCTGGGGCAACCGCGGCCTGTGCGGGGCATACAATCAGTTGCTGCTGCGCCATCTGGAGCAGCTCGTGCACGCCGAGACGCGCCCCTGCTCCGTGATCGTGTGCGGCCGCTGGGGACGCGATGTCCTCGCCGGAACGGATCTGCCCGTGCGGGAGATCTGCGCCGGGCTGAGCGACACGCCCACCATGGCCGAGGCGCTCGAGATCGCCGAGACGCTCAAAAACCTCTACCGCACCGGTGAGGCGGACGAGATCCACCTCGTCTACCAGCGCTTCGACTCCGTACTGCACCAGACCCCGGTGCACCGGCAGCTGCTGCCCGCCGCACCGGAGGCCGACGCCCCCGCCGCGAACAGCAACTATCTGTTCGTGCCGGACGCGCAGACCGTGCTCGACAACGTGCTCGAGCTGTACCTGAACAACACGGTCTACGCCGTGATGCTCGAGGCGCGCGTGGGCGAGCACGCCGCGCGCATGACCGCGATGACCGCCGCCACAGACTCGACGGCGGAGCTCATCGAGGAGCTGAATCTGGACTTCAACCGTGCGCGTCAGGCCGCCATCACGACCGAGATCTCCGAGATCGTCGGCGGCAGCGCCGCACTCAAGCAATCACAAGGATCTGATTAACACCGCGGCGGCAGCGCCGCGTCCCACGAAGGGAGAACGTATGGAAAACGGTATCGTCAAAAGGGTCATCGGCCCGGTGGTGGACGTGCAGTTCCCGGCCGGAAAGCTGCCGGAGATCAACAACGCCATTGAGGTGCACGCGGGTGGCCGGCGCATCGTCATGGAGGCGGTGCAGCAGCTCGGCGACAACACGGTGCGCTGCATCTCGCTCTTTTCCACCGACGGACTGCAGCGCGGCTGCCGTGCCGTCGACACCGGCACGAGCGTGAAAATGCCCGTCGGTGAGGCGACGCTCGGCCGCATGTTCAATGTCATCGGTGAGCCGATCGACGGCAAAGGCCCGGTCAACGCCGCGGAATATCTGCCCATCCACCGCGAGGCCCCGGCCTTCACCGACATCGCCCCCGCGACTGAGCTGCTCGAGACCGGCATCAAGGTCGTCGACCTGCTCGCGCCCTATGCCAAGGGCGGCAAGATCGGCCTGTTCGGCGGCGCGGGCGTGGGCAAGACCGTGCTCATCATGGAGCTCATCCGCAACATCGCCTACGAGCACGGCGGCTACTCCGTCTTTGCCGGCGTGGGCGAGCGCTCGCGCGAGGGCAACGACCTCTGGAACGAAATGAACGAGTCCGGCGTCATCAACAAGACCGCGCTCGTCTTCGGTCAGATGAACGAGCCGCCCGGAGCGCGTCTGCGCGTGCCGCTGTCGGGTCTGACGATCGCGGAAAACTTCCGCGACGAGTCCGGACAGGACGTGCTGCTGTTCATCGACAACATCTTCCGCTTCACGCAGGCGGGCAGCGAGGTGTCGGCGCTGCTCGGACGGATGCCCTCCGCCGTCGGCTATCAGCCCACGCTTGCGACCGAGATGGGCAAGCTTCAGGAGCGCATCACATCCACGCGCAACGGCTCGGTCACGTCCGTGCAGGCGATCTATGTCCCCGCCGACGACCTGACCGACCCCGCCCCCGCCACGACGTTTGCCCACCTCGACGCCACGACCGTGCTCGACCGCGCCATCTCCGAGCTCGGCATCTACCCCCCCGTCGACCCGCTCGGCTCTACGTCGCGCATCCTCGAGCCGGACATTCTCGGCCGCCGCCACTATGACACCGCGCGCGCCGTGCAGCGCGTGCTGCAGAAGTATAAGGATCTGCAGGACATCATCGCCGTGCTCGGCATGGACGAGCTGAGCGTGGAGGATAAGGCCGCCGTCAACCGTGCGCGGCGCATCCAGCGCTTTTTGTCGCAGCCGTTCCACGTGGCGGAAAACTTCACCGGCATGGCCGGAAAGTACGTCCCGCTCTCGGAGACCATCCGCGGCTTTGAAGCCATCCTCGGCGGCGAGTGCGACGACATCCCCGAGCAGGCGTTTTTGTTCTGCGGCTCGATCGACGACGTGCTGCGCAAGCGCGACGCGCTCAAGTGAGGCACGCCATGACGGACACACTGCATCTGGAGATCATTACGGCCGGCGGCGCCGTCGTGGACACGCCGGCAGCACAGGTCACGCTGCCGCTCGCCGACGGCGAGGTCGGCATCCTGCCCGGTCATGCGCCGCTGCTCGGCGCGCTCATGTGCGGCGTCGTGCGCTACACGGCTGCCGGCAAGGAGCATTACTGCGCCGTGAGTCCCGGGACGGTGAATGTCGCCGCCGGGAACGTGACCGTGCTCGCCCGCACGGCCGAGCGCGCGCCGGACATCGACCTTGCCCGTGCCGAGGCCGCGCTGCACCGCGCCGAGTCGGATCTCGAGGCGCGCGGCATGGAGATGAACATTTCCACGCCCGAGGCCGCACGCGCACGCGCAAAGGCGCGCATCCGCGCAGCTGAGCTCTGGCGCAAAAACGGATAAAAATGGTCTGAAAATCCCCGCGGCCGCCCCCGCATCCGGGCGGCCGCGGGGTTGCATTTTGGGCTGTGATATGAGAAAATGTCTGTGTATTTGCTTACGCAGGCATTTTTGCGTTTTTCGTCTTTCACGCTCTGGCGGGGGAATACGCCCCGCACGCTTTTTACAGGAGATGTGTCCCATGTCCCAACCGAAACGCGGCCGCAGCTCGCAGGCCCAAAACCATCTGATCACCATCCTGCTCGCGCTCGTCATCGCGGGGCTTTCCATGTGGTTCGGCGCCGGCCGTGACGGCGGAAACGGCCCCGACGCCGCCGCTACACCCGTGCCCGGCAGCGGCCTGACCGTGACGTATCTCGACGTCGGTCAGGGCGACTGCACACTGCTGCAGTGCGACGGGCAGACCATGCTCATCGACGCCGGCATCGGCGAGCAGGCAAACCATATCACGACCTACCTCAAGCAGCAGGGCGTCAAAAGCATCGACTACCTCGTGTGCACACACGCACACGCCGACCACTGCGGCGGCATGAAGGCCGTCATTGCGGCCTTCCCGGTGCACACGCTCTACAGCTCCGTCACCTCGAGCAGCAACGGCGCGTTCCAGCGCGTCATGCGCGCGGCGGAGACGGCAAATCTCGCCATCACCGTGCCAAGCGTCGGCGACACCTTCGCCCTCGGCGGCGCGACCGTGACCGTCCTCGGCCCACAGCAGCACTACAGCGACGTCAACGACCAGAGCCTCATTCTGCGCGTGGACTACGGCAGCAACGCCTTTCTCTTCACGGGCGACGCCGAGTACCAGAGCGAGACGGATGTGCTCGACGCGGGTGAAAACGTCCGCTGTGACGTCATCAAGGCCGGTCACCACGGCAGCCGCACCTCCACGGGCTACCGTCTGCTGTATGAGGCGCAGCCCAAGTACGCCGTCATCAGCTGCGGTGCCGGAAACGAATACGGGCACCCGCACGACGACACGCTCAGCCGTCTGCGCGATGCGGACGTGACCGTCTACCGCACGGACCTCAACGGCACGGTCGTCTGCCGCTCCGACGGCTCGAACCTCACCTTTACCACCGAGAAAGAAGGATAACACCCATGCACCGCACCCCCTCGCCGACGGCCGCGTTCTGGCTCGCTGCGTTCACATACTTCATCTGGGGCTTTACGTTTCTCGCCTCGCGCGTCGCGCAAAATTACGGCACGCCGTTCGTGCTGCTGTTCTGGCGCTTCGCGCTGGCGTTCATGCTGATGAATCTGCTGTGTCTGACGGGGCGCTTTCATGTGCGCCTGCGCGGACGCGATCTCCGGCCGGTGCTGCTGGCGGGACTGTTTGAGCCCGTGATCTACTTCCCCTGTGAGCAGTACGGTCTCAAGCTCACGAGCACGTCGTTTTCCGGCGTCATGATCGCGCTCATCCCGCTGTGCTCGCTCATCTACGGGGCGCTGTTTCTGCATGAAAAGGCCACGCTGCAGCAGGTGCTGTTTTCGGTGCTGTCCGTCGCGGGCGTGATCGTGCTGGCTGTCTACGCCTCCGGCATCGGCTCGGGCAGCGTGCCCGGCTTTTTCATCCTGCTCGGCACGGTCTTTGCCGGTGCGGCCTACATGGTGGCCTGCCGCGCCTGCGCCGACAGCTTTTCGGCCTTTGAGCGCACATACGTCACGTGCCTGATGGGTATGGTGGCGTTCGGTGTGCTGTCTCTGCTCGAGCACCGGCACGATCTGAGCGCCGTCGTGCAGCCCATGACGTGCTGGCGATCCTGTTTTTGAGTGTGGTGGCCTCGGTGCTGTCCTACATTGCGCTCAACCGCGCACTCGAGGTGCTGCCCGTCGCGCGCACCGCGGTGCTCATCAATCTCTCGACCGTTGTGTCCGTGCTCACCGGCGTGCTCATTCTGCACGAGCCGTTCGGCTGGATCAGCGCCGTGGCCTCGGCCGCCATCCTTGTCGGCATCTGGGGCGTGCAGCGCTTCGCCGCGCCGCCTCCGCCGCCCCGTCATGAGCGCAGTCTGACACAAAATATTTTCACATCAGAAGGATGACCCCTATGCAATCTACCGAACAGAAAATCGAACGCGCCGCGCTGGCCGGTCTCGCCGCGGCGTGCATGGACGAGCGTGAGCGCTCGACGGAGGTCTCTCTCGCCGAGCTCGCCGCGCTCGTAGAGACGGCCGGCGGACAGCCCGTGGCAACGCTACTGCAGAGCAAGCCAACACCCGACCCGCGCACCTTCCTCGGCGAGGGCAAGGTGGCGGAGCTGCGGGAGCTGATCCTCGCCAACGACTGCGACCTCGCAGTGTTTGACAACGAGCTCTCCCCGTCACAGATGCGCGTGCTCGAGGAGGAGCTCGGCGTGCGCGTGCTCGACCGCTCGGGCCTGATCCTCGACATCTTTGCCCAGCGCGCCCGGACGCGCGAGGGGCAGCTGCAGGTGGAGCTGGCGCAATACCAGTACCTGCTGCCGCGCCTGACCGGTATGTGGACGCATCTCGTGCGCCAGACGGCCTCGGGCGGCTCATCGCCGATCGGCACGCGCGGCCCCGGCGAAACGCAGCTCGAGACCGACCGCCGCCACATCCGCCGCAAGATCCAGAAGCTGCAGCAGGAGCTTGAGGACGTGCGCAAGATCCGCCGCACCCAGCGCCGCCGCCGCGAGAAAAACGCCATGCCCGTCGTCGCGCTGGTCGGCTATACGAACGCCGGAAAATCCACCCTGCTCAATTGCCTGACGGGGTCGGACATCCCTGCCAACGACCGCCTGTTCGACACGCTCGACACGACCACCCGCCGCTGGCGCGTCGACGCCGCGCAGGAGGTGCTGCTCTCGGACACGGTCGGCTTTATCCGCAAGCTGCCGACGCACCTGGTCGAGGCGTTCAAGGCAACACTCGAGGAGCTGACGTATGCCGACGTGCTGCTGCACGTGATCGACCTCTCCAACCCCGAGTGGGAGACGCAGGCCGACGTCGTCGACCGGCTCATCGACCAGCTCGGCGCAGCGCACACGCCGTGCATCCGCGTGTTCAATAAGTGCGACGCCTATCTCGGCATCCTGCCGCACGGGGAGAACATCGTCTGCATCTCGGCCCGCAGCGGCGAGGGCGCGGCGGAGCTGACCGAGCGCGTGCGCGCGATCCTCGGACGCGCCGACCACCACGTGACGCTGCTGCTGCCGTATGCGCAGGGCGCGCTGCTTGAGACGCTGCACCGCGACTGTGCCGTGCTGCGCACTGACTACCGCGACGACGGCATCGCGCTCGAGGTGATCATCCACCCGGAGCAGTGGCCGCGGCTCGAGCCGTTCGTCATCCCGGACGAGGAGGTCTGAGCATGGACAGCTACCGCATCCCAACAGGCAACGGCGCGTCGGAATACGTGGAAAAGCGCTCGCGCTTTCTCGGTCTCGTGCAGCCGGTAAGCTCCGAGGACGAGGCGCGCGAGATCATCGCTGCGTGCAAAAAGCAGTACCATGACGCGCGGCACAACTGCTGGTGCTACCTGCTGCGCGACGGCACGGAGCGCTACTCCGACGACGGCGAGCCGCAGGGCACGGCCGGCATCCCGATGCTGGAGGTGTTTCGCCGCGCAGGCGTGACGAATGTCGTCTGCGTCGTCACGCGCTATTTCGGCGGCGTGCTGCTCGGCACGGGCGGCCTGCTGCGGGCATATACCGCCGCCGCTGCCGATGCGCTCGCAGACGCCGGGATCTCCGTGGTGCGCCGCTGGCTCGCGTGCGAGGTCAGCATGCCCTACGCGCTCTACGAGCCGGTGCGCGCGGCCGTTGCCGCGCTCGGCGGCGTCGTGCAGGAGACGCAGTATGCCGCCGCCGTGACGCTCTGCGCCCTGCTGCCGGAGGAAGCCGGCGAAGCCTTTGCCGCGCAGGTGCGCGACCTGACGGCCGGCCGCTGCGCCGTGCGCCCCGTCGGTGAGACGGAGCACGCCGTCCCCCTCGCAGACGCCGGTCTGTGAGCGGCGCAAAAGCGATCTTTCACCCCGATCAGGAGGTATTTTGATATGGATCTGACCCTTTCCGATTTTACCGCGCAGCTTTCCTCCGCGCAGCCCGCACCGGGCGGCGGAGGCGCTGCCGCGCTCACCGGGGCACTGGCGGCAAGCCTGACCGCGATGGCCGCAAACGTCACGGCGGCAAATCCCCGCTATGCCGAGCGCAGTGACGCGCTGCGCTCGCTCATCGACGCCTGTGAGACGCAGCGCACGACGCTGCTCGCGCTCATCGAGGCGGACGCAGCGGGCTTTTTGCCGCTGCAAAAGGCCTACGCCATCCCCAGGACCGACGCCGACCGCGCAGCGAAGCTCGCGGCGGCAGCGCAGACGGCCTGTCTCGCGCCGCTGGCAATGCTGGAGCACTGCGCGCAGACCGCGCTGCTGCTGACCGCCGCGCTCGAGACGGCAAGTCCCCTCCTGCGCTCGGACGTCGGCTGCGCCGCCGCTTTGTGCCGCGCCGCGGCGGAGGCTGCGGCCATGAACGTATTTGTCAACACCGGCCTGCTCACGCCGGACGAGCGCACCGTGACCGAGGCGCGCGCCGAGCATCTGCGCGCGGCCGTGGTGCAAAGCTGCGCACAGACCGCGGACGCGGTGTTTGCCGCGCTGCGCGGGGAGGGCTGAGCGATGGCAACACGTCTGACCGGCGCGCCGGTCGCAAGTAAGATCTATGCGCAGGTGCGCGAAAAGGCAGCCACGCTCGGCACACAGCCGTGTCTTGCGGCGGTGTCCGTGGGCGCGCAGCCGGATGACCGCGCCTACCTGCGCAGCATCGCGCGCTCAGCGGACGGGTGCGGCGTGGCCGTGCGCCCGGTCGAGCTGCCGGCAGACTGCGCGGCGGATGCCCTGACCGGCACGCTGCGCGCCCTGAGCGCGGACGACACCGTGCACGGCGTGCTGCTGCTGCGGCCGCTGCCGAAGGCGCTGCGCGCACAGCACCTGCTCGACGCGCTCGACCCCCGCAAGGACGTCGACGGCATGACGACGGCATCGCTCGGCACACTGCTGACGGGTGCGGCGGGCTTTGCCCCCTGCACGGCCGAGGCGTGCCTGCACCTGCTGCGTGCATACGGCTTCGACCCTGCGGGCCGGCGCGTGACCGTCGTCGGGCGCAGTCTCGTCATCGGACGTCCGGCAGCGCTGCTGCTCACGCGCGCGGACGCGACCGTGACGCTCTGCCACCGGAAAACGCCCGGCCTCGCCGCGCGCTGCCGCGAAGCCGACATACTTCTCGCCGCGGCGGGCACACCGGGGCTCATCACGCCTGCGTGCGTGCATCCGGAGCAGATCGTGCTCGACGCGGGCGTGACCGCGCTGCCCGACGGCACGCTGCTCGGCGACGTGGCGGCCGAGGCCGCCGGGACCGTCGCCGCCTGCACGCCCGTTCCCGGCGGCGTCGGCAGCGTGACGACCGCGCTGCTGCTGTTACACACCGTGCAGAGTGCCGAAATTTTTCGGCAATTTTAAGCTATTATTCACAAACTGTTGTTCTTTTCCGCAGCGAATGCCGCTATAATATTCGGTATATTCATTTTGGAGGCAGACCTTTGGCCAAGCTGATCGAAAAAATAAAAGACAAACGCGCACCCGAGCCTGAAACGCCGGCGCGGCGCGACATTCCGGTCGTTCACCCCGCTCCGGAGCAGGGACTCACGAGCGCGCAGGTGCGCGAGCGCACGGACGCCGGCTGGACGAATGCGCCCGTTGACCCGCCGGGCAAGACGGTCAAGCAGATCGTCCTGAGCAATATCTTTACCTACTTCAACATGCTGTTTTTCCTGCTGGCGCTGTGTGTGATCGCAGTGCAGCAGTGGCTGAACCTGACGTTCATGGGCGTCATCATCGTCAACACCGCCATCGGCATCGTGCAGGAGCTGCGCTCGAAGAAAACGCTCGACAAGCTGAGCATCCTCGCGTCCCCAAAGGCCGTCGCCGTGCGCGACGGCAAGCGTGTGACCGTGGACACGGCGCAGCTCGTGCGCGACGACATCGTCGTCTTTGCCGCCGGCAACCAGATCTATGCCGACGCCGTGGTCGCGCAAGATAGCTGCTACGTCAACGAGGCGCTCATCACGGGCGAGTCGGACGAGATCAAGAAAAACCCCGGCGACAAGCTCCTCTCGGGCAGCTTCGTCGTCAGCGGTATGTGCCGCGCACAGCTGACCGACGTCGGCGCAGACTCCTATGTTTCGCGCCTGACGCAGGAGGCCAAGCGCGCCAAAAAGCCGCAGCAGTCTGAGATGATGCGCGCGCTGCAAAACCTCGTCAAGTGGATCGGCATCCTCGTCATTCCGCTCGGCGTGGTGATGTTCATCAAAGAGTTCGTGTGGCTTGACCGCGCCGCCCCCATCGCCGTGACGAGCACGGTCGGCTCCATCATCGGCATGATCCCCGAGGGTCTGTATCTGCTGACGAGCCTTGCGCTCGTGGCCGGCGTCGTGCGTCTGGCGCAGCGCAAGACCCTCGTGCACGAGCTCGGCTGCATCGAAACGCTCGCGCGCGTGGACACGCTGTGCGTGGACAAAACCGGCACCGTGACGGAAAACAAGATGATCGTTGAGGACGTCTGTCCCCTGTGCGACGACCGCTTCACGCTCGACGACATCCGCATGATCATGGCAGACTACGTCTACGCCATGCAGGCCGACAACGACACGATGGCGGCGCTGCGGCGCTATTTCACGGGCGAAAAGACGCAGGACGCGACGGCAACGCTGCCGTTCTCGTCGGCGAAGAAATACGGCGGCGTGTCGTTCCACGACGAGGAGACGTATCTGCTCGGTGCGCCGGATGTGCTGCTCGCCGGGCGGGAAAACCCCTATCAGGAGCAGATCGAGGGCTACTCCGCCAAGGGCTGCCGCGTGCTGCTGCTAGGCATGTATGACGGCGCGCTCTCGGACGAGACGCTGAGCGCCGGCCTGCTGCCGATCGCGCTGATTTTGCTCTCAAACAAGATCCGCGCCGAGGCGCCGGAGACCTTCGGCTACTTTGCCGCGCAGGGCGTGGCCGTGAAGGTCATCTCCGGCGACAACGCGCGCACCGTGTCCGAGGTGGCCAAGCGCGCCGGCATCGAAAACGCCGACCAATTCGTAGATGCCCGCACGCTCACGAGCGAGGAAGCCATCCGCGAAGCGGCTGGCAGGTACACGGTCTTCGGCCGCGTGACCCCGGCGCAAAAGCGCAGCCTCGTGCAGGCGCTCAAGGCCGAGGGGCACACCGTGGCCATGACGGGCGACGGCGTCAACGACGTGCTCGCGCTCAAGGAGGCCGACTGCTCGATCGCCATGGCCTCCGGCAGCGACGTGGCGTGTCAGGTGTCGCACATCGTGCTGCTCGACTCCAACTTTGCCTCCATGCCGTCGGTCGTGGCGGAGGGCCGCCGCGTCATCAACAACATTGAGCGCAGCGCGTCGCTGTATCTGGTCAAGAACATCTTCTCGTTCTTCCTCGCGTTTTTCACGCTCTTTGCCACGCTGCCCTACCCGTTCAGCCCCGCACAGCTCACGCTCGTGAGCGCCGTGACCATCGGCATCCCGTCGTTCATTCTGGCCATGGAGCCGAACGAGAGCCTCGTCAAGGGAAAATTTTTGCGCAACGTGCTCTTCCGCGCGCTGCCGGCCGCGATGACGGATCTGGCAATGGTCGTTGGCATTCTGCTGTTCTACATCGCCTTCCACCTCGACGATACGGCCATGATCACGATCTGCACCGGCGTCATGGGCATCGTCGGTCTCATGATGGTGTACCGCACGTGTCAGCCGTACAACACCATCCGCAAGGTGATGATCGTCGTGCTTGCGGTTCTGTTCGTGATCGCGTATTTCGGCTTCCCGACGCTGTTTAACCTGCAGAAGCTCGATCTGCAGAGCGCGCTCATCCTCATCGTGTTCGGTCTGCTGTCGTGGCCGGTGATGAAGGCGTTCTGCCGCCTGAACGACCACATGCGCGCCAGATTCGAGGCATGGCGCGCAGCCAAGACCGCAAAGGCCGCCTGAGATATCCGCGCACGCAAAGCATACAATCGCCCCGCATATTCGGATGCGGGGCGATTTTTCTGCTTTTTTTCAAAAAAAAGAGGGAAATGCACAGCAATGTCGTATAAGAGTAGTGCAGCCGGAAATGGCGCAAGGCGATCCGGCCGCATTTTCTGATTTTTTTGTGGAAACGGAGGGATCCCTGTGCTCTGTCCGAGAGAAAAACGCGAGGCCGCCGAGGCGCTGCTCATCGGGCCGCACGGTCTGCTGAGCGCGCAGTCCACCGGGCGTCCGACACCGGAGGCGCCGTGTGAGATGCGCACGTGCTTTCAGCGCGACGTCGACCGCATCACGCACTCGAAATCGTTCCGCCGCCTCAAGCACAAGACGCAGGTGTTTCTGCGCCCCGAGGGCGACCACTACCGCACACGCCTGACGCACACGCTCGAGGTCGCGCGTCTCGCGCGCACGATTGCCCGCGCGCTCGAGCTCAACGAGGATCTCACCGAGGCCATCAGTCTCGGGCACGACCTCGGCCACACGCCCTTCGGCCACGCCGGAGAGCGCGCGCTCAACGCGATCTACACCGGCGTCGGCTTCCGGCACTATGAGCAGAGCCTTCGCGTTGTCGACCGCATCGAGCGCGACGGACGCGGTCTGAACCTCTGCAACGAGACGCGCATCGGCATCCTCAACCACACGACCGGGCAGCCGCGCGGCACGCTCGAGGCCGACATCGTGCGCCTGGCCGACCGCGTGGCCTACATCAACCACGACCTTGACGACGCCATGCGCGGCGGCATCGTGCAGCCGGAGGATGTGCCCGCCATCGTGCGCGAGCGCGTGGGCGAGCGCAACAGCGTGCGCATCAACTCCATCCTCACGGACATCATCGCCCACAGCGGCGACGGCGCGCTGAAGATGTCGCCGGAGATGCAGGAGGCCGTGGATGTGTTCACCGACTTCATGTATCAGGGCGTGTACTACAACCCCATCGCCAAGGGCGAGGAGCGCAAGGTGCAGAACATTCTCGGCAGCATCTGGGAGTATTATGTCAACCACATCGACGAGCTGCCCGCGGTCTATCAATCCATCGCAGACGACGAGGGGCCGCAGCGCGCGGTATGCGACTATGTGTCCGGCATGACCGACAGCTACGCGCTGGAGGTGTACAGCGAACTCTTCATCCCCGCAGCGTGGACGATCAAATAAGGAAGTACATCCAACGGAAACCACAGAAAGTAGGTGACGCGCGTGGCATTTCCGGAATCCTTTCTGCAGGAGCTCGCCGAGCGCAACGACATCGTCGATGTCGTGGGCAGCTACGTGCGCCTGACGAAAAAGAGCGGGTCGAACCTCTTTGGGCTCTGCCCGTTTCACAGCGAAAAGACGCCGTCGTTTTCCGTCTCGCCCGATAAGCAGATCTACCACTGCTTCGGCTGCGGCAAGGGCGGCAGCGTCATCAGCTTCATCATGGAGATCGAGAATCTCTCGTTCCCGGAGGCGGTGGCGTTTCTGGCCAACCGCGCCGGCATGCAGCTGCCCGAGCAGGCGGACGACCCCGGCGCGAAAAAGCGCCAGCGGCTGCTCGCGCTCAACCGGGACGCTGCACGCTTTTTCCACGCGCAGCTCAAGACCCCCGCCGGGCAGATCGCGCGCGACTATCTCGCCCGCCGGCAGCTCACGGCGCAGACCGTGACGCGCTTCGGTCTCGGCTTTGCGCCCGACACGTGGGACAGCCTTGTGCGCGCGATGAAGGCGCTCGGCTACTCTGAGCAGGAGCTCTTTGACGGCGGGCTCGTGCGCCACGGAAAATCCGGCGGCGTGTACGACACGTTCCGCAACCGGCTCATGTTCCCGGTCATCGACGTGCGCGGCAACGTCATCGGCTTCTCCGGACGCATCCTCGGCGACGGCGAGCCGAAGTACATGAACAGCCCGGAAACCATTGTTTTCAGCAAGAGCCACAATTTGTTCGCGCTCAATTTGGCTAAAAAGTCAAAGTGCGGGTATATCATACTGGCAGAGGGCAACATCGACGTGGCAAGTCTGCATCAGGCGGGCTTCGACAGCGCGGTCGCCTCGCTCGGCACGTCGCTCACGCCGGAGCAGGCGCGGCTGCTGTCGCGCTACACGGGCGAGATCGTCATCGCCTACGACAACGATGGCGCGGGACAGAAGGCGTCGCAGCGCGCGATCGGCATCCTCGAAAAGCTGGAGGTGCGCGTGCGCGTGCTGCAGATGCAGGGCGCAAAGGATCCGGACGAATACATCAAGACCTTCGGCGCGGACGCGTTTCGAAACCTGCTCGAGCAGTCGGAAAACCACATCGATTACCGGCTCGGCGCCGTGCAGCGAAAGTACGATCTGCAGATCGACGAGCAGCGCGTGGCCTTCGTCAAGGAGGCGGCGGCCGTCGTCGCGGAGCTGCCCGGCAGCGTCGAGCGCGAGGTGTACGCCATGCGCGTTGCGGAAACGGCGGGGATGCCCGCCGCAGTCGTGACCGACGAGGTGCAGCGCCAGCGCAAGCGGCGGCTCAGCCGCGCGCGCAAGGAGCGCGAGCGCGAGATGCTGCGCCCCGCGACAGCGATGCAGCCGCCCGGCCGGAGCATCCGCTTTGACGATCCGCGCTCGGCAGCCGCCGAGCAGGGCATCATCCGGCTCCTCTATCTCGACCCCGGTCTGTTTCACGGCCGGACGAACGTGCCGGACGCGGCGCAGTTTTCCTCACCGGAGCTGCGGCACATTTACACCGTCCTGCTCGCCCACGGCGGCACGGGCACGGTGCAGATCGCGGCGCTCTCGGGCGAGCTGACGCCGGACGAGCTGGCACTGCTCACGGGCATCATCCAGCAGCCGGCGGAGCTTTCCAACGGCGCGCGTGCGCTCGACGATTACATAGGCATTCTTCAGACCCAGTCCTCCGCCGGCGCTGCGGTGTCGGAGGCGGATCTGCTGGCATTTGCAAACAAACTCAAAGAACATAAAGGGTATGGTGGTAAAGATGGAACAGAAAGACATGAATAATCTCTCCCCGGCAGAACTCAAGGCCATGGCCGACGCGCTGCTCGCGGACGACGATGAAAAGCAGGCGAAGGCCAAGACCAAGGCCGCCCCTGCGGCGAAAAAGCCCGCGGCAGCGGAAAAGCCCGAGGCGGAAAAGACCACGGAGGAAAAGCTCAACGAGCTTGTCGAGCGCGGCAAAAAGGCCGGAAAGCTCTCGAGCAAGGACCTCATGGTGCTCGAGGACATGAACCTCTCGAGCGAGGAGACCGAGAAGTTTTATGACCGGCTCGAGAGTCTTGGCATCGACGTGCTCGGCGACGATGCGCTGCTCCCCGTGGACGAGGACGCGCTGCCCGAGCTCGAGGAGCTCGAGGAGATCGAGGAAGTCACCGAGGAGGAGATGAACGAGACCGAGGCCATGGCCGACACGTTCTCGACCGACGACCCGGTGCGTATGTACCTCAAGGAGATCGGCAAGGTGCCGCTGCTCACCCCCGAGGAGGAGCAGGAGCTGGCCAAGCGCATGGCTGAGGGCGACGAGGAGGCCAAGCGCCGTATGGCCGAGGCAAACCTGCGTCTGGTCGTGTCGATCGCCAAGCGCTACGTCGGGCGCGGCATGCTGTTTCTCGACCTCATTCAGGAGGGCAACCTCGGTCTGATCAAGGCCGTCGAGAAGTTCGACTACACGAAGGGCTACAAATTCTCCACCTATGCCACCTGGTGGATCCGTCAGGCCATCACCCGCGCCATCGCCGACCAGGCGCGCACGATCCGCATCCCCGTGCACATGGTCGAGACGATCAACAAGGTCATCCGCGTCAGCCGTCAGCTCCTGCAGGAGCTCGGCCACGACCCGAGCGCCGAGGAGATCGCGGCGGAGATGAATATGCCCGTCGACAAGGTGCGCGACATCCTCAAGATCGCGCAGGAGCCGGTGTCGCTCGAGACGCCGATCGGCGAGGAGGAGGACTCCCACCTCGGCGACTTCATCCCCGACGAGGACGCGTCCGAGCCGAGCGAGGCGGCGAGCTTCTCGCTGCTCAAGGAGCAGCTCATGGAGGTGCTCGACACGCTCACCCCGCGCGAGAAAAAGGTGCTCGAGCTGCGCTTCGGCATCGTCGACGGCCGCACCCGCACGCTTGAGGAGGTCGGCAAGGAGTTCAACGTCACCCGTGAGCGCATCCGCCAGATCGAGGCCAAGGCCCTGCGCAAGCTGCGCCACCCCAGCCGCAGCAAGAAGCTGCGCGACTTCCTGAACTGATCCCCCCAACGCCGCGCACCGCGGCAGAAATCATGAAATATCAGCGCTTTCCGGGCGCGGCGGGCAACTCCGCCGCGCCCGGTTTCTGCGCCGGAAAACCGGGCGTTTTTTCCGCCGCGTGCGGCCGGGAAAATAAATATGAACTTTCTATCAATAATATAGAGAAAGCCCTTGACTTTCCGCCCGCCCGGGTGTAAATTAGCACTCGAAGGTTAGGAGTGCCAACACTCAGGAGCTCCGAGTGCCAGCGGAGGGACCTATGGATATCAGCAGCCGCAAAAAGAAAATACTTGCCGCGGTCATTGAGGAATACATCCGCACGGCGGAGCCGGTCGGCTCGAAGGCCATCGCCGCGAGCGCCGACCTCGGCTGCTCCTCGGCCACGATCCGCAACGAGCTTGCGGAGCTGGTCTCTATGGGCTATCTCGAGCAGCCGCACACATCGGCCGGCCGCGTGCCCACCCCGCTCGGCTACCGGATGTACGTCAACGAGCTCATGGAGCACAAGGACCTCACCGCCGAGGAGACGCAGGCCATCACCCAGAGCCTGACGGGGCGCCACCAGCGCGGCGAGCTCATGACGGACGCGAGCCGTCTGGCCTCGCAGCTGACGAATTACCCCGCCGTGACGCTCACGGCGAGTGCCGGCGTCACGATCCGGCGCTTCGACCTCATTTATCTCGACGCCAACAGCTTCATCATCGTGCTGCTTCTGAGCGACGACACGGTGAAAAACAAGCTCGTGCACCTGCCAGTCTCGGCCGAGCAGAGCATGATCCAGAAGCTCGCCGCCGTCTTCAACGCCCACTTCACGGGCATCCGTGAGCCGGACATCACGCCGACGCTCATCAGCTCCGTGGAGCGCGCCGCGCAGGATAACCTCGGCATCACGGCCGTGATCGCGGCCTTCGCGATCGAGGCGCTCACCGGCGCCGGCGCCGCGCAGACGTATCTCGTCGGCGAGTCGCAGCTGCTGCACCAGCCGGAGTTCCGCGACCCCGACAAGGCGCACCGCCTCATGAGCTACCTGTCCGACGGCAGTAACCTGCTCGAGATCCCGATGGAGCAGCTCGGCGGTGAAAACGAGGTGCGCGTGCTCATCGGCCCGGAGAATGTGGCCGAGGAGCTGCGCGACAGCAGCGTCGTGCTCGCAACATATGATGCGGGCGAAAATATGCGGGGCCTGATCGGTGTGGTCGGCCCGACGCGCATGGACTATTCCAAGGTCGCCGCGAAGCTCAGCTTCATTGCGGCCGGCCTGTCCAAGCTGCTCGGCGGCGGTACGCTTCCGCCCCCCGGGCTGGATAACAAGCTGATCATTAAGGGAGACGATTCAGATGAGCACGAAAACAAATGACCCGAAGCAGACCGCTCCGGAAGCGGAGCCGGTCGTCGACGACATAAAGACCGAACCGGTCACGCCGGACGCCGAAGAAAAGGCGGACAAGAAGACCGCACAGAAGGAGGGCAAGGAAAAAGAGTCCAAAGCCTCCAAGGAACCCAAAGAGTCCAAGGAAAAGAAAGAGACGAAAAAAGAGATCGAGGCCGATCTCGCGGCGGAAAAGGACAAATACCTCCGCCTGCTCGCCGAATATGACAACTTCCGCCGACGCAGCGCGCGTGAGCGCGAGAACATCTATGCCGATGTCCGCTGCGAGACGCTGAAAAAGTTTCTGCCGGTGTACGACAGTCTGTCGCGCGCACTGGCACAGACCCCGGCCGACGACCCCGCCCGCAAGGGCATCGAGGGCATCATGAACCAGTATCACACCGCGCTCAATCAGCTCGGCGTGTCGGAGATCGAAGCCGTCGGCAAACCGTTTGACGCCAACCGCCACAACGCCGTCATGCACATCGAAGATGATGCCTACGGCGAGGGCGTTGTCGTGGAAGAGTTTGAAAAGGGCTTTTGCATCGGAGACCGCGTGCTGCGGTATTCCGTCGTGAAGGTCGCAAACTGATTCCAATATAAATCGTATACACAATCTGCTTTCAATACAGGAGGAAATCATTATGAGTAAAATTATCGGTATCGACCTTGGCACCACCAACAGCTGCGTCTCCGTCATGGAGGGCGGCGAAGCGACCGTCATCCCCAACGCGGAAGGTCATCGCACCACCCCGTCCGTCGTCGCGTTTTCCAAGACCGGCGAGCGTATGGTCGGTCAGGTAGCAAAGCGTCAGGCCGTCACGAACCCGGACCGCACGATCAGCTCGATCAAGCGCGAGATGGGTTCGGATTATAAAGTCACCATCGACGGCAAGAAGTACACCCCGCAGGAGATCAGCGCGATGATCCTGCAGAAACTCAAAGCCGATGCGGAAGCCTATCTGGGCGAGCCCGTGACCGAGGCCGTCATCACCGTGCCGGCCTACTTCACCGACGCACAGCGTCAGGCGACCAAGGACGCCGGCAAGATCGCCGGCCTCGACGTCAAGCGTATCATCAACGAGCCGACGGCGGCCGCGCTGGCCTACGGTCTCGATAAGGAGACCGACCAGAAGATCATGGTCTACGACCTCGGCGGCGGCACGTTCGATGTCTCCGTGCTGGAGATCGGCGACGGCGTCATCGAAGTGCTGGCCACGGCCGGCAACAACCGCCTCGGCGGCGACGACTTCGACCAGTGCGTCACCAACTACCTCGTTGAGGAGTTCAAGAAGAGCGACGGCATTGACCTCTCGGGCGACCGCGTGGCCATGCAGCGTCTGAAGGAAGCTGCCGAGAAGGCGAAGATCGAGCTGTCCGGCGTGACGAGCACGAACATCAACCTGCCGTACATCACGGCAGACGCCACCGGCCCGAAGCACCTCGACGTGACGCTCACGCGCGCCAAGTTCAATGAGCTCACCGCCCACCTCGTCGAAAAGACCGCAGGCCCGGTGCGTCAGGCCATGAGCGACGCCGGCATCACCGCGTCCGACCTGACGAAGGTGCTGCTCGTCGGCGGCTCCAGCCGTGTCCCGGCCGTGCAGGAAATGGTCAAGAAGCTCACCGGCAAGGAAGGCTTCAAGGGCATCAACCCCGACGAGTGTGTGGCCGACGGTGCTGCCATTCAGGGCGGCGTGCTCGGCGGCGACGTCTCCGGCGTTGTCCTGCTCGACGTGACTCCGCTGTCCCTCGGCATTGAGACCCTCGGCGGCGTGTTCACCAAGCTCATCGAGCGCAACACCACCATCCCGACCAAGAAGAGCCAGGTGTTCTCCACCGCAGCCGACAACCAGACCTCCGTTGAGGTCAACGTCCTGCAGGGCGAGCGCGAGATGGCCGCTTACAACAAGAGCCTCGGCCGCTTCCAGCTCGACGGCATCGCTCCGGCGCGCCGCGGCGTGCCGCAGATCGAGGTCACCTTCGACATTGACGCCAACGGCATCGTGAACGTCTCGGCCAAGGATCTCGGCACCGGCAAGGAGCAGCACATCACCATCACCTCCTCCACCAACATGTCCAAGGAGGACGTGGAGAAGGCCGTGCACGAGGCGGAGCAGTACGCTGCAGAGGACGCCAAGCGCAAGGAAGAGATCGACACCCGCAACCAGGGCGACCAGATGGTCTACCAGACCGAGCGCACGCTCGAGGAGCTGGGCGACAAGGTCGACGCGGCTGAGAAGGCTGAGGTCGAGAGCAAGCTCAACGAGCTCAAGGAGACCCTCAAGGGCAGCGACACCGCAGCCATCAAGGCCGCGACCGAGGCGCTGACGCAGGTGTTCTACAAGCTCAGCGAGAAGATGTATCAGCAGGCCAACCCGCAGGGCGGCCAGCCGGGCGCGAACCCGGGCTGTGACCCGAACTGCCAGGGCGACTGCGGCAACGGCGGCGACAACGGCCAGCAGTACTACGACGCGGACTACACCGTCGTTGACGACGACAAGAAGTAAACACCCCGCCCCCGACCACGGGCTAAGCAACGCGGGCGCGCCACAAAAAGCGCGCCCGCATTTGGAGCTTTCTGACCCCCCGCACGGGGGAATCCATAGACAGTTGAGGTTCATGTATGGCTGAAAAACGAGATTATTATGAAGTGCTCGGTGTCGAAAAAGGCGCATCCGAGGACGAGATCAAAAAAGCCTACCGCAAGCTAGCCAAAGCCAACCACCCGGATCTGCATCCGGGCGACAAGGAATGCGAGGAGCGCTTTAAGGAGATCAATGAGGCCTACGAGGTGCTGTCCGATCCCGACAAGCGCGCGAAGTATGACCAGTTCGGCCATGCGGCGTTTGACCCGTCCGCCGGCGGCCCCGGCGGCGCCGGGTTTGGCGGCTTCGGCGGCTTCGGCGATATCTTCGGTGACATTTTCGGCGGCGGCTTCGGCGACATTTTCGGCGGCGGCTTCGGCGGCGGCCAGACCCAGCGCAGCGGCCCGCGCCGCGGCGAAAACCTGCGCGTGCGCCTGAACATCACCTTTGAAGAGGCGGCGTTCGGCTGCGAGAAGGAGATCAACGTCGGCCGCGTCGAGCAGTGCCCGGACTGCAAAGGCACCGGCTGCGCCCCCGGCACGACGCCGGAGGTCTGCCCGGACTGCAAGGGCACCGGCAGCGTGCGCACCACGCAGCGCACCCCCTTCGGCATGGTGCAGACGAGCGGCGCGTGCAAAAAGTGCGGCGGCCGCGGCAAGATCATCCACCAGCCGTGCCCGCGCTGCGGCGGACGCGGCGCCGTGCGCAAGAATCAGACCATCAAGGTCAAGATCCCGGCCGGCATCGACGACGGGCAGACGCTGAATCTGCGCGGCAAGGGCAATGCCGGACTTGACGGCGGACCGGCGGGCGACCTGCTCATCACGGTCTTTGTCAAGCCGCACCCGTTCTTCGAGCGCGACGGCAACTCCGTGCTCATGGCGATGCCGGTCCCGTTTGCAGAGGCGGCGCTCGGTGCAGAGATCGAAGTGCCAACCATCGACGGCCGCGTCAAGCTCACCATCCCCGAGGGGACGCAGCCGGGCAGCGTGTTCCGTCTGCGCGGCAAAGGCATCCCGTACCTGCAGAGCAAGGGCGGCCGCGGCGACCAGTTTGTCACGATCACGATCACCGTGCCGAAGAATATGACAGCCGAGCAGAAGGAGCGTCTGCACGCCTACGCCGAGTCGATGAACGAGGCCGTGAGCGAACCGCGCAGCGGCATCTTCGGCAACAAGAAAAAGCGCTGAGCGCAAGGACATACCGTCTGCGCAGCGCACATAAACAGCAAGTAAGCCAGCTGCGGCGTCGCCGCGGCTGGCTTTTTTCTGGCTTCTTGACAGATGCAAAGCGTGCGCGGGTGTTACCCGCGCACGCTCGCCCAATCAGCCTGCTTATGCTGCCTGTTCCTGCGCCGCCGCGAGCATATCGTCAATGCTCACGCCGTAGCCCTTGGCGGGGTCGGAGAGCAGCACGTGCGTCACCGCGCCGACAAGTCTGCCGTCCTGCAGGATGGGGCTGCCGCTCATGCCCTGCACGATGCCGCCGGTCGCCGAGAGCAGCGCAGGGTCTGTGACGGTGATGGCAAAGCGCGTGCTCGCCCCGTCATGATAGACCCGCGTGATGTTCACGGCGTACGCCTGCACGGTGTCGCCCGCGACCGTGGACAGGATGGTCGCGCTGCCGGTCTTGACGGCGCTTGCGGGCGCGGTCTCAACAGGCGTGCCGTCCGGCGGCGCGTCGAGCGTGCCGAAAATGCCGAACAGACCGTTGCGCTCGATCGCACCGATGCGGTCGGCGGCATCGAAGCTGCCGACCAGCTCACCGGCCGTACCGTGCCCGCCCGGACGCACATCCGCAACGACGGCCGAGAGCACGCTGCCGTCACGCAGCGGCATGAGCGCACCGCTCGTCTCGTCCGCGATGCCGTGGCCGAGCGCGCCATAGCGCCCCGTGGCCTGATCGTAGTACGTGAGCGTGCCGACGCCGGTCACACCGTCGCGCAGCCAGAGCCCAAGCTGCCGCGTGCCGTCGGGCATGACGGCGGGCGTGACCGCAGCCGTGATTTCGGCACCGCCGCGCCGGACGGTCACGGTCACGGTATCCCCCGCTGCGTCGAGCGCCGCCAGAAAGTCTGCCGACGACACGATCTCCTGCCCGTCCATGCGGCAGATCACATCGCCTGGGCGCAGTCCCGCGTCCTTTGCGGGCGTACACGTACCGTCGGGCGTGTCCACCTCGGCCAGATCCGCCACGAGCACGCCTGCCGTTGTCATCTGGATGCCGACCGCCTGACCGAGCGGCACAAGTGACGCCGCCTGTGCAGCCATGCCCATGCAAAGCGCAAACGCAAGCGCGAGCAAGGCCGTGCGGCACAATCTCCGTGGTTTTGTCTGCAAAAAATCCCCCCTTTTTGCGTGCAGTATCAGTATGCCGGCTTTCGGACAAAATAGCGGCGGAACATTCTTGCTCGTTTGCCTGTGCGGGCGCAAATGCCTGCGGCGGCGCGCATACGATGTACGGAACCAGCTTTGGTAATTCGATGCATCGGAGGAATTTTCATGACACAGACCCTGAAAGCGGGCGACCGCGGCGCACTCGTGGCGCTGCTGCAGCTCGCGCTCGAACGCGCGGGACAGATGCCGGGCGCGCTCGACGGTATCTTCGGCGCACAGACCGCAGCGGCCGTGCGCGCGTTTCAGGCGGCGAATGCCCTCACGCCGGACGGCATCGCGGGCGCACAGACGCACCGCGCGCTGCTGCCGTATTACACGGGCTTCGTTTTGCGCACCGTGCGCGCGGGCGACACATTCTCCGCCCTCGCGCAGCAGTACGGCACGAGCGTGGAGGCCATCCGGCTGGCCAACCCCTACCTTGACCCGGAGCGCCTACCGATCGGCCGGGCGGTGACCGTGCCGCTGCCGTTTCCGGTCACACCGGTGCGCATCCCGTATTCCTCGGCGCTCATCGGCTATGTGGTGCGCGGGCTGGCTGCGCGCTATCCCACGCTTGCGATCGGGGAATTCGGGCGC
>ENA-UESE01000838-UESE01000838.1-human-gut-metagenome-genome-assembly--contig:-NODE-838-length-30011-cov-5.585789_pt1 | contig 30011 bp, 38 predicted proteins | sample MGYA00242995_ERZ507996 | MGnify/ENA primary metagenome ERZ507996 (study PRJEB26167, sample SAMN06115489) | human gut metagenome | host: Homo sapiens | place: China:Sichuan | collected 2015-04-15... | reverse complement strand
AGATTACATTGCTGGTATGCAACATATTATAACAACTTGAGACGCATAGTTTTGATTTTAATCTACTTTGAATAATAGTGTTTATCAAAACTTTCGATAAACACTATTACGATGAAGCGGACATCGAAATCGGCAAGCCTATCGACTGCAAAGTAGTAGTCAATCATACGGTGGAACTGACCGAAGAAGAGAAAGCGGAAGCACGTAAGGAAGCTATCAAACGAGCTGAAAGCGAGGCTTACAGCAGAATGACGAAGCGCAAGACTGCCCCCAAGAAAGAGAACAGCAACAACGGACAAATGACACTTTTATTCTAACGATTATGAAACCGAGAACGAAGATACAAAAAGAGGTTGTCGCATTGAGCAAGCGATTGCCGAAAATTAGTGAAGCGCAAAAGAAGTATGCTTTCCTGCACTGTTTTGAACACGTCGGGCGCAGGTCTGCCAAAGGCATCATTACCTGCACCGAGTGCGGACATCAATGGCAAGGAAACGGTGCATTGACTGATACGCTTTGCGGCTGCACCTGCCCGCATTGCGGAATGGAACTGAAAGTCCACACCACCCGAAAACGGGTATTCAAAGGAATTGAATATTTCTCCATGATAACCACCTGCAAAGGCTATCAAGTGATACGTTTCTTTTTCGCAAAGGCATATTACAAGGTCGGACAGCCTGCCGAATATTCCATTTACGAAGTGGCACAACGCTGGATTGCCCCCAACGGTAAGTTTGAAACGATTGCCCGATTGAGAGGGATAGCTTTCATCTATTACGATTTGTGGCAGGAAGGCAGTCCAATGGAAATCCGCAGGAACCACCATGTGTATGACATAAATCCCGTATGCACTTATCCGAGAATAAGGGTAATCCCCGAACTCAAGCGTAACGGCTTCAAAGGTGAATTTCACAATCTCCAACCGTTTGAACTGTTTTGTGAACTGTTGAAGAACAACCAAGCGGAAACGCTGATGAAGACGGGACAATACACCCTGCTAAGTTATTTCATACACCATCCGTCTAAAAATATCTCCACCTATTGGAATGCCATCCGCATAGCAACCCGTAACGGCTATATGGTAGGCGATGCAGGTATATGGTGCGATTATATCGACTTGCTCCGTTATTTTGGCAAGGACACAAACAGTCCGAAATATGTTTGTCCTACCGACTTGAAAGCCGAACATGACTACCTTGTACGGAAGAAAACGGAACGTTTGGAGCGTGAACGGATTGAAAAACAGAAGCACAAGGCATTGGAGAATGAACAGCGTTTCCAAGAACTCAAAGGCAAGTTTTTCGGCATAGCCTTTACGGACGGTACAATCCAAGTACGGGTATTGGAAAGCGTATTGGAATTTTTGGAAGAGGGAACAACCATGCACCATTGCGTGTATTCCAACGAATACTACCTCAAACCCGACAGCCTAATACTTTCCGCCTGCATAGACGGCAAACGGGTAGAAACGATAGAGGTGTCGCTCAAAACGCTGAAAGTCCTGCAAAGTCGTGGGGTATGCAATAAGAACACCGAATACCACGACCGCATCATCAAACTTGTAAACAAGAATAAACGCCTTATCCGCAAACGGATGGCTGCATAATCATAAAACAGATAAGAAGAATATGGAAACAGCATATAAAACGGTAATAGTAACATTCGGTGAAAGCATCGAAGAACTGAACGGCATATTTGATACTCCCCAAACATGGGGAGCATCCACCCTCAAAGAGTGGATAGACTACTATGAAACCACGCGCTTCACACAAATTGGTGAGAAGAGGGCGGTAATCACTTCCGAATACAATTTGCCATTCGTTATCGAGTGGTTACAGCGACATACAACGATGACAATACAAAAGGAGGAATAAGCCATGTACACATTATTCATTGGTTTTCGGAAAATAGACGTATTCCCAAGTATTTGGGAAGCCAAGAAATTCGCATCAGAGAGTAGTTTAACAGGTGTTTTCACCCTTTTGGGTGAAAACTACCGTGACAGTTGGTATAAATTTTAATCAGTAAAATCATGAAACCACCCTACAAAAACGAAGTATCTATCAGCCAAGCAAGGCAAAAGAAGTGCCACTATTATAAGAACATTGTAAAAAGGCATTTGAACGATATAAAGAAGAATATCAAATCCTCAAAGAACAACATGGAAGAAGATTTTTACAAAGGTCGGTATGTTGTGCAATTAAGTGTCTATGCAAGAGCGTTGAATGTACAGGAAAAATATTTGGAGAGGTTTATTTAATCACAATAACGAATAGAATAATTAAAATATAGCTTATGAAATCATTGAACAACAACGGAGTATCCACTTGCGGGGCAGGACAAGAGAACTATGTATATTTCAACCTTATGCCCCGATTGCGCAGGAAAAGCAGGTATTGCCAATACGATTACCGCCATGAAGAAGACGGTGAATTATTCTCAACAGTTGCCCCTACATTGGAAATATGCAGGCAGCGCAGGGATGAATGGCTAAAGAACAAGGAGGGCAAATAATGGTAGCAAAGACTATTTTAGAACAGCTTGGGGGCGGCAAGTTTATTGCCATGACGGGAAGCAAGGACTTTATAGATTTGGGAAACGGGTTAAGGATGAACCTTTCAAAGAACAAGACTTCCGCCAATCGGCTTGAAATCATTTTGGATAGAGAAACGGACACTTATACCATGAAGTTCTTTCGTCAGACATTCAGCAAAAAGACATTTGAAGTTTCAAAAAAGGATATTGCGTTGCACGAAGGTGTCTATTGTGATATGCTTGAAGAAATGTTCACTTCTGTTACAGGATTGTACACAAGACTATGAGAGTACGGGCGGTGTGAAAACCGCCCGGCACTACTTTTGACAGTGAGCAAAGCGGCACAAAAGTAGCAAAAAGCCCTTGTGAAACCCTCTGAATTTTCAGAGGGTTGTTTTTTGTGCCGTTATTTTTGGCTGGTGAAACGGCAAATTCCTATCTTCGCAGAAAGAACGGTTTACAGGACAGTGACATACGGTATTTATGGCAGTAAAGAAAGCGATATTGGAGAAATGGATGGTGGCGCAGAAGAAGCACCGCTTATCGGACAAGCATGTGCAAATGGCAAGAGAACTCGGCTTAAATCCCGATAAATTGGGAAAAATCGACAACCACCAACAGGAAACATGGAAAGCACCGCTGCCCCAATTCATTGAAGAAATCTATTTCAAACGCTTCAAGAGGGAAGCACCCGAAACTGTCAAGCCACTGAAAGAAATCATAGCGGAGCAGGAGAAGAAGAAAAAGGAGCAAAAGAAAGCCAAAGACGAACGTCGGAAACTCCGTACTGAAACGGCTACGAACCCCATAGTGGATGAGCAACCTTCTTCAAAACCACTTTCCTTGTCTGCCAAACTCAAACTGATAAATGAAAAGCCCAAAGTAAAGGTCAAGCTGGAGGGAGGGGAAAGCCCTGATTCCATTCTTTCAAAGGAGGCTCACATCTTTGATGAAGCATTTGCTTTCTATGAGAAAAAGCGTGTTACGCTTGCCGAGTTGGGATTTATCCTAAAAAAGATACATCCAAGATACAAACCACGTCGCTATGGTTGCAAGACATTAAGAGCGATTTATGAGAAGTTGGATAAATACGAGGTTTTAGAAGAAGCAAATGAGCCTGTTGTACGCAGGAAACTCTGTGATGAAGCGGATAAGAACCCCATAGCGGATAAATAAAAAGACCTCCACCGTATCACGATGGAGGGTTAATATTGTAGTTTGAAACAGGCATTATTCTGAAAGGATATAAGCATCCACGTCCAATTTGTTAGTGAGAGTAACATAGAGTTTGTCATTCCGTTGTTCCACCTTTTCAATACGCTCAAAAGGAGCTATAACAGGCTTTTCGCCATATAAATAACACAGCAGAATCCCTTCCTTGCAATAGCTGAAGCCATCTATATTGTTATAAGGTTGTAACGCCTGCTTTGCAGGAGTGTCATTCGCAAAATAGTCCGTCAGGAGTGTATAGAGATTGGTCGCAGGCATACCTCCTTTTTTAGCCTGCTCAAAAATTCGCAGGGTATCGGTATCATGGTCGTCGCAGTAGCAAATCAGTCGGGAGCTGTTTGCCAGCAGATATTTATCCCGTTGCATTTCAGAGCCGGGCTGGACGGTCACTAACTCAATATCCGCCTTTTCTTTTTGAAACCTTCGCACAGCATCGGCGGCTATCGTTTCAAAACCGTCCGACATACCGCAGAGGAATGTTTTGAAACCTTGTTGGTAGAGTGAAGCAACCAGCAGATAAGTTTCTGTGAATAGTACATTGAGCAGGTTGGTGTCATTCTTACCTGATAAAATCTCCGCTGTGTGGCTGCCGGCAATGGCTACCGTTTTTTCTTTGATGATTTCCATTTTATAATTGGTTTTTGATGTGAGATGTTACCTTGCGGAGAACCCGCCTTCGGATAAAAAAGAAGCACGGCACTCAACAAGTTCCATCCGTAGGTACGACCAAGCACCGTGCGACAAACAAGTTAAGCCCGTGCTATATAGCACAAGCCTTACCTGTTTATTCTGTCGCTTAATTTGGTCGTTTCACGGATGCGAATAAACAGCTAAAAAGCCATTCGAATATGTATGTTACAGTTAAACTATTGGCACATAGGCATTCATTTTATTGATAATGAGAGCAAAGTTAATGAATAGTTTCCAATTACAAAGAGTATATGGCTTGATTTTACTGTATCTGCCTGTACTGCCAACTTATTGTGAAGTAAAAAAGCCAATCCTAACATGGTAGAATTGACTTTTTTACATTTGATTTTAGAAGAATGAACATCATTCTATTTCTTTGCCCCACAGTTCCTTGTCTGTCGGAGCATTCCTCAACTCGTACCCGTTCCATATCAGACAAACGAGCAGGAATACACCGTACCCAATCAACCATCCGGTCATGATGATGCCCCCTCATTCTCCTTATCGGAATCATTCTGAAACGAGAAACTCAAATCCACCCTTTGCCCGAAACTGTCATACACATACACGTCTATCTGTTGCTGGTCAGTCGTTTCGGAGGTGTAATACAGCCGGAATGTTTCTCTTTTCAACGGGTAGAAGTCATTGGGAGCGAATACGGTTCCGTCATCCAAGCGCAAAGTCCCTTTCCCGTCCGGCTGGAAATAGGAAATAAAGAACTCCGTTTCCTGATAGTTGCCCGACTTGTGCAGTTGGAGGCGTATTTCAGCCGTTTCACCCTGTTTGATACGTTTCTGCACAGGCATGGTCGTCAGCGAGAAATCGTATGCCTGCTGCACTTCTATCTTGTCATCGCAGGAGGTGAACAGCAACCCGACGACTGACAGCATAAATGCCGATATTAATAATGTAATTTTCATGGTCGTACTAATTTATTATGAATTTTATCCCTGCTCCGAACTGAAAGTGAAAGTGTCCGATGGAGCTTCCCCAGACAGCCCGTTCCCGTGCATTGAGCAGCAGCACCACACGGTCTGACAAATAGGTTTCGAGTTCCAATGTCACCGCACCACCGTAGATAAATGAATCCTCATTGCGGAGCGTTGCCCCATCGGGCAGTAGCTTGTCCCCCCACCGGCTCGTTTCATATCCGGCAAGAGCCGAACCGCCCAAAGAGAGGAAGAACGTTTTGGAAGCATCGGACAATACCTTCAGATAGTAGCCGCCCTCCGCCGTAAACTGCGCTTTGGGGATATACAAATCCTTATACTGGTATTGCTTGTTCAGATATTCCACCCCGAATACCCAGCGGTTGCCGCTTTTGGTGTAAGTCGATAACCCGACACCGAGATAATAGTTTACAGGTTTCTGCACCCCGTCCACGAAACCGCCTTTCAATTCCACGCCACGCATACCCGGCAGGCAGCGTTGGGCGTTTGCCTGCCCCACGAGGGCAAGCAACGCTACAACAATAAAAAGATACTTCTTCATCTTACTTCACTTTCAGTTCGTTAATCACTCTTGCACGCACGATGTCCTCGTTTTCAATCACAAAGGACTGGTGGCGACCTCCGGATTTCTCGTGAAGTTCCACTACGACCTGCTTGTCTTCGGGAATGGTGAATTTCTCCATCGTGAAGATGGTGCGTTCGTCCTTGTTGCCTGCCACACGGGTAGCGTAGTTATAGGCACGGAGCGGGAAAATTACCTGCTCCTGAATGGCAGTCCTTTTGGCGACCTTCTTATCCACGATTTTGAACGTGATAAAATCCACATCGAACGGCACGTTGGACGAGTTCTTAATCTGCGTGTGGAAATACAGCAGCCCGTTGTGCGTGTACATCCCACGGAGCAGGTATTGGATGCCGAAAGACTTCGCCCCGATATGCTTGATTTCACGCTTGTTGTTCTTGTGGATGGACTTCATTATCAGATGCACCAGCTTTGGGGACTCGCTGCCCAGCTCCTGCAAATAGATGTCGAGGGCGTTGTTCGGGCGGTTTACCGTACTGCCGTCATGGATAAAATCTTTCATCTCCACGTTCAAGAGTAGCGGTTCGTCCGCATACTTCACGTTGAAGGTGTAGAACGAGCCGCTTTCGGTAATCACCGACAAATTGGTTTCCGAACGGAAATTCTTCACCGTCGCTTTCACACGGATCACATTTTCCGCACCGTCGGCTTTCCCGGCAATCAGGTTGGGCGAACCCAAATCCACATATCGCACCGCCGAAGGAAAGATAACATGTACCGTTTTGTCATACGTCACTTCCAGACCGTAGGGCGGTATCATACGGTCAAAGGTCAGTTTCTTGGTCAGCCCCTCGTAGTTGTCCCCCGACATTTCCTGCGGATAAGTGTCCGCTTGGAAAGTTACAACCTCTTTTTCCGGTTGTTCTGCATTTTGTGCGTTCGCACCGATAACGCCCAGCGTCAGGGCGATAGCTAAAAATACTCTTTTCATTTTACTTTGGATTTTAGTGGTGGGGAATATCCCCGTTAATTGATAAATAATTGAATAATTGGTTATTATTGTTTCTTTTGGTAAAGCATCAAATTATATCCGGCTTTCAGATGCACCTTTACCGTCCGCATCTTCTTGGCTATATATTGCGATGTTCCCTGTATGGCTCCTTTGCCGAGGTCGGTCAGCAGTTGGTCGCCTGCGCTCTGCTGGTTCAGGTTGATGGTCGTTCCGAGGTTGCCGCCCAGATTGGCGGCAATCTCCTTTATCGCGTCTATCTCCATCGAGCCGGGAATGAAGATGCCTTCCTGCCCGTCGCTGTCGATGACCGTCAGCTCCACCGGGATAATCAGCCCCCTGTATTCCAGCGAGGTGATGGAGATGCCGAGCCTTTCGCCCGCAATCTTACCTAATCCTGTGACAAGGGCGTTTTTCGGGATAATCGTTTCGCCTGCCCGCATCGGTTCCAACAACCGCAGGCGTACCGCCTGCCCGTCCGTGATGGTCTGGTTGTCATGGATGCATGCCCGGATGGTGTTCTTTTCCGTCTGCCCCGCCGTGCCTACCGCCGTGTGAAAACCGATGTTCCGTTCCTGTGCATATCCGGCAATGAATACCGAATCACTCATCGGCTGTGCCAGCCCCGACACGACCTGTTCCCGCACTTCCCCGACGGTGTTCATTTGCGCCTTGCCGTTCCTGTATGCTTCGGGTTGCTTTGTTTCAGAGGAAACAGCGGAAACGGTCGGGGAAGTGCCCGGCTGTCCGGTGAACGGTTGCCCCTGATTTTGCGGCATATACTTTGCCGCCAACTGGTAGGACTTTTCAAGCAACGCCAACTGCTCATCCGCCGTTTCCTTCTCCGTCTGCCGGTTGTACGCCATCTCCCGGAGTTCTTCCAGCTCCTTGCGCATCTCTTCCTTTTCGGGGTCTTCTTTGGGCTGCTCGTAAAAATTGCCGAGCGTGCGGTTCATGTCCCGGTAGGCGTTTGCCGAGGCGTGGATGGTTTCATGGGGGCTTTCACTGCCTCCACCGCTTCCGTAACCGCTTTTTGGCTTGACTTCCGGTTCATCAAACATCGGCATTTCTTCCTCCTGTTCGTCACCCGAACCGAACATGAAGGCTAAACTCTGCATCTGTTTTTGGCGTTCCGCCTGCTTGCTGTCGAGCATTTCCTGTTCATAGGCAGCCTGTTTGTCATCCAGCAGTTTGCTGTCCGCCGGTGCAGGGACATCGGTGTTGAAACCCGCCTGTTCCTGTTCTTTCTCCTTTTCGGAAGGTGCGAATATCAGCCACATCGCCGCCAAGAAGATGATAACCATCAGCGGATAGATGATGAACTTCTTCTGCTTCTGCCGCTGTTCTTCGGTCAGTTCCTTCTTGGGTTTGTCCGGCTCTTGGGGCGGCTTCACCTCATTCCTGTTCTCTTGTGATTGCTCCATTGTCATTGAATTTTAATTGGTTGTTAATACTGTCTTTCCGTTGCAGTTCGAGCAGCCGGATATGTTCTATTTCAATACGCCGCCCCTCATTTTTGCCGATGTTGTAAATCCCCGAAACGAAGATGTACACCGAGGCGATACTGAAAAAGAGGAACATGGTCAGTATGACCGCCAGCCGTTTTCCGGGCGTTATCCGTCCGCACAGGCGGCGCAGACTGTCGTCTGCCCAATCCTGTATTTTCCTGATAAACTTGCCTGTCATCTCTTTTGCATTTTGATGTCCCTGTTCTCGATAATCTCGAAGGCTTCGATGATGAAACCGTGCGGGTTGTTGTCCGAGCGGACGGAGTTCAGCAGGTTGCAGCGTGTCACCAGACTGCGCTCCGTCACGTTGCTTTCACGGATAATCATCTGCCGGGCGTAGGTGCTTACCTTATAAGGGTACGTGTCGAAGTTGCACGCCACGCTGTCCACCTGTACCACCTGATTGACGTTGCCGGAGATGATTCGGTTATAATAACCCTTTTCGGCGAAGTCGGTGTAATAGTTGAACGCGCTCCTGTCCGCCAATTGCAACGCCCGTTTGATGTTCCCCTCAATCGCGCTCTTGTCGGGCGAGAGGGTGAAGAACAGTTCGTGAAAACGCTTCACATGTTCGCGTGCCTCCACCGGACGGTTCTGCGACAAATCCTGTGAAAGCGCGAGCATCAGCGATTTGCCGCCGTCCAGCACGTATATCTTCTGCCGCTACGCTTCGGCAAAGGAGTAGGAACTCCATACGGAGTACCCCGTTATTGCCACACAGACCACCAGAAAGATGATGCTGAACAGGCGTATCTGCCGGAAACTCGTTTCGATGTTTTTTAATGACTTAAATTCCATTGTCTTACTTATTTTTACTTGTTTTAATTGATTGTTTACCTTCTTCTGAACAACTCTCCTGCGGACTTCGCCACTTTCCTTGCTCCGTTTACCGCACCCCGTCCCACGCTTTGGGCTGCGTTTCCGGCTGCTGTCCCTGCACGTCCCGCCAGATTGCCCGCAACTGCTCCGGCGGCGGCTCCCGCCATGCCGCCTGCACGTCCGGCTATCTGGTTAATCGGTCGGGCGGCACTGCCCAATCCTCCTGCCTGTATAATCCAGCCTGCCACGGTGGGGATGGTGAAATATCCGAGTATGCCGATAATCATAAATACGATGTAAACCCCGTTGGATGAATCGATGGAGAAATTCGGGTTGTTCTGCAACTCCGAAATATCGTTTTCGAGCATCAACACCTGTATCTTTGCCAATACGCTGCTGAACAAGTCCGAAACGGGCAGCCACAGGTAAATCTGTATGTAGCGGCACATCCACTGCGTGAGCGTGCTTTGAAAGCCGTCCCATACGGAAATGGCAAAGGCTATCGGTCCCAAGATGGCAAGCACAATCAGGAAGAACGTCCGTAGCGTGTCTATCAGCAGGGCGGCGGCAGCGAACAACAGTTCCAACACTTCCCGCATGAAATCCCGCACGTTCTTTTTCAGGTTGTACATGCTTCTTTCGATGTACATGCCGCCCATCGTGGCGATGTCTTTCGCTCCCCATCCGAGTTCCTCTATCTGCTTGTCGAACTCTTCGTTGCTCACCAGATAGGCGGTTTCGGGGTTGCGCATCATGGATTCATATTCCAGCTTGTCCTTCAACTCCCGGTACTTGTTCATGTCCATCGTCTGTGTTTCCAGCATCCCGTGCGTACCCTGTACAATAGGGCTTAATATGCTGTTAATCGTACCGAGTACAAGGGTGGGAAAAAACAGGATGCAGATACCGATGGCAAAGGGACGCAGCATCGGGTACACGTCTATCGGTTCGGCTCTTGCCAGGGACTGCCATACACGGGAGGCGATGTATATCAACGCCCCCAATCCCGCAATCCCTTTTGCCACCCCTGCCATGTTGGAGCAGAGGGGCATCATCTCCACATACAGATTCTTCAGAATCTCGTGGAGGTTACTGAAATCAACCGCCAGCAACATCATGGCTTACCAATATCTGTCGTTGGCATCCCCGTACAGAGCCAGCACCCGGTTCGTATCTCCCTTTTTCTTGGCACGCAGGTAGCTCACCGCAATGTTCTTGTTGGTATAGTAGCCCACCAGATTGCGGTATCGCTTCACCGAGTTGTAGCACCTGTCCACCACGTCCATGCGCTCCTTGTCGCTTAACGAAAGGGTGGTGATGTTCACCACTCCTTTCATTTCCTGAAGCACATCGTTACTCTCTTCCAGCAGTTTGGTATAGCCGAAGGCGATGGCTCCGAGTTCCTCCACGGTGTAATTCTCATCGCGCATCATCTTTTGGAAACTCACGACATACACGTCGGAAATCTCACCTATCATCAGGATGGTTTTCTGCACCTTTCGGGCATCCTTCACCAAATTGTTCACGGATTTCAGTGCGTCGTAATATTTTTTGCCCTGCTCGTAAATCTTCACGGTTTCTTTGAAATTGTTCAGCATGTTGGAAGCCGTCGAAGAGGTCTGGATAATCTGTTTGGTCGTGTTCACGATGCCCTGCGCCAAATTTGTCGGATCTGTCACCACCCATTGGGCGTTTGCCCTGCCTGCCAGAAGCAGGCACAGGGAAAAAAGCATGATTATTTTTGTTCTCATTTCTTTCGTTACATTATTGAAGGGTTATTACTATTGTTTTTCACTCGCTCTCGTGTAATCGCCGAATGGCGAGAAGGTCAGCACGTCCGTCGCTTCATTGTAGGCGATGTCAATCCGGTAGCCCGCGTTGATAAACAGGTTCCCGTTTTCCTCCACCAGCAGAAAAGTTTCCGGTTTCAGCTTGCGGCTGATGCCCGATTTCTTGAAGACGGTCACTTTGTACCGTTCCCCTTCCTTGAATATCAGCACGTCGGGCTTCCTGCCCACGCTTACCCAATTACCGCACAACTTGCCTAAATCGGTATCTTGCACCTCGCCGCAGGCGGTAAGCAACAGGGAGGAAAGGGCAAGGGCATAGCCTGCCAGCTCGATGAGCCGGTTCTTTGAAATTACTGTCATGTCATTTGATTTTTTAGTTCTTATTTCTTTTTCTTTCCGCAAGCTGTTTGATTGCCAGCTCTATATCGCCAAGCTCATCGGCAAGGGCAAGCACTTCCATCTTCTCCGTTTCCTCCGTCGAAAATGTCAGGTATTCTTCTACCGACACCTCTGTGGCGTACACTGCCGATTGCGTTCCGCCCAGCCCAATCCATACCTCCTTGTACAACCGGGACGGGTTGTTTGCCATGTTGATGGAAAGTATCTGTCCCCGTTCCTTGTCCGTCAGTCCGAGCAGGTTCTGGATGCTGTCGAATTTGTTCATGTACTTGCGCTGGTCGAGTAGAATCTTGCAGTCGGAATTGTTGATAATCGCCTCTTTCACCACAGGGGAACTGATAATATCGTCCACCTCTTGCGTAACCACGATGGCTTCGCCAAAATATTTTCGGACGGTCTTGTATAGATATTTCAGATATTCGCTCATACTCGGAGAAGATAGAGCCTTCCAAGCCTCTTCCACAATTATTTGCTTTCTGATACCCTTTAAACGCCTCATTTTGTTGATAAAAGCCTCCATGATAATGATAGTCACGACCGGGAAAAGTTCTTTATTTTCCTTGATGGCATCAATTTCGAAGACGATAAACCGTTTGGAAAGCAGGTCGATATTCTTGTCCGAATTGAGCAGGAAGTCGAAACGCCCGCCACGGTAGTATTGACGCAGGGTGGTCAGAAAGTTATCCAGATTGAAATCTTCCCGGCTCACCTTGATAGCCCGTTCTTCCAACTCCGTGCGGTACACGTCCCGCATAAATTCATAAAACGTGTTGAAGTTCGGAACGATACTGCGGTCAGCCTTGATTCGGTCGATGTACGCCGTTACCGCACTGCCCAATTCTCCCGACTCCGTCTTTGTAATCTTGTCGTCCTCGCTTTTCCAAAGCGTCAGCAGCAAAGTCTTGATACTGTCCTTCTTCTCCACGTCAAACACGAAATCATCCGTGTAGAACGGGTTGAAGCTGATGGGATTTTCTTCGGTATAGGTGAAGTAAATCCCGTCTTCCCCTTTGGTCTTCTTGTTAATCATCTCGCAAAGCCCCTGATAGGAGTTACCCGTGTCCACCAGTACGACGTGTGTTCCCTGCTCGTAATATTGGCGCACCATGTGATTCATAAAAAAGGACTTGCCGCTACCGCTGGGCCCCAACACGAATTTGTTTCGATTGGTCGTTATTCCCTTTTTCATCGGCAGGTCGGAAATATCCACGTGCAACGGTTTTCCGGTGAGCCTGTCCACCATCTTGATGCCGAAAGGCGACGGTGAGTTCTTGTAGTTCGTTTCCTCCGCGAAGAAACAGACCGCCTGTTCGATGAAGGTATAGAAGGATTCCTCCGCCGGAAAATCGGCGGCGTTGCCCGGAATGCCCGCCCAGAACAAGGTCGGCGTGTCCACGGTGTTGTGCCGGGGCTTGCACTCCATGAGTGCCAATTGGCTGCCCACCTCGTTCTTAATCCGTTTCAGTTCTTCCCGGTCGTCGCTCCACGCCATCACGTTGCAATGGCAGCGGACGGAAGTCAGCCCGAAACTGTGCGCCTCGTTCAGGTACTCGTCAATCCACTCCTTGTTGATTTGGTTCGAGCGGCTGTACCGGGAAAGCGAGTGCATGTTCTTCGCCATCTTCTCGAACTTTTGCAGGTTGGCGGCACTGTCGTCAATAAACACGTACTGGTTCAGTATGTGATTGCACGGCAGGAGCAGCCCGACGGGGGAGGCGAATGACAAGCGGCAGTCGCTCCGGTCGGTGGAGAGTTTCTCGTACCGTATGTCCGTTGTCACGTTGCCCGGCAAGTCCTCCACGTCCGAAAGGGTGTGCAGGCAAAGGATATTGTCGCCGATTCGCATCTCGTCCGCACCCAGCGACATATCTTTGAGCGTGGTGGTATCGGTCTGCGAGAGGGAGAAGTATTTCTCCACGATACCCGCCGTTTGTCCCGTACCGACTATTTCATCCGTTGTCAACCGGTGGAGCCTGACAAACCCGCTTTCGTTCATGATCGAAGCGAACTGCCCGACCGCTTCGATGAACTTCACCATCGCCTCCCTGTCCTTGATTTCCTTCGGGACGATGAACCCGCGGCACAGCGTATTGAAATTGCTTTGCGTGCGGCTGCGCTCTTTGGTTGTCTTGGTCAGGAACAGGTAGCAGGTGTGATTTAAAAACGGTCTTTCGTTGAAATGGCGTTCAAACGAACGGGAAAGGAAACTGATGCCTTCCCTGTCCGTGTCCGGCTTGTAGCTCTCGCGGATGAAAATGTCCTGCTTGTGGACTATCGAATAATCCGGCAGCACCTTCATCGCCTTAACCCAAGCCGAGTGTATCGCCTCGTATTCCGGTGAAGTCACGGTATAGAGTTCGGGCAGTTCCACCCGGAACGCCACCGTAACGTCCGCATCCTTCGATACGATAACATCGTTTTCAACCGAGAGCAAGGGAAACTTGCTCTCCAAGGTTGTTGCTTTCAGTGTATTTCTCATCTTGTTCTTCCTATTATATATATGTATAGAGAATTAAGAGGGTCTGCGACCCTTTTTGAATAGCCGGGGGATTTTACGCCGGTTGATGATGTACTTCGGGTGGCTGCCACGGGCTTGCATTTTCATCAAGCCGTGTTCGCCGTACTTGGCGTTCAGGGCGAAGGTCTGCCACACCAGAACCGATGCGGCGACCAGCCCGAACCCGATGCAGAACCATTGGTTCACACCGGCCATGTACATTATCACAAAGAGTATGAAGAGAGCCAGCAGTCCGCCCACGAAAATGAACAGGTATTGTGCTTTCAGCCCCTTGAACTCAACCGACTTTCCAATCCCCCTGTTGATTGGAAACTCTGACATACCTTATATTATAAGAAGAATGAGCGGAGGATGGTAGCGGCTACAATCAGGAAGATACACGCACCGAACCAGCTTGCGGCGGTCTTGCTCGTATCGGGATCGCCTGAAGAGAACTTCCCGTACACCTTGACGCCGCCAATCAAGCCGACGACGGCTCCGATGGCGTAAATCAATTTGGTCGCCGGGTCAAAATAGGACGTTACCATCGAAGTGGCTTCCGTGATACCCGCCATGCCGTTGCCTTGTGCCATAGCGGAGGATGCAGCCATCAGAAGGGCTGCCGAAAAAAGAATCTGTTTCTTTGTCATAAATACTTTTTTTGATTGTGTCGCAGGAGATGGATAAGCTCCCGCGACGGTTGATACTGTTTTTACTTTTTGGATTTTAGTGGCGGCACTCCGCTTATCCGTACTCTTTCTGTTTCATTGTCCGTTACTGTTTTTAATCGTTATACAAAATCCCGGATGTCGAACCCGCTGATGTCCGCAGGCAGTTCCACTTCGGTTATATTTCGGGGATGGACTGAAACCCCAACCGCTTCCCCCTCCCCAGAGATAGGCTTATTTGAGATTTCATCCATTAACCCCGTTATTCGTTTCGCCCGTTCAGGGTTGCTCTCAATCATCTTGTTGAAAAGTTCGTTACCTTCCATTTCGGAGAAGACCTGTCCGGCACGTTTGCGTTCTTCCGTTGTCGCCTCCGGGTTGTCGGCTACCTTCATCGCTTCCCCGATTTCCTCAAAGCTGGCTCCGGTGGCATATTGCCTGCCCGTTGTTCGCTTTTCCTCTTCATCTTCCGCATACTCCACAGGAACATCGGTAATACGGATGTCGGTAAAGGCTTCATCCAGCTTGTCATCGGTCAGCCGTGCCGGGGGCGTTTCTTCTTTTCCGTCGGCAAAAGTAACGGCAATATCCGTAACATCCTCACCTTCATCGGGTTTGGCAGCTTGTGGCTCCGTAATGGTCGCTTGTGGCGTTTTCACTTCCATTTTGAACAGGCTTTTGCCGACAATCCCATCCGTCGTTTCGGGCAGCTTCGTTGGTGGCTTTTCTTTTGTTTCCGCACTGCTTTTTTGCCGTCTTTCCAATAGGATATAAGTTACCAGCCATGCGTTATAGAGCAGGAGCAGGCATATCAACAGGGTTTCCATAGGCTTATAATACTGTTTCCTTTACTCATATTCCTATTCTTAAATATTAGACAACGGGGTGCAGTACTCGTTATACAATTCTCCAATCTCCGCACGATGGCGTTCCAAATGGTCTGCAATCACATTATCCAGATAGCTGAACAGGGAAACCTTTCCGTGACCGATAGTCTGTACAATAGCTTGTATTTTCTGATGATGCTCCTGGCGGATATAAATCGTTTTACCTAATCTTGCAGAAATCTCCGCTTCTTTGAAAAAACGCTTGGCGTAACTTCTCTTTTTATCTTGCAATGTCAAATTTTTCTTTTTCATGTCAATATACTTCTTCATAATGTTTTTTATATAGTTTCTTTATCACTTCCTCGTATTCCTCGAAATGCTGTGTCAGCACATGGTCTATGTAACCGAACAGGGATAGTTTGTCTTTCCCGATAACCCGGATGATCCGCAATATCCGGTCGTGGTATTCCTTTCGTACATACACGAGTTTTCCCGAACGGGCTGCCATTTCCGCCTCACGGATAAACAATTCCAAATATTCCTCTTCGCTTTCATTTTTCTTGCTGCGGGATGCCTCCTTTGTTTTTGGTGGTGGATCAGGTGCTACCTTTTTAATTTCTTCCGGCTTTTCCTCTTGTTGCAATTCTTCAGGAACAGGCGGTTTGGGTATGGGGGCAGGTGGAATATCAGGACGGACGGAGTTGATAATCGAACCGGCATCCACATCTACATGGAGTTTCTTTGCCATAGACTACTGCTTTATGATGGTTAATATCTCTTCTGACAACGCATCCAGATTGCTGCCTTTTATCAAAGCCTTTTCCGGAGGGAAAAGAGTGGAGCGGAAAACGGCTTTATTGCCTTCTTCCATCGCCTCCCTGCGGAAGCGTTTACTGTCGGGAAGTATTGTTTTGAGAATCGGCACGCCCATCTCTGCCGCCACTTTCTCATAAATGCGGTAGAGGTCTGTCCTTTCCCGTCCGTCCACCATGTTCCACAGAAGATATAATCCTTTGATGTTCGCTTTGCCACTGCTTATCAGGTGGTCGTTCACCATTGAGGCAAATTGCAATGAACTTTCCATCACTACACGGTCGGCGGCAATCGGACAAAAGATATAGTCCATTGTGGCTATCGTATTGACGATGCCCGTACCGTACATTGTTCCCGGCAAATCGAAAAAGATGATGTCGAGCGGCATCCCTGAATTGATAAGCCTTTCGGCTGCGCTCGCCGCATCTTCGGGACGGCTCTCCAATACCGGATAGGCTTTTTTCTGCAATCGCTTGAACTGCTCGTAGGCGGCAACCTTGAAACGTTCGTTCTGCTCGATGTTTCTCATGTCCCGTTCACGCATATCCTTGATGCTGAATTGCGGAAAGTCACAATCCACCACTGCCACGTTCATACCTTTGACGTAATGCAGATAGCTTGCAGTAAGTACGGTCAATGTCGTTTTTCCCGCGCCTCCCTTTTGGGTGGAGAACGCTACTAATAAAGGCTCATTCATGTTCTTAATTTTTTAATTGGTTATATAATCTGTTTGTTAATCTATCATTTCACTAATCGTTTCACTGATTGATGAGCTTGCTTGTCAGTCGATAAACACGTTTATCATCCGGTCGCTTTGTCTGTCGGCTTATCTGCCAATCAATTTGCAAATAAATCATCCGACCTGTTTATACTCCGGTTAGTCTATCGGTTTGCCACTTGGCAAATTCATTTGTTCATATTTCAACCTGTCAGGCAGCCAATCATTTTATAACCTTGTCGGTTTACGGATTACTCTGCTGATTGACCACATGATTGGCAGATAAACAGGTTAATCATTCAATCCATAAACCGACCTTTATATCAGTTGGCAAACTGGCTTCTCAATCAATTCTCCGGCAAATAAACAACGAATATTCTTCACTTGTATCGTTTTGCAAGGCGGTGGCAGCTTGTGGCTTCGGGATGGAAGTTTGTGGCGTTTTCGCATCTTAAAATCAAGCCGTTAAAGGCTGTACTTTTGCCCCCAAGCGATAAGGCTCACCCTCCACGTGGCTGCGCAGTGTGACAAGCTCTCTTCAATCCGTTTCCCAAACGGATTTTTGTTTTCAAACGAAAACAGCAAGGTGTCTTTTGAGTAACTCAAAAGGCAACGGGTTACTCCCGTCACACCTTGCTCTTGCAGAGGGCTGGGGTTTCCTCCGAAGTCGGAACCCCCTTGTTCATACCTGCCGTAGGCGTTGGGGAGATGGCTTCTGTCGTGACACCACTAAAATCCATCATTGAATGAAAGAAAAAGAGAAAAGAACAGGGCGGACGCCCAAGTTGAACCCCAAGACGCACTGTGTGATGGTGCGTTTTGATGATGAGGAACATGCCCGTTTCCTCACCATGTACGAACAGTCGGGCGAGTATGCGAAGGCGGTTTTTATCAAGGCGAGGGTATTCGGTGGAGAGTTTAAGGTTATCCAAGTGGACAACTCCTATCCCGAATACTATTCCAAATTATCGGACTTGCACGCCCAATACCGGCGTATCGGTGTCAATTACAACCAAGTCGTAAAGGAACTGAAGAGCCGTTTCTCAGAGAAAAAGGCGATGGCACTGCTCTATAAACTCGAAGGAATCACACGCGAACTGATTACCGTGAGCCGTGAAATTCTCGCACTCACACAGAAATTTGAAGAGCAATGGTCGCAAAAATCAGTGTAGGAAATTCCCTGCGCGGCGCGTTGGAATACAACGGACAGAAGGTAAACGAGGGGGAAGGCAAGGTATTGGCGTCCAACAAAATCTTCGACAACGGCACGGGGACGATGGATATTGCCCGCGCAATGGCGGACTTCGAGCGGTATCTCCCCGCCCGTATGCGCACCGAGAATCCCGTTATCCACATCTCGCTCAACCCTCATCCCGACGACAGGCTGACCGATACGGAGTTGAGCGACATAGCCCGTGAGTATATGGAAAAAATCGGTTATGGCGGGCAGCCTTACGTCGTGTTCAAGCACGAGGACATCGACCGCCACCACCTGCACATCGTTTCCATCCGGGTAGGGCTGGACGGGAAGCGGCTCAACAACGACTACATCCACCGCCGCAGCAAACGGGCGACAAACGCGCTGGAAAAGAAGTACGGGCTTCGTCCGTCGGGCGACCGCAAGCAGCGGATGGAATCCGGAGCGTTCCGCAAGGTGGATGTTTCAGCCGGGAACATAAAACGGCAGATTGGCAATGTTCTCAAAGGGCTTTCCGGCAACTACCGTTTCCAGTCGCTCGGTGAATACCGTGCGTTGCTCTCCCTCTACAACATCACCGTCGAAGAAGCGCGGGGGGAGGTGAACGGCAGGGAATACCGGGGCTTTGTCTATTCGGCGACGGATGATGCGGGCAATAAGGTTGGCAATCCCATCAAAGCCTCCCGTTTCGGGAAGTATGCCGGATATGAGGCTTTCGAGGCAACGTGCGCCGCCTCCAAAAACATGATACGGGAAAAGGACTTGGGCAAGTACACCAAAGGCAGGGTACTCGCCGTCCTACGCCGGGCATCCGGCAGGGAGGAACTTGTCAGCCTGCTTAAAGCCAAAGGCGTTGATGTGGTGTTGCGTGAAACGGACACCGGACGGATATACGGCGCGACTTTCATTGACCATAACACGGGCTGCGTGCTGAACGGCTCACGAATGGGCAAGGAACTCTCCGCAAATGCTTTGCAGGAATGGGTGGTTGTATCGAACAGTCCGATACCGAAGGGAATAGGCACAACCGATCCGCAGCAACACACCGGAGAACGGGAACCGTTCATGCCTTCTGAACCGCAAGTCCATGAACAGAGTGAGGATTCCGTAACCGGCGGTCTGTTTGACCTCTCCCTCGCATCCGGCACTGACCCCGAAGAAGAGGCCTTCCGCCACCGGATGCAGCGCAAGAAAAGGAAGAAAAAAGGAAGAGGTATTTAATTATAGAACTAAAAAAACAGAAATAATATGTCGCAACAAGAAGACGATTTGAGAGCATTGGCGAAAATCATGGATTTTCTGCGTGCCGTAAGTATTTTATTCGTCGTAATCAATATCTATTGGTATTGTTACGAAGCAATCAAGTTATGGGGAGTGAATATCGGCGTGGTCGATAGAATCCTGATGAACTTCCACCGCACGGCGGGGCTATTCGGGTGCATCATCTACACCAAGCTGTTTGCCGTCCTGCTGCTCGCACTTTCCTGTCTGGGAACATCGGGCGTGAAGGAGGAAAAAATTACTTGGACGAAGATATGGACGTTCATGGGCGTGGGGTTCGTGTTCTTTTTCCTCAACTGGTGGGTACTTTCCCTCCCGTTGGGCGTGGAGGCGAACACCGCCCTGTACGTGTTCACGATGGCGGTCGGCTATATCTGCCTGCTCATGTCGGGGCTTTACATGAGCCGCCTGCTGAAGCACAACCTCATGGACGATGTGTTCAATAACGAAAACGAGAGCTTCATGCAGGAGACACGCCTTTTGACCAACGAATATTCCGTGAACCTGCCCACACGTTTTTACTATAAGAAGCGGTGGAACAGGGGCTGGATCAATATTCTTTTGCCGCAGCGTGCGTCCATCGTGTTGGGCACGCCGGGCAGCGGCAAGTCTTTCGCGGTGGTCAATTCCTACATCAAGCAGCAAATCGAGAAGGGGTACAGTCAATACATTTACGATTTCAAGTTTCCAGACCTCTCTACCATCGCCTACAACCATCTGATTAGCCACTTGGACGGGTACGAGGTCAAACCGCAATTTTACGTGATCAATTTCGACGACCCGCGCCGCTCGCACCGGTGTAACCCCATTCATCCCGATTTCATGGAGGATATTACGGACGCTTACGAATCGGCGTACACCATCATGCTCAACCTCAATAAGACGTGGGTACAGAAGCAGGGCGATTTTTTCGTCGAAAGTCCTATCATTCTATTTGCCGCGATTATCTGGTATCTCAAAATCTACCAAAACGGCAAGTATTGCACCTTTCCGCACGCTATCGAGTTCCTGAACCGCCGCTACGAGGATATTTTTCCGATACTCTCCTCGTATCCCGAACTTGAGAATTACCTTTCGCCCTTCATGGACGCGTGGCTTGGTGGGGCGGCGGAGCAGTTGCAAGGCCAGATTGCCTCTGCCAAAATCCCGCTTTCTCGTATGATTTCACCGCAACTTTACTGGGTAATGTCGGACAGCGAGTTTACGCTGGATATCAACAACCCGCAGGAGCCGAAAATCCTTTGTGTGGGCAACAATCCCGACCGCCAAAACATTTATGGTGCGGCATTGGGACTGTACAATTCCCGCATCGTGAAACTCATAAACAAGAAAGGCAAACTCAAATCCTCGATTATCATCGACGAGTTGCCGACCATTTACTTTAAAGGGCTTGACAACCTGATCGCCACCGCCCGAAGCAACAAGGTTGCCGTGCTCTTGGGCTTTCAGGACTTTTCTCAGTTGGTGCGCGACTATGGCGACAAGGAAGCCAAAGTCGTGATGAACACCGTCGGTAACATTTTCTCCGGTCAGGTGGTCGGAGAGACGGCAAAGACGCTCTCCGAACGCTTCGGTAAGGTGTTACAGAAACGGCAGAGTATCACAATCAACCGACAAGACAAGTCCACCTCCATCAACACGCAGATGGATTCGCTTATTCCGCCCTCGAAGATTTCGGGGCTTACGCAGGGAATGTTCGTCGGCTCCGTAGCCGATACCTTCGACGAGCGTATCGAGCAAAAGATTTTTCATTGCGAGATTATCGTGGACGCTGAAAAAGTCAAACAAGAGGAGAAAGCCTACAAAAAGATTCCCGTCATTACCGACTTCACGGATGCCGACGGCAACGACCGCATGAAGGAGCAGATACAGGAAAATTACAACCGTATCAAAGCGGAAGTCAAACAGATTGTAGCGGACGAACTGAAACGTATCGCCGACGATCCGGAACTGGCGCACTTGTTACAGCAAAAAGGGTAAATCCAATTTCCTATATATAATAAGATATAGGAACAACGACGGCAGCAACTTTTTGAAGGTTGCTGCCGTTGTCCGTTATAGGGTTGTATCCGAAAGATTATTTTTTCTTGCTGTGCCGTCTGTAACACTTATCTCCGGCGGCATTGAGTATGAAATTCTCCGTAATTTCCTGCTTGGCATTGTTAAGCATCGGATTGGCAATGGAGAACTTGCAAGTAATTTCTTTCGCCAGCACGGTTGTTTCCGCTGCATTTTTATACGCGTCGGGCAATTCCACCGAGGTTTTCGCAAGCGAATCAACAAGTGCCTGATTCTTGTCTATCAATTTCTGATAGAACTGTTTCATCGAATTGAACCGCTCCTTTTCCATGCTTTCCTTGTTGCGGGCGATACTTTCGTTGAGCATGGCAAGGCGTTTTGACTTTTCAGCATCAAATTTCTTTGTTAGAATGGCAACGCTATCCTTGACCGTTATATCTGTCGGCTCACCCATTTCAATTACTTTGAATTGCAAGTCCGTCCATGTGCCTTTTTTATCTGTTTGCACAAAATCGGCAATCGCCTTTTCATAACTACTCTGTCCGGCACAACCTGTCAGTAACAACAAGAATGCCATGTTTTTTACTAAATTTCTTCTCATCTTATTTTATTATTATAATTTTCCACGTGCTTTTAGCTGTTGGGCATAAATACTTTGCGGACGCAAAAGTACACAAAAAGCAGCAGTTGTCGTAAATATTCCGCTTCGGAATCTTATTTCCGTCGTTTCTCCTTTTCATCATCCCTGTCCATCCGTTTGTTCAGCCGTTCCTGCATCTTGTCCAGAAAATACGTGCGGCTCTCGTTCTTGCGCCGCTTCATGTCGGTATAGGCACTGTAACAATCCCGGATGTCCACCCCCAACAGCGTACCGACAAATGCCGCCAATTCATGTATCGGAGCTTCTCCGTTATTGATGGATTTCATCTCATCAAGGGCATACACCATCTCTACCAATTCAATGGCACTGCCCGTCCATTTGTATGTGCCCTTTATTTTCAGCAGTTCGGGGGGAACACCCTCCGCTGCATTTTGCAGGCAGGTACGCCTTACCGAAAGGAAAGCATACAGCATCTCCATCGCCATGATACGGGCGACAAGATGGTCGTAACCCGTACTGAACTCTGAATCGTCGTCCAGATGGCATACGTCTATATCTACTATGCTTTCCTGATTACCACGCAGGAAATAGAACTTGTCCATATAGGTGGCTCCGCTGCGGTAATATTGAAAGAAGGACACATGACGGTCGAAAAACATTTTTTGTTCTTCCTGCTGTTTCTCATAATATTCGTCCAGCGTGTCTTCGCCGAGCGGTCGTTGGCTCTCGATACGCAATATTTCATGGAAATATATCAATCGTCCCAAAAGCATCGGTTTGTGGTCTTTGAAGAAAGCAATCTCTTCAGTTTTGTCACTAAAAGGGATGGATTGTACATCGGCTTTCAGTCCTGCTAATTTGTCCCGGAGTAAAACAATAATCGCCTTGCAATCCTTGATGATATGCTTCCCGTTCAGGTCGATGGCAGATATTTCCTTTTCCACCTCCTGCATTATTTCTTCGTACTTTTCTTGCATTCTGTTTAATTTCTGATTCAGGGCGCAAAGTTACGAATATCAGCAAGATGGCTTGTCACAGATATTTGCCATATAATTATAGAAAGTAAGCAGCGGCAGGCTTATTCCGAAGCGACCTGCATCGCTTTTCGCAGATTCCCCGGCGTGTCGCCCAGATACTGTTTGCAAAAACTGTTGAAGTGTTGCGCTGACGAAAAGTTGAACTCGTCAATGATGTCCGTCAAAGGGATAAAAGATTGTGACAGTCGGTAGCGGATGTTTTCCGCCCGTTTCTTGATAAGCCATTGGTACACCGGAACATCGAATTCCTTTTTAAACACCCTGCGAAATGTATGTATGCCGTATCCGCACAGTCCGGCAAGTTCTTCGGTATTGTTGGCTTTGCGGTAATGCGTCAGCACAAGGTTTCGGAACGGTACTTGCTCGCCCGTCATCGGATGGAAGAACGACTGCAACTCTTCCACTTCATAGTAGCGGGTGAACACCCATATCAGTTCCTTGTGTTTCAGTTTCCAAAGGTCGGAATCGTGTGTTCCGTCCGTGATATAGGTAGCCACGGTGTCCATAAGCACCCGCATGGAGGTCGGGGCGGTCAGCTTGCAACAATAGACTTTGGAATCCGGCAGCTTGTGTGAGTAGAGATAGGAGAGAATACATTTCTCTGCCCGGCACACCGTATTGTTAAACTTATGCACCAGCAGGGTGACGTCGCTCAAAGCCGTGCCGCTGCATTCGCTCCCGCGGGGGACGAACATCACTTCCCCGGCGCAGAGGATTTCGTCATGGAACAGCGTACTGGTAATCCGGGCGTGTCCCGTGCGGCAGAATATTAAGTAGTTGATATTCGTGTCGTCGTTGCGAACGGTTTCGCCTGCCAAATGGTTTTTCACTTCAAAGAGGCAGTCTATCGGCTTTTCGTCGCAGAACGGCGGCTTGTGTCGGTTCGGGTATTCCATGATTCAATGCTTTTGGATTACATATCATCATTCTGGGCAATGTCGATGCTTTCCCAGACGGTGACGATTTCGCCTTCCAGTCCGCATACCACAGGATTGGGGGTTCCGAGCGATACTATTCCCGTGAATTGCGTATGGGTATCGTCGTCCGGTTTGCTGCCGATACAGCCGGTGAAACTGATTGGTTTCGGCGTGTTGAACTGTTCACAAATCATCTCTTCCACATTGTCATATTTCCGGTTGATGTTGAAGCGGAATTGCCGTACCGGTTTGACGATCACGATGCGGCAGAACGCTTTGGTGGTTAATTTCACCCGGTTCGGGCTTTGGTCTTTGCGTCCCGTCCGGGCGAAGTCGAACCACGCTATGCTGTTTTCCGGGCGGATTTCTTCGTCCGAAGCTAACTGCTGCATCTGTTCGTCGGATAACGCACGGCCGAAGATACGGAAGTCCTTAAAGTAGGCATCCAGCTTTTCACCGATAACCAACTCTGCTTTTGCCGTTCTTTTGCTTGCAGGTTTGCACCGGAAGGTGTCTTTCTTCACGCCGTCCAGATAGACCGTCAGCAAATTGCCGTCATATACCAGCCCCAGCCTGTACCAGCATTGGGGAGTGAACCTGCCGAGCGTGCTTTCGGGAAACTTGATGCCGCACCAGTCCGGCCCGATTACATATATCAACCCGTCCATGATTCCCAGTTGGAACATATCTTTCTGTTCTAAGATGGTTCCACCCTGTATGTTCTTGAAACACAATGTCACGAACAGCGTGAAAGGCTTGTCGCCCCGTAGCGAGAGTTCCGGCACGCCCGATGCCGGGAAATGGGCATAGTCCCATCCCCCGAAGAAGCCGTAGCCTGTGAGCAACGCCCGGAAAGGATGCCGGTATGTTTCGCTTTCATTTGTCATCGTTCCATTCACTTTGATGTGACATTGTGTTTCCATTATCAGATTACCGCCCTGTTTCTATACCTCTTTATACTTGGAAGTTGCCGCCGGACGTGCGTTTGAAGTAGGCGTTGCAGGTCACATCGCCCAGCAGACCGAGAACATTGTCGAGCAGGCATATCTTTTTGATGCCTTCCAGATAGGCTGTCGTTACGTTAACAGTGTCATAGAAAGTAACCGTGTCACCTTCTGCGGTATATTTGCCCGTGAACGTGTCGCTTTCCATAACCTTGCCGTTCAGCAGGTTTTCGCAAGTGCCGTTCATGTTTCCGTCCTTGAACGTCACCGCCGTATGTTGCTTCATTGCACGGGGTGTCATGCCCGTGAACTGCAATCCCGAAGCATCCAGCATCCAGTCGCCTTCCAGTCCGGTGCTGCCGGAAACTCGTTTGAAACCTTCCACCATTTCATCACCTTCTATTCCTACATAGCCGATATTATACCATTTGCCGTCGGCATATTGCAGGGAAAGCAACTGGTTTTCATACAAGAAATGTCCTTGATGGTCAGTGTGCCACGCTTCGTCACCGCTGCGGGTGGCGTAGGTGTAAGTACCGTTTTCGTTGAAAATGTAGCGATACATATCGCCTGCACCGTCTTGCGATGTCCATTCTCCAAAAATTGTTTGTTTCATAACTTCTTGTTTTAAAAGGTGAATAAACTATTGTTCTCACGTCTCTTCCGTATGTTTCTGCTCCTTTCTTTGCCGGAAGAGGGCTGTGTTCGCTTCTCGTTTGCGCTATTCCCCGCTGCGAGGCGGGGAAGTGCCTTATCTGACACCCGGACATTAACGCATGGCTGTCCGAATAGCTGTTTGAATTGAATTTACACCTCGCCAATCATACTCCGCTGTACTGTTCTTTTTCCGTATGCACTATGCGGTGACGCATCGGCGGGCATATTAGTCACTACCGCCACTCTTAAAAGTCGAGCATAAAACGAACTCTATGGCTGAGATCTTTATTCATAGCACCGGCACTAGAATCAGACATCATTAAATTTGCTGTATTAGAAGTCATCTCAGTGCTTGTCCAGTAGCCATCCGAATAATCGCTTGGTATAAACAATGTAGTTCCTGATATTGCCGTGATTTTGTTGTTAATGGTGCTTACTACCTTAAAAAGGTCTATGTATTCCCTATAAGCCGGAACACACCATCCGTTATTTCCGGTGCTTGTCCGCAGCTCCTGGCAGGCGTTAAAAATAGGATAATCACTAAGGGTGTATGTTCCTTCAGATACCTTCGTGAATATCATGTCTGTATTTTCTTTGCCGCTTGTTCCCGATGTTGCTCCGGTTGTCACATCTTTTGGCCCCCACTTAAGACCGGTTTGCTCCGTGAGCGAGACCACCTTGCCACTACCGTCGGCGTTTACTTTATAAACCACGCCGATAATGGGGTTGCCGGTAATTGTTTTAGCGTCCGGACTCCATGTGCCGTCGCTGTAATAGTAGTCGCCCACTTTCGGGTCAGAATCTTTTTCTATCAGGTCGTTGCTCCAGCCGTCGCTGATGGTGACGGAGAGCTTGGCTTCATCGTTCGGCGCATCGGAAACCGAAACAATGTGTCCGCTGATGTTGGTGCGCTTGTTGCGCTCAACGGGCATATTGGCGGGGATGGTGAAATCTCCGATTTGAAGAGTGTTGTCACTACTGGTAAAGGTCAGTTTGATTTCGCCCAGTGTGGTCTGCCCCGTGGTGGGGGCAAAGATGTAGTCATAGAAAAGGTTGGCGGTACAGTCATTTTTGGAACCGCTCAACGGGTAAAAGGCTGCAGTCTTCGTGGCTTCTTCTGTCTCGCTGGTAGGCATGCCGTTTTCGACGTTGTAGCCTTTAGGAACATTGAAAACGGCTTTTGTCTGACTTACTTTAGCAAGCGCATCCGCATCCTTTTCGATGATATTGATTTGCCCGAACGGACGGACAAGCTGCACATTGTCGGAATAAGCCCCGATTTTCTTGCTGATTGGATGACAGGCACAGAAAGCGTCATTATGTAAAGTTGGTATATTGCCTGCAGGGGTACGGATTATATTTTTCAGGTTCTCGGTGGTCTTGAAGTTAAGGTCCTGATAATGGTCACACTCAACCCCGGAAATAGTTTGCGTTGTCGGTGTTGTTACTCTCGCTTGAATAAAGTCTGCCCACAGGAGTGCGTTGTAGTCTCCGGCATCGGTCAGATTGAAAGTGAAGTCCACTCCGCTGAAGTCCTCTTTCAGTTCTTCTTTGCGGAGTTTAAGTACCGGACTTTCGCCCGTTGTCCATACTTCGAGGATATAGCGCAGTTTGCAATCACTCGGCATGGTTATAGCCCGTGTCTGTATGCTCCGGTCCACGCTTGCGCTGAGGGTTACGCTGGTGGGTTCATAGGTCTGCGGCCCGGCGGCTTCGTCCTGACTGCACGCGGTCATTAGCCCCACGAGGGCGATGAACCAAAGGTAAAGATGATACTTTTTCATGTGCTTGGTAATTTTAATTTTTAATTTATTGGTAATTCACTCGTTTTATTATTGTAGCGGACCATCGAGGTCTATATTTATATCGTCGTCATCAAAATCGGGGTCGATACCGATGCCCGTGTCGTAGCGGTTGGTCAGGAAGTGCCCCCGCACGGTAGTGAGGTGGGCGCGGCGGTAAGGCACGTCGATGCCTGTGGTGCGGCTGATGCCGTTGCCTGCGTCGTCCTTGATTTCGATGCTCAACGGAACATACGATTCCTCTCCGTTCACGAAGATGTAGTCCGAAGCGAGCGTACACTCTCCGCTGCCGTTGTCCGTGACGACAAGCGGAGCGGTAAACGCCACACCCATTTCCGAACGCCCGGGTTTGCCGGTCAGCACGTTGAAGCCCAGCGGGAAGTAGAAACCGTAACTGACGGTGATGGTGTATGCCGTGCTTCCGGCTCGCTGCTTCTGCGTCTTTTGCAGGAACTTCTTCACGTCGGTGGCTATCAGTTCGTACTTCGCCAATGGTCGCACCAGTTCCACTTTTACCTGAACCTTGGCGTTCCATTCGTCACGGTATTGCCGCAGGTCGAGGGCGGCGGTGCCGTAGAGGCAATCGCGGTACGGGGTGCTACCCGTGTAGGGGTCGCGGCAGGCGACGTATTGCAAATCTTTGGTGTCGTAATAGAGGTCTTCCGTCGTGCCTGCCTTTACGTAGTCCGTCCATACGGCGAGGGTGTATTCCACAGCGTGCAGACGCAGGTGGATGGGGAGCGAGATTTTCCCGTCGCCGTTTTCTTCTTCGGCGGTCTCCATCACCGTCACCTGCCGGGCTGTGGGCTTGCCTTCCCTCCACGCCTCGATGATGAAGCGGCGGCGGTAGTCCGTTTGTTTTCCGGCACGGGCTTTCGTGGTTCCGCTGCGTGCATTTTTCTGCGTGATGATTTCCAGCGGAACAAGTTCCAGATCGAGCGTGACTTCGGTATTGACTTCTACCAGCGTGGGGTCGATGCCTTCTTCGCCGTCTTCCGTCATGGACGGGTAATCGTGTACACAACCGGCAAGGACGATTGTCAGCACAAGGGCGATAAATCCTATCGTGTATTTCTGTTTCATAAGCCGTTATTTTTTAAGGTTGAAGCGATAGACCACGGACAGCCCTACGCGGGTGATGCCCCAATAATTCTTGGTGCGTGTGTCGATGCGTGCGCCGTTATCTATATTATAATAGGTGTCATAGCGCATGTTGGCATAGCCCGCGCCGAGCGTAAACTCGCCTGCCCAATGCTCATTAAAGGGCAGCAGATAACCGTAGCTGATACCTGCGCCCAAGAGCGGACGGTCGGTGTCCTGATAACGGTCGCGGTTCCATTTCACATTGAACCAGCCTACATGGGCATGTACACCGAAGAAATGCCCCTTGCCGGGTTTCGATAGCCAGTAACGGGCTTCGGGCTGCACGGTAAAGGTCTTGATGGCGTGCTCGCTGCTCACGTACCACGGACACCAGAGTACGGGCAATTCTACAGAGAAATGTTCGCTCACCTGCACATCGGCGGCAAGGTTCATCATTGTACCCGCCCATGCCGCGAGGTTGGTCTTGACGGCGAGGTAGCGGGGAGAAGAAGATGCGGTTTCCGGCGTTATCTTTACGGTTTGTTCCGGCTGCCGTTCCGGTTGTGCCGTTATCGCTTCTGCTTTTTCTTTGGCTGTGACGGTTTGTTGTTCTGCTTGTTGCACTTTAACCGGGGGTTCAGTTTGTTGCTGTTCTGCCACCGTTATTTCTTTTTCCGGGACAGGCGGCGCAACCTTTTCGGCTTCCGCTTCTTGCTTCACGGGTACGGGTTCGGTTTTCGCCCGTACTTCCGGTGCATCCGCGAGGGCAAGCCTGATAATGCCCTGCACATCGGCACGGCGTGCTTTCTTCGGGCTTTCCGCTCCGGTGTCTATGCCGCAACCCTCGAACGTGATCCGTTCCGGTGCAATGCCTTTCTTCACGAGGTAATTGCGCACGGTGCGGGCACGGCGCAACGACAGTTGTTCGTTGAACGCCGCCGTACCGCTTTCGTCCGCCCAGCCGGTAATGACGATCGGGGTGATGGTGTCGGACAATGCCCAGCGCAACATACGTCCGGCCTTTTTATATTCCGACTGTTCAATCCAATCACCATTGTTCAGTGAGAAATAAATGATACCGGAGTAAACCGTCCGAACGCTATCAGCGATTTGCACCGGTTTGCCTGCCATTCTGTTTTGCGCCTGTAGATGGGGCAAAAACGAGCAAACGAATAGCAAAAGGACGAACAGACGACCATTCTTATACTTTACTATTTCAGTTGTTCCATTCATATTTAATAGTTTTATGTTTTGAAAATAATCCGGGGATAAAAGTAACACTGAGGGATTGCAGGAAACCAGTCGATTACTTTTGAATACGAGAGGTATGTGCATGACAAATCGCACAAAAAAAGATGAAACTGATTTTGTGAAACGTCTATAAATTAGTAAATTACGCGCGGAAATTAGGCGGCGCCCTGTGTGTGTGTGTGTGTGTGTGTGTGTGTGTGTGTGTGTGTGTGTGTGTGTGTGTGTGTGTGTGTGTGTGTGTGTGT
>ENA-UESE01000834-UESE01000834.1-human-gut-metagenome-genome-assembly--contig:-NODE-834-length-30114-cov-3.365749_pt1 | contig 30114 bp, 24 predicted proteins | sample MGYA00242995_ERZ507996 | MGnify/ENA primary metagenome ERZ507996 (study PRJEB26167, sample SAMN06115489) | human gut metagenome | host: Homo sapiens | place: China:Sichuan | collected 2015-04-15... | reverse complement strand
TCTGCAATCTTCTCCATAACACATCCCCCTCTGCCAATTACTCGCCAAGGTAAGTGCAAATACTCTCCACCGCTTTATCAATACCGGCAATATCACTGCGGACAACCATGTCATAGTTGGTCAGATTCGTCCACTTTTCACCCACATGATAATTGTAGTAGTTCGCACGGCGCTTATCATTCTTTAAAATAATCTCCCCTGCTTTCTTCTCGCTCTCACCGTAAACATCAACGACACGCTTGAGACGATAATCCAAAGAAGCCTGTACAAATACGTTAAAAATATTGACCCGCTCCTTTAATACGTAGTCGGCACATCTGCCAACAATAACACATGGTCCGTCATCGGCAACCTTACGGATCACATCGGACTGTGCCAGGAAAATTCTGTCATCCAGAGACAACCCGGAAAATCCAAAGTCCTGATTCCCGTAAACATTAATTCCCATTGCCAGAGAATATAAAAGGCTGTTCGTTGCCTTATCCTCTGCCTTTGCAAAGGTCTCCTCCGCAAATCCGCTCTCCTTTGCAGCACGCGTGATTAACTCGTTGTCATAAAACGGGATACCATAATGCCCGGCAAGCTTCTGACCAACCTCTCTGCCGCCACTGCCATACTGTCTGCTGATTGTAATTACTTTGTTCATATAAAGGCCCCCCTTTTTCACGTTCACATAAACAACTTTATAGATTTATTATACATCATTTTGGTTATTTTCACAAGGATTTTTATATTTTATTGTCATTTATTGTGAAATATTCCTAATTATTTCGTTTTAATTTGGTAATATTTTTAATACTACGTTTTTCTCGCTCTATGTTTTCTCATGGAATATTTTTTGTCTTCGGAAACAGATTTTCCAATATACAAAAGGACGCTGATATCTCTATCAACGCCCTTGTCAATTTACAAAAAGATTAGCATACCAGTTTCATTTTGTAAATACTTATTATTGCATCATTACTCCACCGGTGCGATGCTCGGGATCTGCACATCGGCATCCACATCCGCGCTATAGTCCACGCCATCAATGCAGAATCCGAAAATCTCATAGAACTCCTGCCAGTATCCTTCCAGATCTGTCACTTCCTCGAGATTGTCCTGATCAATCTTCTCCCAGATTGCAGCGACTGCCTCCTGCACCTTCGGCTCCATCTCCCAGTCATCCATGCGGATCAGACGGTTCTCATCGGTCACAACCTCGCCACCATTACAGAGACGGTCATGGATCATGCGGTACATCTGCTCAATACAGCCCTCCTGCACGTTCTGCTCCTTCATCACCTTGAACAGGATCGCCAGATACAATGGCACGATCGGAATGGCTGCGCTGGACTGTGTCACAACTGCCTTATTCACGGAAACGTATGCCTCCACGCCATCAACCTCTTCCTGAATCTTGTCTGCAGAAGCGTAAAGATCCTTCTTTGCCTGTCCAATAGAGCCTTCCTTATAGATCGGATAAGTCAGCTCCGGTCCGATATAAGAATACGCAACCGTCTTGGCACCGTCCGCAAGAACACCGGCATCCTTCAGTGCCTTGATCCAGAGGATCCAGTCCTCGCCGCCCATAACCTTGATCGTGTTGTTGATCTCCTCCTGTGTCGCCGGCTCGATCGTCGCTTCAGTAAGCTGGTTGCTGCGCAGATCAATCGTGCGGTTTGTGTACGCCTCACCGGTTGTCTTAAGTACAGACTTGTATGTCACTCCGTCCGGAGCCGTACGGCGCGGTGCCGCAATACTGTAGATCACCATGTCTACCTGACCGAGATCCTTTTTGATCGTCTCAATGGTCTGCTCCTTCATCTCTGCAGAATACGCATCACCGTTCAATGTCTTCGCATACAACCCGTCCGCCTGTGCGATCTGCTCAAACGCTGCTGTATTATACCATCCCGCTGTTGCTGTTCTCTTGCCCTTTGCCGGCTTATCAAAAATAATTCCGAGCGTATCTGCGCCGCAGGAATATGCTGCCGCAATACGGGAAGCAAGTCCGTATCCCATGGAACAGCCGATCACAAGAACCTTCTTCGGTCCTACTGTCTTAGGCTGTGCCTTTACATAATCAATCTGTGCCTGTACTGCTGCGCGGCATCCTGCCGGATGTGCCGTGGTGCAGATAAATGCTTTTACCTTTGGTTCAATTACCATGAAATAACCCTCCATAAACACTATTTCCTAAATATACAACAAAAATCGCAGAATCCATAAGAATCCTGCGATGCGGTCAAGCAGGATACGGGAGTCGAACCCGCCTCCTCAGCTTGGGAAGCTGATATACTACCGATGTACTAATCCTGCACAGAAGCCTGTAGTTTCTGCTCCTCTTCATTTTATACATATTGCTTTTGTTTGTCAAATATAAAAAGGACAAAACAACACCCGGTCAGAAACCTTTCGATTCCTGACCGGGTGCAATTTTATTGGCATGAATGGGTATCACTCACCGCCTTAGCGGTGCAACTGCTTTATCCCTCAATAGCGATGGTCTTGGTTTGTTCAACCGCCGGCTGTGGTTCCTTCTTTGGGACGGAAATCTTCAGGATACCATCCTCAAACTTCGCTTTGATATCCTCCTCGGTAACCTCCTCACCAACATAGAAGCTACGGCTGCAGCTTCCGTAACATCTCTCACGGCGAAGGTACTTGCCGCTCTTGTCATCCTTCTCATCGTTCTCGGATTTCTTCTCTGCGCTGATAGTCATGTAACCGTCCTTCAATTCGGCCTTGACATCCTCTTTCTTATACCCTGGCAGATCTATATCAAGCTCATAACCGGCATCTGTCTCTTTCACATCGGTCTTCATAGCGCTTGGCGTCGGGGTTGCATAATGAATCACATTCATTGGTCTTGCAAAATCATCAAACAAATCATCAAATAAATTCTCTCCAAAAATACTAGGCATCAACATAAGTCATTCCTCCTTCAATTAAACCTTATTGAACTGTTCTTCTCAGAGCAAGTAGGATGAAGTCCCGGTCATTTCTGACTTCCTATTACCTCTTCCCTTGTTCTGTAATATGTTATACCACTTTTATTAGCACTCGTCAAGAGCGAGTGCTAATAATTTTTGTGAAAGTTTTGTGAACTGCTTTTTATTCAATTCCACGAATGCGCTCTATCACGCTGCCCTGCCCGGACAACCTCTTCCATGCTGCCACCGGAATGACAACACACACGATTATCGTTACAAGTGCCGCTCCCAGAAGCGGAACAACCGGCACGCAGAATGCAACCTGACAATAGTTCATAGACTGATAAATCTCGTAAACAGCTGCCATGCCAACGGACATTGTCACAAGCCATGCTCCCCCTGCATACAGGATTCCCTCCCGGATCAGCATCTTAAGTATCTGCCACTGCGTCATCCCGATACTTTCCATGACTGAGAGCTCGGTTCGTCTGTTCTGTATATTTACCACAAAGGTGTTCATATAATTCATAGTTCCAATAAATGCAAGGATCAACACAATCCCCATACCGATCTGAGGCATATTCCCCTGTGCCTTTCGCATCTCATCTGCCTCCTCGAGCTTGGATTCCCAGGAAAAATTTCGTGTATTGGCATCTTTCTTCAGAATTGCCAGAATCTCTTCCTCCGTCCTACGGTCATACTCCTTCTTATACCGGATCCCTGTCTTTAGGATAAATGCTTTCGCATCAAATGCCTTTACCACCTGATCACTGACAATGAGCGTTGGCGGATATCCTAAAAGTGCCGTGTAATACGAATCATCCGTCACACCTGACACTGTAAAGCTTTTACTCTTTTTAAGATTCCGATAGAGCGTGCATGTCACTGTTTTGCCAATAAGATCTTTATCCGCAAGCTCCACACCATTTCGGTAAACAATACACACCTTTCCCGCGAGAAAATCGTTTTTGGACACCGGCGTGTCAAGCGTCTGATTCAGATGATCAAATTCCTCCTCGTCGATGCCAAGCATACTTGTTCCAAAGTTCTCCGGATGCTCTTTGTACTCCTTTCGATCCTTTTTATAAGGAATGCTCATCCATTTTGCATAAAATTCTTTCATCCACTTTTCCATAAGATCCGGTTCCCACGGAATCGTAATTTCCGAAAATACAATGGAATGCATTTCGGCAACACCTTGATTACTGCTAATCGACTTCTCGATGGAGCCGGTCAGAATATCCTTCCGATCCTTTGCTTTTTCCTTTATGCCGGTATCATTCTTAATGACGAGATCTGTGTTCATACTATTCGATACGATTGTGCGCGCCGCCTGACTGGAGATCAATGTAACAACGCAAAGATACACCGACAGACTCATCGCCAGAGACACAAGCACCATCGCCGTCCGCTTCTTATCCTTTACAAACTGCTCCCAGGAAATCCGCGCAATCACATTCCCCCGTGCCGCTTTCCTGCCGCTTCTTATCCCAGTTCCTTTCCTTCGGGACACCTTCATTCCAGCCCCCGGACGATATCCAAGCGCTTCTATCGGAGAAACCTTTGCTGCCTTGCGCACCGGTTTCCAACCCGCCAGACTGATCGTGATACCCGCCAGCAATACGGTCACCACCAGAACCGCCGGATGAAACTGCACCCCGATTCCATCAACATATCCACTTTGGATTCCAAGATTTTTCACGATCACCGGGATCAGAAAGAACGAGACGAACGCCCCCATTACACAACCGGTTCCTATCCCCATCGAACCTATCAAAAGCAGCTGCTCTTTGAGCATCACCTTGATCTGCCGTTCTGTCATACCGATTGTCTGAAGCAGTCCATAATGTCTTACTCTGCCTGCCACCGAAAGATACATGATGTTATAGATCAGCAGATACGCACACAGACAGGTAACAAAGATCAGTCCGATCAATCCTCCAAGGATCTCAACCGATTCTCCCAGATCTGAGACAAAGAAAAGAGCCTGCTGTTTCCCCAGTTTCATACTTTTTATAAATGCATTCTGCGTCTTCTTTGTCATCAGTCTCTGCCGAAAGTCCATGAAATATCTTCCTGATGCAGCATCGGAGTGCTTCCATCCCGACTTTTCATAAAACGCTTTGGACATATAGAACATCTTCTTCGTTCCATAGCCATCCCATATGCCACTGATCCGAAAGGTGCCTTTCTGAACACCATCGTATACGCCATACGTCACTGTGATCGAATCGCCGACTCCCAGCTCGTCATATCCACATTCCTCCAATGCTTCTCTGGTCACCATGATCTCATCTTCCGCAACCGGGTATTCCCCCTCCAGCTTCTCTCTCGCTGGTTTCATCATCTTCGACCAGTAATTCTCATCCGCCCAGCCAAGCCCAACACTCGGCGTATCATCGCGGTCTGTTTTCTCGATCCACCCACAGATGCCAAGAAAACCGGTCAGTGTAATATCCGGATTATTCTCACATTTCTGTGCCTGCTCATCCGTCACACCATACATGAGCGCATCAAACTTTGCCCCGGACATCCGGATGTTTTGAATCTTTAGCATTTTGAAGTAAGTGACACCCACCGTAAATATCGTAAATATCATGAAGGAGGAAAGAAAAACCGCAAGAAACATTGTCGCTGTTCTCCTTCGTCCGGTCTTTAGGGAATGACGTGCCATCCGCTTAACAACAGCGTTGTTAGTATTCTTAAGCATCCGGATCACTTCCCTTCTCTAAACCCCCGATGATCCTGCCATCTTCAATATGTACAATGCGGTCAGCAAGTTGTGCAATGTCCCGGTCATGTGTAATGAGGATCAATGTCTGACAGAATTGTTTAGATGCCATCTTTAGAAGTCCAAGTACGTCGTGACTCGTTGCAGAGTCAAGATTACCCGTCGGCTCGTCCGCCAATATGATCGCAGGCTTCGCCGCAAGCGCTCTGGCAATTGCCGCCCGTTGCTGCTGCCCTCCCGACAGATTCCCCGGTAATGCGTCTCTCTTCTCGGTCAGCCCCAAAAGTCCCAGAATCTCATCCACATACGCAGTATCAACCCTTCTCCCATCTAACTCGACCGGTAGGATCACATTCTCGTAAACATTCAGATCCGGAACCAGATTATAATTCTGAAAGATGAAGCCGATCTTCCTGCGGCGGAAAACGGCAAGCTGATCCTTCTTCAGCCCCTGAATACTCTTCCCCTCCACATACACCTCTCCCTCCGTCGGTATATCAAGTCCCCCGAGCATATGCAGCAGTGTACTTTTGCCGGAGCCGCTCTTGCCGATGATCGCCACAAATTCATGCTCCTTCACACAAAAATCAACGCCATCCAATGCCCGGATCGTGTTCTTACCCATTTGGTAATATTTCTTTAGATGATTGGTTTGTACAATATAATTGTCCATTGGTCTGCCTCCTTATTTTGATATTCACAGAATACCCGGTAAAAATCACAAACCTGTCTCAATTACGAAATATCACAATATTGTGATCACACCTTGTCCTGAGCATCCCGCCATGGAAGGTACAGACGGAACTCTGCACCCTCTCCCGGCTCCGACTCCACTTCTATGTAACCCTTCTGCAATTCCATAATCCTGCGTGCAAGATACAAACCAATCCCAACTCCCGGCTTATCGTGAACCTCCGGTTCCCGGTAGAATCTCGTAAAGATCTCCGCCTGTCTCTCCGGCACAATTCCCTTTCCGGTATCCGAAATACTGATCTTCAAGAAGATTTCCTGTCTCGTCAATGCGACATGAATCTCACCGCCGGACTCCGTGTACTTCACTGCATTGTCCAGAATATTAAAAACAGCCTCCTGCGTCCACCTGCCATCATGATCGATCATCACTTCTCCACTGCTCTCCATGAAAAGGTCGATCTGTTTCACTGCTGCATCCGGAACAACCGCTGCCACAGCCCGCCGCAGCGTCTCACAAATATCACCCGGTTCCTTCTGTATCTGCAGGATCCCCGCCGCCAGCCGGGACATTTTCACCATACTCTGCATCAGAAAATCGAGCCGCTCCACCTGAGTCTGCAGCTTCTTAAGGAATTGTCGTCCGTCCTCCGAAAGTTCCTCCTCACCAAGAAACTCTATATATAGTTTCATGTTGGAAACCGGCGTCCTCGTCTGATGAGAAATATCCGAGATCAGTCCTTTGATCTGCACCCGCTCTCTCCGGCTCTCCTCGGACTTACGCTGAAACAAATGTGCCGCCCTTGCTAACTGCGTCTCCGTTCTGCCCCAAAGGCTGTCCTCCATCTGTGCCTCCGGCTTCCATTCCCCACCGGAAGAAATCACGTCCAGAGCCTGCTCCACCTTTCCGGCAAATTCTTCTATATTCTTATGCAGCCGGTAATTACGCCACAGCAGTGCCATAACAATGGCTCCCGCCGCCACCGGCACGATCCACATCATCCAATCCATTGATATCCCACCCCGTATACATTAGAAATATATCTATGCTGTTCATCCTCAAGCTTCGCTCTCAGACGGTTGACATTCACCGCCAGCGCATGCTTATCAACAAACTGTCCACCGCTGTCCCACAGACGATCCAGTAAAACATCGTACGTCAGAAGCTGCCCTCTGTTGATCAGAAACTGTCGCAGCATCCTGCTCTCCGTCGGCGTGACCGAGCATTCCTGACCGTCCACTGTCACCACGGCTTGCTCCAGATCGATCTGCAAATGATCATCCGAAAAGATAAGCCGTCCGGAGCGGGAATTTCTCCTTAAGATCACATCCAGTTTATGAAGCAGGATCCGCATGGAAAAAGGCTTCATAATATAATCCTCCGCTCCGGATTCGTATCCGTTGATCGCATCCTCCTCGAGATCTCTTGCCGTCAGATAAATCACCGGGAGCTCCGCCTGCTGTTCCTTCAGCCACCGGCACAACGTATATCCCTCACCATCCGGAAGATTTACATCCAACAAGACAAGCTCCACCTGCCGACTTACAAATATCCTCCGGGCTTCTGCAATACTTTCCGCACTTACCACACCGTATCCGGACTTCTGAAGTGCATAGCAGACCGCCTGATTCAGATCACTGTCATCCTCTACCACCAATATATTGTGCATATCTCTTCCTCCCCTGGAGTAAAACTGTATGTGCCTTATTGTAACACAGTCCGCCTCCTTGAACAGAGAAAACAAAAAGATTCTCAATTTTGTGATATTCTGTGAGATTCAAACTCCGTCATATGCTTCCGGTAATGCAAAGGAAGATTCGTTCTCTGCAGATCCGCATTCTCCCGCTCCGGGATCGCAATACTTTCAAAGAATGCCTTCCACAGATCCGCATACTCCCGTTCTCCACTGTGCTCAAGCCGGTCTAACAAAATGCATTCGTCCGGTTCGAGCATCCGCTGATACCATCGTCTCCCCGGATTGTGAAACGCTGCCTTGTGATGCGTCTTGTCATAGATGATAAACCACTCCGGATTCAGTCTGTCCGTAAAATGAGACGCTACCGTATCGATCACCTCATTCTCCGGCTCGATCACAGCATACAGGACCGCCTGTCCCTGCCATGAAATCTCCTCGAAACGGATAAACTCCAGATAATAGTGCGCCTCATTGCGCGATCTACGGTATATCTCAAACATCCTCTGTACCCACGGCACATGAAGTGCCTCCGTGACCTTCCGACCCAGTGCAAAACCATACACGATGAAATGATAGATCACATCTGCCTTATCCGGCTGACGGCTTCCTGCCGCCGTCATAATATACTCGTATGCCGTCTCCGATATCCGGCTGCGCACAGTTCGCAGAACCTTCTGCATCTTCTCCGAATCCGGCTGTACATCCACATACTCACTGAACAGGGTATAGTTCTGTTCTGCCTCCGGCATGATCACCTCCAAACGGATGTGATCATGTCCGTAAGCAGACTTTCCTGCATCGTAAACTGCTGTAAATATGCCCTCCGGTGTATCCTCACACCGATATACACGCATCTGTTTCATAATACTCACCACGCCTTCCAAAAACCTGTCCTTCCACCAAAACCCCGCAAACAGATAACCGCTTATCGGCAAACCTGCACCATGATCTTTCCCTCCCGCATCACGTCATAAAGTCAAACAATGATAACTGCTGATAATGGATCTGATCCTGTTCATAGCTTTGCTGCAGTGCCTTCTCCTCTCCCACAAGCCGCCTCGTAATAAAATCCTCCTCCACCTTCAGGAAATCATACATCATCCGCCCGTTGCAGGTGATAAAATAGATCGCCCGCTTGAGTACAACTCCCATCTTCTTGAGATGGCGGTAATCCAGCGAACCTGTCCGTCTCGCCTTGATAATGCGGCTAGCAGACTTCACGCCGATCCCCGGCACACGAAGCAGCGTATCGTAATCCGCAGTGTTGATCTCCACCGGAAATGACTCCATATGCCCAAGCGCCCAGTCACATTTCGGATCCAGAAATACATTGAAATTCGGTCGGGACGGCGATAACAGTTCATCTGCCTCAAAACCATAATACCGAAGCAGGAAATCTGCCTGATACAGCCGGTGCTCCCTGCGAAGCGGTGGTCCGCTCTCCAGTGTCGGAAGATCGGCATCCTGATTAACATTGATAAATGCCGAATAAAACACCCGCTTCAGATCAAAGCGCTGATAGAGTGCCTCCGACACCGTCATGATCTCATAATCGCTCTCTCCTGCTGCCCCGATGATCATCTGGGTACTCTGCCCTGCCGGCACAAAGCCCCTGCCCGTATCGTGACGCCGCCACTGGGTCAACCCGGCAGCGGTATCCGGCAGTACGAGTGAGGATGCTTCCCTCTTCGGTACTGCCGACTGCTGCGCAGGTATACCGGAAGATTGCTGTTGAAGCGCAGCACCGCTGCACTTCTGTAATAAATGATCCTGCATAACCGCACCGGAACGATCGCTCTCAGCATTCTTATATACACCACCGCTTCTATCTGCCCGTTTAGAAAACGCACACTCCGCATTAGCTGCCTTTCCTCCGGGAACCACAGCCACCTTCCCCACATGACTCTCCTCGCGGTTCAGCGCCTTCAGCCTCGGTGCCTCACTCCTCTGACTGATCCCATCGGGCATGCTCCTCCCCAGCCTGCGGCTGGTATGCCAGTACGCACTGCGGTTGCCACCCTTCATCCCCAGCGCTTCGCGGCTCTCCTCCATCCCGGACTGGATCTGGCGCATCGGTGTCAGAATCTGCCGGCGATCCTTATTCGGCGCAAGCTGCCGCAGCCCGTCCGCCGTAGGAAGCTCCATATTCACACTCATGCGATCCGCATACCAGCCCGCCATCTCCACCAGCTCCGGCGAAGCTCCCGGTATCGCCTTGCAATGAATATAGCCGTGAAACCGATGTACCGTCCGCAGATCATGAAGCGTCTGACAGATCAGCTCCATCGTATGATCCGCCGACTGTATGATCCCGGAGCTTAAGAAAAGTCCCTCGATATAATTCCTCCGGTAAAACTCCATGGTCAGCTGACAGACCTCCTCCGGCGTAAACGTCGCCCTCGGAACGTCATTCGTCACACGGTTGATACAATACTTACAGTTATAAATGCACTCATTCGTAAATAAAATCTTAAGCAGAGAAATACATCGCCCGTCCGCCGAAAAGCTGTGACAGATTCCCGCCGCACTCGAATTGCCAATATATCCTTCCTTCCCCTGACGGGACACACCACTGGAGGTACACGCCACATCATACTTAGCGGCATCCGACAATATCCTCAGCTTCTCCTCCAGGGACGCATGCTCCGCAAAGATCATCGTAATCTCCCCCTCTCAAGTCAACCGCTGTAGCTGCTGCCACAGACAAATCATCTTCTGATCAATATCTCTTAATAAACATTTGTTCCGAACGTCTGTTCTATTATCATACGCTCGTCCCCGTGCAATGTCAAGAGGAAAAAACTGACAAAATTAAAGCCGCCAAGAACGGACAAGATCAGAGCGGACAAAACTGCTTTCACAAAAAACATCCCGTTCCCCGATACAGAAAAAGACTCGTTGTGTACGTTCATAAAAACGTACACAACGAGTCTTCTTTTCGATCTTCTTTTATTTATTTCCCTTTTGCTGTCTAATCTTGTGAGATCAACGACATTCCAAACGCTTCCTCGTCAGGAACCGATTTGCCGTCCTTGTAAAGGAAGAACCACTCCAGTCCCTCCAGCATCTGAAACTGCTCCCGCTTTGCAAGCTTCTTCTCGTCGTTGGACTGTACGGAATTTGTCTTAGAATACTGCTTTGCATCATCCGCCGGTGTCTCCTCGTAATATGTATGGATGACCTCTGCGCAGTCCTCACGTCTCATAAGCTCCGCAATAAAATTGTAACGACAATAGTAATAGCTTATCGCCTGAGCATAACTGTCAAATGCAAGCTGTGACCAGGAACCGGGTGCTTTCCGGATAAACCGGTACAGCTCATCGGTACTCATCGCATCCAGCATTTCCTGCGGAAACTGCTGCGCCGCCATCACCTCATCATCCGATGGGATCCACTGAATTTCATAATCCTTTGGATAACACCAGTTTCCATCGGAATCCTTCCAGTCAGAAATATTATCCTTTCGCACCTTATCATACTGCTCTGTAAAATACTTCTGGTAATAATCTCGCTCCTCGTCCGGAATCAGCTTCTTGCCAAGCAGATCTGCGATCTCGTCCCCGGACTGCTCTGCCACTGTCTGCGCCGGCTCAGCCGCATTCGAGGACGATGCCTTCTGTGAATCTCCATTCCCACCGGTATTTCCGCAGGCACAAAGCGTCACTGCCATCCCGAATACTGTCAGCACCGCTAATAATCTTTTCTTCATGCTGCCCTCAACCCCTTTATCTACATCTACTCCCTGATCACCTTCCACGCCTCTACCAGCCGGTCAACGCTCCACGCCGCATTTGCGGGACTGGTTGACGGCAGACAGACCGCCTTAAGACCGGTCTGTTTCTCCTGATATTTACGGTAAAGCTGCTCTGCCTTCCTGCCGTTCACATAGATCTGACGGATCTTCCCCTTTGCCAGGATCCCGCCCAGATCTGTCGGCTGTGCGTTCCGGATGCTGCTGTCCGCAGAACCCTGAATATCACAGGATGCAATCACATCCCAGACTGCCACGCCATTCTCCAGCAGAAACGCTTTCTTGTCCTCGACGGTCTGCGGCACAGGCTTTTCATACACCGCCGACAGCACCCGCCAGAAACGGTTCTGCGGATGACCGTAGAAAAATCCCTGCTCTCTTGATTTCACTGACGGAAAACTGCCGAGGATCAGAACATTGGAAGCCTCATCGTAAACCGGTGCGATCGGATGCTGTATCATACATTGCCTCCGTCCTGCACCTCCGAAGCTGTGATGCTGGCGTGTATATTTCCGATCCAGACCACAAGCAGATACAGTGCAACCGAAAGCGGAATAAAGGAAGCCGCACCGTACCAGTCTCCAAAATGCACTCTGTCAATCGTAAGCAGAAGAAAGCCGATCTGAACCACTCCATAAAATACGATCTCCGGCAGCTTCTGACACCGCAGCCTTAACTGCATCGGTTTTACACTTCCGATACAGAAAAAGCCGACGCCACCCATAACAATAAGTCCTAAGATCATCAGAAAAAGCACCGGATATTTTAATAAAAGCGTCAATCCGAATGCTGCCGATGCATTCAGTCCGCCTTCCCATGACGAAACTTCCCGCAGCACCGTCTCATACAGCATATACATGCCACTAAAACTGCTTACACACATCAACACATAACAGATAATTTTCTCCGTTCTCTTCATAATTGTTCCCCCTTACACTCCCCTCTATTCATCATTGAACCGTCAGCACAAACTCCGTACTGCTGTTATTCACCGGCGTTCCATCCTGTCTCGCCAGATCCGTATTGATCCGGTAGGTTCCCGATGTTACCGGCTCTTTTGTCTCCGATATCACAAAGGAAGCCTCTGCCTGCCCCTGTGGTTTGATCAACCCCATCACAGCCGGAATGATCATATCCTTTGCGGACTGTACCTTTATCCACTGACCGTTTTCAAGCTTTTCAATGGAAAACTGATAGCTGAACGTTGCGTTCACATCCGATCCGTTATAAAACTTCACATTTACACTGATCGCACTTCCGGATGCTGTCGCACTTGTTGCGTACACGCCGACTGCACCCGGAGTCACAACATTTGTTACATCCTTTTTCTCTTCGGTCTTTGCCTTCTTGACCACAACGCGGCACTTGAACTTCTTCGCACCGACCTTCGCGGTGATCACGGTTTTTCCGGCTTTCTTTGCCTGAAGAACGACGGTCTGTTTCTTCTTCCCGGTTGTCTTTTTAATAACGGCAATCTTCTTATTGCTGCTTTTCCAGACAACCTTCTGTGCCGGATTCTTCACCTTTAACGTGGCTGTCGCCGTGGACTTCTTCCCCAGTGTCAGCGTGAGCTTCTTTTTACTGAGTGACATCCCTGCCTTTTTCGCCTGCACAGATACCGTTTGCAAACCGCCCGGCAATATTAACGCCACCAGCAGACACGCCGTGAGCATCAATGCAGTAATCTTTCTGCATTGGAATCTGTTTCGCATAAAAAATACCTCCTTGTCTTTTGTTTCGTGCGCTTTAAGAAGCATTCCCATCCTACCTGCGTAAACTACTCCTATTATTTCTATGGTAACACAAAACATTTCCTGTGCCCGGTCGATGTTGTGAATTGATATCTGAAATGTTGTGAATTACCCCTGACTTTCCCGATCCGCACTATGATAGATCGGCAGCATCACATGCACGGTAAATTGATCGGTCGTATGTTCCACCATAAACTGTCCCTGCAGCTTCTCCACCGACCGCTTCATACTTTCCATACCATAGCCGTGTTTTGATGTGTCCCATTTATGGGTCATCAGTCTTCCGTTGCGAATCTTAAGTTTTCCCTGATAAGAATTGCTGAGAAGTAAATTTAACACCTGCTTATCATAGCTTAAACTAAGTCTGATCCACGCATCCGTACACCCCTGCGCCGCCTCCAGCGCATTGTCAAGAAGATTGCCTAAAATGCCGGCAAGATCAAATTCATTCAACTGCAGTCCTCTCGGGATCCTGGCATCGACACTGCATGTAATTCCCAGCTTTTGTGCCTGTGAAAATTTATAATTTACAAAACCGTCCATCTCGGGATTGCCCGTCTGCATCCAGATGTGTTCCGATTCCACATTATCCAGCACCTGCTGCAGATATTTGATCACCTTTTCATTTTCGCCCTGTCTTGCCAGCTCCCGCAATGCAAGGCAGTGATTTTTCGTGTCATGCCGCATCCGGCGCACTGCCTCCTCCTGCTCCCTCAGGATGGTCAGCTCATTTTTGTAGACCTGATTTTTCATATCGAGCATATCACTTTTCTTCGCCTTCTGATACTGCTGCGTCAGCATATCATAGCTCCATATGATCAAAATAACGAGCGCCAGGATAACCACGCTGGTGATCGTCACAAAAAACGGTTTTCTTGCAAATATTTCCTGATAAATTACGACCTCCAGATACACGCAACCCGCCATGATCAGAAACAAAATCCCCAATTGATAAAAATGAAATTCGCGCTTTTTCCGTCCTCCCACTTTGACGATCGTTTCAAAAAGAAACAACTCGATCAGACGTGACAGATATACCGTAAAAATATTGGCATACTGCATATTCTCAGAGGCTGCATACATCGGAACCTCTCCCATTACAACCATCGCCACCGTCTCGCTGCAGGCGAGCAGCCCGCACACAAGAAACACATAAAAGATCCTTGCCGTCAGCTTTCCGTCATACAGCATCGTCAGCGCAAACAGCACGATCATACTGGAAGCCATTGTCAGCAAAGGAAGATTCCAAAGCAGATACACCGCCCCGGTCACAAGACCATAGACCGGATAGCAAAGCGCTTCCCAGACATGCTTTACCCTGCATTCCCCGGACAGACCGCGAATCAGCCGGTATATACAATAGCTGTCACACAGCTCCGACAGGAAAAATAATATTACATAGATCATAGATCCTCCCTCATATACTCTGCGATCTGCACCCCCACTTCCTTTCTGCGCGACGCAACGATCGAAAGAACATCTCCCGTCGGAAGTACGATCTCATTTCCTCTGTATTCCTCAATCGACTGATAATTCACAAGTTCGGAACGACTGATCTGTACAAACCTACCGGTCGCCGTCTCCTTCTTGATCTCTGACATTTTCCCGTAAAATTCGATCACTCTTCCATCCGTTGTGTGAAGCAGGATCTTGCGGTTATCAACCCGGAAATACATAATGCGGTTCCACGCGATCCGATTTTGATTGCCCTGTATCTGATAGCGGAACATTCCCTGTCCCTTTTCGGACAGACGGCAGTACAGCTCCCATATTTCCTTTAATCGTGCTTCCGTCACCGGCTTGATCAGAAAATCCATCGGTCTTACAGCGAAAAGATCCATGGCGTAGCTTTCCTGCGAGGAAATATAAACGATCCTGCAGTCCTCATCGCCCAATATATTGCGGATCGCACGACCAACCGCAATGCCGTCCATGCGATCCATTTCAATATCCAGAAAGAGCAGATCAAAACGGTAACCCTGTTTGAGATAATTCCATAAAGTATCTCCGTCAAAAAACAGTTCCGTCTGTAAAACCGTCTGCTCTTTTCTTCCTAATTCCAGTAACATTTCCTCCAGATGATGACAAAGAATCTGATCATCATCGCAAATTGCTATTTTCATTTGTAATAACCTCGTAACATCGATTGTTATCTTTCTGCCCTTTGCCTTATTATAACGCAACGACCGTGCATTTGGTATATTTTCGGTATTTTGCGACCACTTTTTTCGGAACGTGTACGGTGACATTCTTACCGCAGCTCCACTTCTTCATTGATTCGGTGTGGAATTTATCACTGTGTATGTAAATATCAATTTTATCTTTTCCGTCGTCAAACAGGCATAACCCGGAATATCCCCACGGCACCGGTCCCCATATAAGCTTTTTGCGTGACATGATATGCAGCTCTTTCAGGGATCTTGTCGATCCGAAGCAACCTGCCGGAATGACAGGGTCCGTCTCTTTTCCGACAATGATCTTCTCTGCATTGCAGCCACTGAAAGTGTCCTCGCTCAGTTTTTTTACATTGACTAACTTAATTGTTTTTGCCTTGCTTTTCTGAAATGCCCGTGACATGATCTTTTTAATTTTATTGCCGCGGATCGTGACTGTTTTGGAGCCCTTTCCTGCATCTAACAGACATTTCTGGTAAATAACCATTCCATTTTTCCGGACACACTTATCCCACCACCAGGGCAGATCCTTCAATGCATCAACGCAATCCAGATTGGAAAAGTCATCAAATTTTATGCTTTTTAAATTCTCACAATAGCCGAAAGCACCGTCCTCCATCGACTTCATCCCCTTCGGAATAACGATTTCCTTCAATGAGGTACATCCCTTCAGGTCTATATCATCCAGATATTCTGTATCGTCTGCCATCTCATAATATTCCAGATTTTTGCAGCCTTCCACACGGCAGAACAGAAGATCCTCATCCTGCGACTGTATGGAATAATCGCGCCAGCCACTGTACGCCGCCTGCACACGAAGACTTTTGATCTCATCATGGTTAATAAAACTGTTGCAGTCAATTACCGGAATTCCATCAATTTCCTTCGGCACTACGATATCCGTATACTTTGCATTGCCGTTCTCGTCAAATTCCTGCTCAAACGCAAACAGCTCATAAACCGGATCTGTGTCCTCAAATCCGTACTTCTTCGAATTTCCCCATGCTCCTCTCGCTGTTGTCTTATAATAGCAGAGTCCATCCTGTTTCAAGGAGACCTTCTCTTTCTGAATCGGAGACAGCGTCACTTTCGGTCCCGGTTCCTCTGCCTGCACCTTCGGTGCACTAAGCCAGTCTTCCTGCTTACCCTCTCCGTTTCCGATTCCGCCACCTGCTGCCATTGCGACAGCGGCAGCAATCGCCACTACCCATAATACATTTTTCTTTTTCATAGTTTCATCCCCTTCAATACATTATCCTGTGCGGTTTACATCTTCCCAACAATTCCAATACCGTATCCGTAATACCCATCCGGACGGTTCGCCCATTTCACCAGCAGAACCGGCTTGTTGTTCTGATCCCATCCGTAGAACTCATATCCAATGATCATTTCCACATGATAAATTCCCTTGTATCTGCCATTGGATGCACCGGTCTTAAACATCAGATCGCCTGCCTTGAACTTGAGCGTCTGTGCATTTTTCTGGCTAAATCCTCCTTTCAAAAGCTTGTTTCTGTTTGCAAGATACTGTGCCTCCCCGGCTGCTGTCGGTGCATACCCGGTGACGCCAAAACGATATCCGTATTTTGCGTAAGCTCTCCAGACAAGAGAACTACAGTCGTAATATCCCTTCAACATGCGCTTCGGCTGGCTGTACTGGCTTGTGGACGCCATCTTCTGCGCACGGCGGATAACCTTTTTCTTGGTGGTCGTTGTCACAGACACCACGCAGCCCACACGGACATTGCCAACCTTCGCCGTAATGATCATGTTGCCGGTCTTCTTCGCACGTACCTTACCATTCTTTGATACACTTGCCACCTTCGGACGGCTGGACTTCCAGACAACGCTTCCCTGATATCCCTTCACCCGGAGCTGCTTCGTCTGATGACCGGCCAGCAAAGCGGATCCGGCAGACATTTCCAGCACGGATACCTTCAACTGGATCTTATATTCTTTCCCATAAAGCTTGAGCGTCAATGTCGTGCTCCCGGCATCGCTGCAGGTGATCACAATCTTACCGTTCGTGATCTCTGTCGAAACATACATTTTCTTATTGGAAGAGATCACTTCGTAGATCAGAGTTTCATTTCTGTCGCTGTCAAAAATCTGGCTGTCACCGCCCTGAATGGCGATCTGTGCACTGTTGGTGCTGTTATAGCTGTTTTTCACAATGTATATCTGCACCGCCTGCTTCGCAAGTGTTACCTTGGACATGTCCGGATATACGGACACCGTATAAGTACAGTAAAACATCGTATTGCCATCCCGGTCGATACCGGTTACGGTCATTACCGTCTCCCCAACCTTCATGGCATGATAGCCGCCGTTTGCGGTCACTTGAAGCACACTGCTGTCATTACTGCTATAATGTAACTCCACCAGATCCTCCAGCGGATACGATGCAAAGCTGCCGCGGTCAATATCAAATTCACCGGTTGTACCAACCGTTAATACCACATTCTGAAACTCATTTTTCAGAGAAATATCTGCCTTTGGCTTTGCTGTTACCGCAGGTCTTTTCGTCGGAGTCGGCACCCGTGTCGGTGTCGTGATCCCTCCTCCTGTTGCTGTCGCCGACGGAGTAGCAGATGTATCACTGTCCCAAAAACCGGACTCACTGTATGTTCCTTCTCCTGCAGCCGAAGCTGTGTTTATCTGCCCCATCGGTTCCAATACCATGCAAATGCAGATTACTGTCAAAATATACCATGCTGTCCATTTTTTGTTTTTCATTTGATTTCCTTTCCCATCCCCTACAAGTCTCAAACTGCAGGTTTTTTCTTAAAAATGCCATATATAAATTTATCAAACTTGTACCATATCTTTCTGTCAGAATTATGGCAATGTCAAAAGTTGTCAAAGCCCCGGAATATCACACCCGGATAAAGTCCCGTTTGCGGACGGAATAAATAATCTTTTCCCGGACCGTATGCCCCGTCACACGCTCCAGTGCCTCCGCATAATACTCCAGCTGGATCCGGTATTTGTCTGCCAGCTCCCGGAGATCGTTTCTGACATGATCGGTCTTATAATCCACAAGCACGATCTCGTCATCCTCCCAGAACCACGCATCAATAATTCCCTGCACCAGCACCATATCGCCGTAAGTGACCTCCGGATACAGCTTATCGGCATCAAAGCCCATCATAAACTGCTGCTCTCTCTGAAGCTTTCCCGCCAGTGCAGCCGCCCGCATCCGTCTGCCAATGCCGGTACGCAGAAACGCAATGAAATCATCTGCCCGGATCACGGCAAGCTCCTGCGGCGTCAGATATCCCTTTGACGCAAATGATTGCAGCCAGCGTTCCAGCACTGATGCATCCGAGTGCTCATCGAGCAGTCCATAAGGAAGATGCTCAAATACCAGATGGTACACCGTACCTCTCTGTGCACCGGAAAGCTGCTCCTTTTCGGCGAGAAACCGCGGTCTTGGAATATCGTTTATTTTATTAGTTTCTTCTTCATTCTCTCCGGTCTGCGTCAGATCAGGCATCCTGATTCCTTCAGCCGCCCCGACTTCCGGAAGCTCACTGTCCACCCAGACGTCCTCCTCCATCTGCCGCGCCTGCAGCTCGAGACGCTTCAACTCGGTCACGGAAATCTTGACCGGTACATTCTGCTCCGCTTCATACGGATACACATACGCTTCCTCCGCACAGATCTCGTCCCGGATCTCCTCGTCATAGCACACACTGCTGTCCCAATGCTTCAGATCCTCATAGCTTAAGATATCCTCCGCCAACTCTTCCGCCGCCTGAGTGGTCAGCCGCGAGCTGTCCCATGTCTCGATCGCAAAATAAGGCTGCGCCGACACATCCGTGATCAGCGGCATCAGCATTGCAAGAAAGCTTTTCGCCCCGATCAGATCGACAAGACCATATTCCGGCGGCTGTGCCTGCCACTTCGCCATATCCTTTTCCAGATCCTTGGAGGTTCCCGTTATGATCAGAAGCTCCTTGGCTCTTGTCAGTGCCACATAAAGCACACGGATCTCCTCCGCCATGCTTCCCGCCACGCTCCGGTCTGCCAGATAATTTTTCAGGATCGTCTTCATTTTATAGCGGTCCTCCAGATTGATATAATCAATTCCCATGCCGTAATCGTTGTCCTTCACGACACCTCTGGCATCGACCTGATTGAACTGACGTGCCGTTCCCGCAAGGAACACCACCGGAAACTCAAGACCCTTACTTTTGTGGATACTCATAATGCGTACCGCATTCATTCCCTCATTCGTCAGGGACGCTTCACCGAAATCAATCTCGGATTTCTTCATGCTCTCAATGTAACGCACAAAAGAAAATATGCCGTGATTACCTTTACCCGCATATTCCAGCGCGCGCTGCAAAAGCAGATCCAGATTTGCCGCACGCTTCTCCCCGGCAGGCATCGCCGCCATAATATTGTAATAGCCCGTTTCCCGGTAAATCTGCTGCAACAGATCATACACCGGAAGCACTCCGGCTCTCTCACGGTACTTTGTGACCATGTCCCAAAAATCGGACACCTTCTTTTTCGTTGCATCCGACAGAGAATCCCGCATCAACGCATCATAATAATTGATCCCCTCCTTATCCACGCCGATCTCCGCAAGTTCATTGTCCGTAAAACCGCCCAGCACCGAACGAAGCACTGCTGCCAGTGGAATGTCCTGTCTCGGATTATCAAGAACCCGCAGGAAATCAAGGATCAGCTCCACCTCCATCGAGCTGAAATATCCGGTCTTCGTTTCACAGTACGCCGGAATTCCCATGCTCGACAGCACCTCAATATATTTGTCCGATACTCTGGACGGACTCCGCAACAGAATGACAATATCCCGGTAGCACACCGGACGGTAGCCGTCATCGTCAAAAACATAAAGCGGATCCCCGCCCTGCACCATCTGACGGATCTTCTCACCGATGACCGAGATCTCCATCGAATCCCGGTCCAGAAAGCTTTTATTCTCCTGGATCAGAAGCACCTCGCTCTTCCCCGCCGTTCTGTGTTCATTCTCCGGAAATGCCGCACCCGGCACAAGGCTTGCCGCCTCATCGTAAACAATGCCGCCCAGACATTTCTGCATCACCTTATCAAACAGGAAATTCGCCGAAGCAAGCACCATTTCCCTGCTTCGGAAGTTCTGGTGAAGATCGATCCTCTGTCCCATTTTCTGGTCACACCCGTAAGCCTCGTATTTGCTGTTAAACAGCTCCGGTCTCGCCTGACGGAACCGGTAAATACTCTGCTTCACATCACCCACCATAAACAAATACGGGCGCATGCCCTGCTCCGCCCGGCTGATACTGGACAGAAGTGCCTCCTGAATATAACTGCTGTCCTGATACTCGTCGATCATGATTTCCTGATAATACTCCTGCAGCTCCTTCGCAACCTCGCTCGGCGCATCATCGTGCTCATGATCCACAAGGATCTCCAGCGCAAAATGTTCCATATCATCAAAGTCAAGAACACCATCATCTCTTTTCCGTGCCGCAAATGCCTGTGTAAACCGTCTTGTCGTCTGCACCAGACCTCTCATGGCAGGTGCCATATGGTGAAGCTGCTCCCACAGTTCTTCTAAGGTCTGTCCGAAATATTTATCTCGAAGCTGCATAATTCCGTTATCCATATAGGATTTGCGCATACCCTGTATATTCTCCCGAAGCTCCTTATCCGCCTTGCTGGATGCCAGACGTGCCTTGTTCAGATAATTGCACAGCTTATCCGCATAGCCCTCAAAGGTTGTCTCCTGCGCATACGCCTCGAGCTGTTCAATATCAGACCGGATCGCACTGCTGTACTCGACCGGTCCCTCTGTCTCACACACTCTGAGCGTCCGGCGCGCCTGTGCCAGATAGCCCCGGATCATATCTCCGGCAAACTGTTCCATCTCATGAAGCCACGGTGCTGCCTTTAAGCTGTCCACATTTTCGTACAGATACAATCTCTCCGCCCGATCCAGCCAGTCGGACGGCCACGGCGCACTCTGCGCCATATCGTACATACTCAGAACAAGCGCCTCGACCGCGCTGTCATCACGTCCGGTCGAAAGCATGTCTGCCATCGCAATATAATCAATATTTTCCTGCTCCTCCGGTGCATTTGCAGCCCGCTCATAGCACTCCTCCAGAACGTCCTCAAGCACCTCCTGTTTCATGATCTTGATCTCGGTATCATCCGCCACACGGAACACCGGATCCAGATCGATCACATGAAAATAATTGCGGATAATATTCTGACAAAAGCTGTCGATCGTTGTGATCTGTGCATTGTGCAGCAGGGAAAGCTGGCGCTGAAGCCGCTTGTCCCCCGGACGGTCGGTAAGCGCATTTTCCATGGCTCTGCCTACTCTCTGCCGCATCTCTGCTGCCGCCGCCTTTGTAAATGTCACAACCAGAAGCCGGTCAATATCGATCGGATGCTCGTCCTGTGTAACCTCCTGTATGATCCTTTCCACGAGAACGGCTGTCTTTCCGGAGCCTGCTGCCGCAGACACGAGAATATTGCTGTCCCTTAAGTCGATGACCTTCTGCTGGTCTTTGGTCCATTTCATCTCTCCCATATTCCCGAACTCCTCCTATTCCTTCTCCGGATACCGGCTGCGCAGATTCGTGTACACCTCATCGTCAGTCAGCTCCTTTAGATTTCTGTATTCCTGTCCCAGCCGCGGATCAAACCGGCACACCGCATGATACGGACAATAATCGCAGGAGGTCGAATCGTCCTCCTTCCGGTAAGGCCGGATGCCGATCCCGCCGCCCATGATGTCCTCGCTCATTCCCTCAAGGGTATCTCTCGTATACTGCATGAGCAGATCAAATTCATCCTCGGTCGCAAGATATTTCTTGGAAACCTTCGCGATATCTCCGTCTTTTTTCGTCGATATTGGTACAACACCGGAGTGAACTCCTGCCGCCAGACCGCTTCCGCTCTCCGGGCGCAGTCTGTGATCCACCGCATGCAAAACCTCATCGGCTTCGTTGATCAGCCCCTTCATCCGGAAGGATTTCATAATCTCTGCCTCTCTGTTTTCTTCGGTGGTATAACCGTCCAACATCGGATCCTTCGGATGGAAATAAAAGATTCCCGCCGGCACGATCTCCTTCTTCAGACTTCTGCGTCTGCCGGTTGCCTCATCGACCGCCGCCTGCAGATAAATAACAAGCTGCATTTGAAGTCCGTAATAAAAATCCGACAGAGAGATTTCCTTCTCACCGGTCTTATAATCCACAATGGAAATGTAGTCGGTGTCCTCCGTTGAAAGCCGGTCGATGCGGTCCACACTTCCCCGAAGCACAAGCGGTCCGTGAACCTGCTCAAAACGAAGCTCACTTCCGATTGTCTCAAACTCACCATCCCCCATCTGATTGGAAATGGTCTTGATCGTACGATTAAGCACACGCTTCATAGTCTGCATCATATGACGGCTCCGGAAGGTATCCTGAAGCAGACCGTTCTTGTACTGATCCGTCACCTCCGTGAAATATTCCTCCGCCTTCTCCTGACGCTCCTCCTCGCTGATATCCTGCCATTTACGGTGGTTTTTGATCATATCCTTTGTGTAAAGCTCCAGCGATTCATGAATGATATTTCCGATGTCATAAAATGCAACCGCCCGTTCCTCACGCTCCTTCAGGCAAAGCCCATATTGCAGAAAATAACGGTATGCGCACGATGCATACAACTCAAAACGCGATGCACTCCCCCGGAGCATATCCTGATACAGCATGTCCGCTGCTGCCTTGGTAAGTGCCGCCTGCGCCGGCTGATAGAAGGCTGCCTCCAATATTTTCTGCAATGCCTCTTCGTGCTTTTCTTTATAATAGCTGAATATCTGCTGCCATTTTTTATCCTGAAAGGACCGGTTCCGCAAGCCACGGATCAGATAGCCAAGTCCTGTATCCTGTCCCAAAATATGGACAGCATCCTTTCTGCGCTCCTCCACGCAAACGGTAAGCTCCGGGTACAGTTTCTGCATGCGGTCGATCAGATAGGCCGGCTTTTGCTCTTTGCCATCGTTGCCGGACTCGCACAGACACAGATAGAGATGCTCCTCCGGCTTGGTAAGTGTCAGGTACAGATAAAACTGCTCGGTGTATATTTTCTCCCGGTCGGTCGGTGCCAGCGTAAAATCCTCCTGTGCAAGAAAGCTTCTCTCAGAAGAAGAAAGCACTCCGCCGCTCCCGGTTGCTGACGGAATATTGGCATCGGTTGCCCCAAGAAAGAAAAGGTGTTTGATGTGATTTAATCTTGTTCGTGTCAGATCACCCACAACGATCTGATCCACTCCCGGCGGGATCATGCCGACACGTGCCTCACTAAAGCCGGTATCCAGAAGCTCCCGAAATTCCTTCAGCCCCGTCTCCTCTGTGCCAAGTAACTCCACCAGTCGATCAAGCACATCCAATACAATACCGTAGATCTGCTCATATTCCTTCGCCGATTCGGAATCTCCCTCTGCACGGAACTTTTCAACATCCGCCTCCAGCTTATGATAGAAATCCTCCTGTTCCATAAATCGAACAAGTGCCGCCGCATATTCTTCCACAGTGTGCTTTCCGGTGCGGGTGCTTCCATTGATCTCCTCAAACGCTGTCCATACCCTGCTGCGGATATCGTTGATCGACTCATTGAGCTTTGCCGCCTTACTCTCTTCGCGAATCCGGAACACACCTGCCGCCTCCCATTCCTGCGACCATCGGCGCGATCCACGGATACCGGATGCCAGCAGATAATTATCTAACAGATCCGTCTCTTCTCTGGTAAGCGGCGAATATTTTCCACGCAGATAGCGCATCACGGTATCATACCGGAAATCGTACTGCATCATATCAAACAGCGCATCGAGCATGCTGACAAACGGATTCGCCAGAATGCTTTTCTTCTGATCAATAAAGCATGGGATCCCAGCCTGCGCAAACACATCCTTTGCGAGCGTTCCGTAAATCTCCATATCACCGGCAACAACACCGATATCCCGGTATCGGTAACCCTGCCTGCGCAATTTCTTCACGCATTCTGCGACAAAGGTGATCTCCTGCTGCGGCTGTGCAAGCACATGGATGCTGACGTCACGGGTTCCTGCCTGTGACTGTGGATCCGCTATAGTGCTTTCACCGGCTGCTATATCGCATGTTTCTGCCTGTGACTGTGATCCCGCCGCGGTGCTATGCCCGGCTGCAATGTCACCGGATTCCGGCTGCCCGCCCGCACGGTCACTCCGTTCACCTGTCTTATACGGCTTCACCGGGAACCGGAACAGCTGCTTCTCCAGATGGTCAAGCTCCGACGATTTCCGGAATCTCGTCTTGCCGGTATCTTCCCCGACCCGTATGATCTCCGGCTCCGCAAGCCCGTTTTCCTCGATCATTTTCATGAAATGCACGGTCGTTTTTCTACTAAGATAGAATAATTCATGCTTCTCCCCTGTGCGGAATACGCTCTGCTTCTCGTCCATGTTCACCGTCAGATACATGTCGCTGCACACCTTCATCAGCTCCCGGATCAGCCGGTACTGCACCGGGGTAAAGCCCGTAAATCCATCAAGGCAGATTACGCAGTCCTTTAGCAGTTTCGACTGCGGCACTACGCCACTGAGTACTGTCAGCACCTCCTCCGAGGTAATATAATGATCCTCCAGATAATCGCGAAAGCCGCGGTACGCCGTCTTCATATCCTCCAGTTTCTTCTTCAGTGCTGCCTTAGAGCCTGCCGCCCGGATCATATCGTCAAGTCCTTCCTCCTCAATCCCGTACTGCATCATCTCCGAAAGAAAGGATTTAATCTGCGCAACATATCCCTTTTTGTGGACATTCTTCCCAAAGTAGGGTAACTCCTTTTCCTTCGCCAGAAGCACCTTGTGAAGAATCATCGTCTTTCCCATATCATCGAGTACAGGCAGACTTGCCGTTCCGGTCTCCCCAAAGATACGGTACGCCAGACGCACAAAGCTCTGTACCTCAATATTCATGATCCCGCGGTTGCTGCTGATCTGCACAATCTCGCGCTGCACCTGCATGGTCGCCTGCTCCGGCACCAGCATAATAAAAGTTTTGTCCTTCTCCTCCTGCGCCCTCGCCGCCACAATATGATTCAGATAATAAGATTTCCCTCGCCCGGAACCCCCTAATATAAAATGAACTGCCATCTCTTTCCTCCATTCCCACCGCTGACACCTGCGGCACAGATAGCCTTGCCAAACTGCATGCAATATTTTCACATCATTTCTACAATTCTGATAATTCATTCACATATAGTTTACCATAATCACACACTGAGGTTCTATCTTTTTTCTAATTGAATATACTGTAATAACCGGAAATTTATCTATTGGGAGGTTTTCCTATGTCGCGTACCAGAATTGTTATTTTTCAGTTGAAGGAGATCATTTACACTGCTATTTTTGTAGGTCTGGGCATTCTTCTGCTCATACTGCTTTTTTTCATGTTCTGGCCCGGCAAAGGAAAAGAGTCCGCCGGCACGACCACAACACCCTCTTCTGTATCGGGACAGTCGGCTGATACCGGCTCTGCCAAATACATAGCAGGTGTTTACACAAGCAAACTTACACTCGGCGATGCCAAGATCAATCTTAAGGTTTCGCTTGATCAGGACCGCGTCAAATCCGTCGAAGTTGTCAACCTTAAGGAATCCGTGGAAACGATGTATCCGCTGATCAAGCCTGCTGTCAAGGAAATCTCTGACCAGCTCGCGCAGAATGTTGCACCGGATCAGGTTGTTTTGTCCGATGATTCGCCATACACCTCTCAGCTGATCCTTGACACGGTATGTCAGGTAATGAATGAGGCCGCCGCAGAATAAAATCAAATAAAAAACGACAGCTTATCCCTGAGACCTGTTAAAGTGTTCCCGGTCAACGATCGGAAATACCACTTTGGGATAAGCTGTCGTTTTATTATATCATATATCTGCGCACGCTTTCTGCGCATGACGGAGTTTCGAAGAAACTCCTAATATGAGTCCTTTGGGACTCATTATATCGTGAATTCGCAACGCAAGGGAGCTTGTTCACTTGCGCAGAATTCATGAACGACAAAATCTTAAAGCGCAAAGCGCGACAGATGCGTAGCATCTGGATTTTGGAATTGTTATATCGGATTAAGTAATGCCGGATACGGAAATTGCTCTGTAACAAAGCAATCTGCAGCATCCATGAAATCCGGAAGCCGTGTCAAACTCCACAGCATTGCATTCCCTACTGCTTACTGCGCACACCGGATGCCGCGGCATCCTCCTCTCTGTTCTGGAAAAGTATATAGCGGTATGGCGTCAGTGCCTTGATCAGGATCGTTCCGAGGATACAGCAGGTTACAACCTCGCCAATACCTACGGTCAATGCCTGAAACGGAATGGATACATCCAGACCATGCACAACAAATTTAATGCCGTACGCATATCGAAGAACGAAAGGGATGATCGCCATATTTGCAATCACCGGCGGTAACGTTACAAGGAAGGAATGCTTGCGAAGTGCATAACTTCCCAGTGCACCAACCAATGTAGCCAGGCTGCCGAATACCACATCCGGAAGCATCGCTCCTGTAATCAGATTACTGAGCAGACATCCGATAAACAGCCCAGGCACTGCCGCCGGTGTGAAAAACGGAAGTACGGTAAGCGCCTCAGATATACGGATCTGGATCGTTCCTGATGCAAGATTAAATGTGTTGATAAATACGGTGAGTACAACGTAGATTGCAGCAATCATTGCTGCCTGCGTGATAAAATAGAGTTTCTTTCTGTTCATTGCTAAATCTCCTTTAGTTTTGTTTTACGAGTGGAAGGTCTCGAACACTCGGCTTTCTATCGATCGCTGTCCCCTATCCTATCACGTTTGTCCGTGCAATGCAAGTCCTCTTTCATTTTCCTGTAAAAGGCAGTCTCAACGTTTCGTCTTTTCTACTGCGTTATTTGTATTTCCCATAAAAATACAGCCCCGGGAATTTCCCGGAGCTGTATCCGCTATACATAATCGTTCAAGATCGTGTTCTGATTAGTTCTTAAGCTGATCCTCCAAAGACTTACGTGTAGCAGCCTCTTTCTGAGACCACTTCAGACACTTGTCATAACCATATCCTGCAGTGTCCTTCTTCATCTTTGCAACAGCCTTATCGAACTGAGCATCGTTCTTAGCATAAAGAGCGTTCCAAGACTCGTTCTTGATCGTATCTGTTACCTGTTTCCAAACAGTCTTTAACTCGTCAGACTTAGCACTTGCTGAGTAATCGGTTCCTGGAGATACAGTATATTTACCCTTCTCCATGTAATCGTTGATACCCTCACAGCCTGTCTTCTTCTTCCAGTCTTCCTGGATATCATACTTAGATGACTCCTGAGTAGAAGCCCAGTTATCAGCATTGTATGTCTCACCATCTGTCTCAGGGTTCTCAGCATCAATGTTCCATGTAGATACAGCCATCTGAAGCTGACCATCCTGGAATGTACCCTCATGATCTGTCATCTTTGTCTTCAGGTCTTTTCTACAAGCCTCACCAAGCTCTGTCAGATGTGTCTTCTTATCGTCGCCATAGTACCAGCACTCATCCTTAGGACCATATGCGTACTCAAGACGTCCGGTTGGAGTACAGAAGTAATTCAGTACCTCAAGAGCAAGCTCTGGATACTCACAGTTAGCACCGATAGATGTTACATAACCTGTACCAAGTGTGCTCATACCATAAACGATAGGAGATGCCTCTGAAGGTTTCATACAGTACATGTACTCACCCTTCTTCATATGCTTATCTGTGTTGAATGCGAGAGATCCGGAATAGTTGAAGATAGAGAACAGTACACCACCGTTGATTACCTTCTCGGACATCTGCTCATATGTCTGTGTCATTGAGTCAGGATCTACAAGACCGTTACGATACAGCTGATTGTACCACTTGAGCATCTCAAGATATGGTCCGTTCTCCTCTAATGCATCATGATACTTACCTGTGGTTGGATCATAGAGACCAATACCCAGCTCATCGTATCCATAGTATGCAGTAGCTGTTGCCTTAACGTACATAACCATTGCATCATCCCAGTCCGGCCACAGAGAAACAGCGTATGTCTTTCCGCCTGCATCATCCTTAGGATCCATCTTCTGCATCTTCTTAAGAAGATCAGCCATATCGCTCATGTTCTTAACCTTTGGATATCCCATCTTCTTGTAGAGATCCCAACGAGTATCCCATGTATAGAAGAATGACTGATGATCCTTACTAGATGTAGCAACCTCGCCGCCCCATCCGTAAAGCTTGTCATTTCCATCACCAAGGATTGTTGCTGAAAGTCTCTTGTTCTTTGCGAGCGCATCCTGCATATTGTCATATACATATGGTGCGTTCTCTTTGAGGATATCATCCTCCTCCAGATCATAGAGCAGTCCGGCCTTGAGAGCTGCTGCGTAGTTATCGTCTGTGTGACCCCAGATAATGATATCTCCAAGATCCTTATCAGACATTCTTGTCTGGAATGTACCACTCTCGTCAGGTACGATGTTAAGCTTTACATTGAACTTATCCTTGATAAGATCTGCTGCCCATCCTTTCTGTAATCCTGATGAGTTTGCTACCTGACTGTATACAGTCAGGGTAATTGGCTCGTTGCTGTTGCTGCCGAACTTACAACCTGTGGCTGCAACTGTTGTTCCTGCTACCATGCTAGTCGCAAGGAGCATGGAAAGCATTCTCTTTCCCAGTCCTTTTTTCATGTTATCCATCCTTTCTTATTGTTGTTACCCGATTATACTATGTCAGTCGCACAGCTGCAATAGCCCTGTGCGAAATACATTCAAACAAATCGAAATATAATGGTCGTTTATTCTTCGTCTGTATCCTCTTCTTCCTCCTCAGACTCAAAATCCTCCTCGTCATCGGAAGCTTCAGCAGTCTTCTCATCAACCTCAGCCATGAGATTTTCTCTCTCGATGACCTCGAAGAACGTATTGGCAAAACCGCTGATCGTGAAAATGATACATGCCGGTCCAATTAAAACTCCGGCAAACATAGTTGTCAGATTCCACATAATGATCGCCATCTCGATCACCAGAAGCACTGCCAGAAATGCTGTTCTGCCAAGAAACTTCGCCGCTATGGAATAAGAATTACGCATCGTATTAATGATGCTGTTCTCGTAACGCGCCATTAACGGAAACGCATATACCATATGCATAAAGATCAGATATACTCCAACTACACCAATGATCAAAAACATGATGTTATGATGCTTCGCCGCATGATACAGCTGAAAATCCAGATATACCGCATAGCTTGCAACCATGCCAATAACCCCGAGAATACTTCCCTTTTTCAGGTTCGCCTTAAACTCCTTCCAGAAAGGACCGGCAATGTATCCTTCTTCATCCTTCACCATCTTGAGTGTGATCGTATAGGCCGCGGTCGTTG
>ENA-UESE01000826-UESE01000826.1-human-gut-metagenome-genome-assembly--contig:-NODE-826-length-30296-cov-10.228730_pt1 | contig 30296 bp, 26 predicted proteins | sample MGYA00242995_ERZ507996 | MGnify/ENA primary metagenome ERZ507996 (study PRJEB26167, sample SAMN06115489) | human gut metagenome | host: Homo sapiens | place: China:Sichuan | collected 2015-04-15... | reverse complement strand
GAAAAAATGAAGCAGGGTATCCGGGAAGGAAAAGAGGGACATTTGAAGTTACAGGGGTAAAAAATGAGGTGAGAAAAGGAGAAAGCGGAGGATGGAGAAAAGTGCGCTGGTTTATATCGGGCTGACCGCCCTTACCATATTGCTTGCCTGTTTTGTGGACAACAGGCAGGATGTTCCCGGATATCTGCGGGGCGGAAGGCTTCCCGGAGAAGCTGTGGGCTGTGACAGGCGACAGGCGAGAAACCGGGTGGCACTTTTTGCAATCTTTGTGCTTCTGGCGGGAGTTTCTGCCTGCAGGATTGCAGTGGGAAATGATTACTGGGTGTACTGGCTGAACTTCCAGCTGATAGAGCAGAATCGGCATGTGGCATCGGAGTTTGGCTTCAATGGAATTGTGCGATTGTTCAGAAGCCTGTTTACCGAGGGAAAGATACAGTATTTGTCCATTTTTGCTTTCTTTTCCATTACCACGGTGTTGTTCTTCATGTGGGCGTTACGGGACCAGGCGGTTTCCGTAGTCTTTTCCCTGTATCTGCTCATGACCGGCGGCTACTATTTTAACAGTTTAAATTCAGTCCGCTACTATTTTGCGCTGGCGCTGGCGCTCTTTTCCATGAAATATGTTCTGCGGGGGGAGTACGGAAAGTTTATTCTCTGTGTACTTTTGGGAGCCCTGATTCATAAATCCGTTCTGCTGGTGATTCCTGCATATCTGTTGGCAAAATGGCTGGCAAAAATAAAATTAAAGCCGTTATTTTATGCGCTGGGAGCCGGATTCGGAACCAGCCTCATATTGTGTAAGGATTTTTACCGGGAAATTATTTTTACCTTTTATCCCTATTATCGGGACTCCGGTTTTGACAACGGACAGATTTCCTATGTCAATCTGCTGAAATGTATTTGCGTGCTGTTGCTCTGTGCAATCTGCTGGAAAAAAAGTCTGAGAGATAATGTGGTAAACCGATTTTACTTTTTCCTGAATTTATTCGGATTTGTGGTCTATTGCTGTGGTTCCTTTGTGCCGGAAACTTCCAGAATCGGCTACTATATGATTATCAGTCAGATTTTCTTGGTGCCCAGACTGATTGGGGAGATGGAAAATAAGGTTTTGCGCCGTCTGTGTCTGGCGGCTGTGGTAGGCGCTTTTGAAATTTATTTTGTCTTTTTGCTGAAAGGAATGTATGCGGTGGATATCAGGCTTCTGCCCTATAGGAACTGGATATTTAATTAGGTAAGTGTGATGAATATGTGTAAAATGCGGAATAGTACAGGAGGTTAGGATGAGAATTTTATGGCTATGCAATATAATGCTTCCGGCAGTTGCGAAACAACTGGGAGTAGAGGCTTCCAATAAGGAAGGCTGGCTTTCCGGACTGGCAGAAACTGTTTTGGAAAACGGAGGGCAGAGTGGCATTGAACTTGCTGTGGCGGCTCCGATGCCGGAAAATTTAACTGGTTCCGGAGAAGAAATTCTTTCGGGAGAGGTGAAAAGAGAGGGAAAGGCTGCCCTGAAATTTTATGGATTTTATGAAAAAATGACCTGTCCGGAAAAGTATGATGCAGCGCTGGAAGGAAGGATGCAGAAGATTCTGGCGGATTTTAAGCCGGATTTGGTACATTGCTTTGGAACGGAATACCCCCATACTTTGGCTATGAGCAAGGTGTTTGAACCGAAGGGGGGATTGCTTATTAGTATTCAGGGAATTTGTACAGCATACGCGGAGGCTTATTATGCCAATTTGCCGGAGAAGGTGATTCGGTCTGCAACCCTGCGGGATATTTTAAAGCGGGACAGCCTGAAAAAGCAGCGGGAAAAATTTGTACTGCGGGGAAAGCAGGAGCGGGCGGCACTGGAACTTGCCGGAACCATAGCTGGGCGGACAAAATTTGATGAGTTTTACGCAAAGCGCTGGAATCCGAAAGCACGGTATGCTACCCTGCATGAAACCCTCAGACCGGAATTTTATGAAGGGGTATGGAGCGAGGAAAACTGTATTCCTCACAGCATTTTTGTCAGCCAGGGGGATTATCCGCTGAAGGGGCTGCACTATATGCTGGAAGCATTGCCCCTGATAGAAAAGCAGTATCCGGATGTGAAGCTGTATGTGGCGGGAAACAGTCTGCTGCGGCAGGGAAGCCTGCTTAACCGGATGAAAATTTCCGCCTACGGAAAATATCTGCAACAGTTGATTTGTCGAGGAAATCTGGAGGAAAAGGTTGTTTTTCTGGGGCGTCTGAGCGGAGAGCAAATGAAGGAGCAATACTTGAAAAGTAATTTGTTTGTGTGTTGCTCGGCCATAGAAAATTCCCCTAATTCACTGGGGGAAGCAATGCTTCTTGGAGTGCCCTGTATCAGTGCAGATGTGGGGGGGATTAGTTCCGTGTTTGAGGGCGGAAAAGATGGATTTTTGTATGAGGGATTTAAAACTCCAAAAAATGAATTTGATAACGAGTGTGATTTTTATAAAACAACGGAAGAATTTGGAAAGATTATTGCAAAATCAATAGCGGATGACACAATAAAAATGTGGTCGGATGCTGAAAAAAGAAAGCAGTTTTGTGAAAATGCAAGAAATCATGCACGAAATAATCATGATAAAGAACGAAATTACAATGAAATGCAGGAAATATATGCAGAAATGAGCAGGCATATATAAAGCCCGGCACGCAGGAACGGAAATCCTTATAAAGGATAGAATTTTGCGCAGGAATGGAGGCAACATGAAGTTTGTTATGGTTTCCAATTATCTGAATCATCACCAGATTCCCTTCTGTAATGCCATGTACCGGCTTCTGGATGGAGAGTTTGCGTTTATTCAGACAGAAAAGGTGTCGGAGGAAAGAATCCGGATGGGCTGGAAGGAAAAGAATGAACAGCCTTATCTGAAATGTTATTATGAAGAACCGGAGCTTTGCCGGAGGTGGATAGAAGAGGCAGAAGTGGTGATGCTTGGGGGCACGGATGAGGAAAGCTATATTCAGGGCAGGCTGAAAGCCGGGAACCCTGTGATTCGCTACAGCGAAAGACTGTACAAAACAGGGCAGTGGAAAGCAGTTTCGCCCAGAGGCTTAAAAAAGAAGTATCAGGACCATACCAGATATCGGAAGGCGCCGGTTTACCTGTTATGCGCCGGGGCTTATGTACCGTCGGATTTTCATATTGTCAGGGCATACCCCGGAAAGATGTTAAAATGGGGATATTTTCCCGAAACCAGACAGTATGATGTGGACAGGCTGATGAAACAGAAAACGGAAGTTCGTCTGCTCTGGGCGGCGCGGATGATTGACTGGAAGCACCCGGAGCTGCCTGTAAAAACAGCAAAATATCTGAAGGAAAGGGGATATTCCTTTCATCTGGATATGATAGGCGGCGGGGAACTGGAGAAGGAAACGAAAGCCCTTGTGGAACAGTACGGATTGCAGGAAGAGGTGAGTTTTCCCGGATACTGTCCCCCGGAAAAGGTCAGGGAACTGATGGAGAAAGCAAGTATTTATCTGGCAACCAGCGACAGGCAGGAGGGCTGGGGAGCTGTGGTAAATGAAGCCATGAACAGTGGATGCGCCGTTGTGGGGGACCATATGATGGGCGCGGTGCCCTATCTGATTCGGCATGGAGAAAACGGTTTTATTTATCCGGATGGACAGGAACAGAGATTGTTTGAACTGACGGAAGAACTGGTCAGAAATCCGGAACTTTGTAAAAGAATGGGAACAGAAGCAATCAGGACAATCACCGGGGAATGGAATGGGGAAAATGCAGCGGAAAGACTGGTGGCATTCTGTAGGCAGAAAGGCTTCCTGAAAGATGCAGAGGCAAAGGAAAAAGAGTGCCGATATCAGGAACCGGTATCGGGTCCCTGCTCAATAGCACCTGTTATTTCTGAAAGGAAATGGAAGAAAGATGTGGAAAGGATGAATCAGGCATGGCAGAAGCAAAGCCTCTAATCAGTGTAATCGTGCCCGTGTACAACATATTGGAATATTTGCCCCGATGTGTGGAATCACTTTGCAGGCAGACCTATCCAAATCTGGAAATACTGCTGGTGGATGATGGCTCCACGGATGGAACCGGACAGCTCTGCGACAAGCTGGGGGAGGCAGATGCCAGAATCCGGGTGTTTCATAAGGAAAACGGAGGCTCCTCTTCTGCCAGAAATCTGGGAATTGCAAAGGCAAAAGGCAGGTATCTGGGATTTGTGGACAGTGATGATTATGTGGACAGCCGGATGTATGAACTTTTGGAGGCTGCCATAGAAAAATATCAGGTTAAGGCAGCGCAGGTGGGGCGGGATGAGATAGACCAGGAAGGACACCGGCTGCCTGATATCTGTGAGCCCCCCGAAAAGCCGGAATGTATTCCGGCGGAGAATTTTCTGCGGGAGCTTTTAATGCACAGAGGGGACTGCTCCTTCTGCACAAAGCTGATAGCAAGAGAGGCTTTTGAGGAAGAACTTTTTCCAGAAGGCATTTTAAATGAAGATTTTCATTTGCTGCTTCGAATCCTGGAGGATGTCAGTCCCATTGTTTCTCTGCCGAATCAGTGCTATCATGTGTTTTACCGGATAGGGAGCAATTCCCGGAAAGAGGGAGCCAATAATTTCTCCCGGGTTTTCGAGGATATTGTGCGAAACGCGGATATGGCAGAAGAACTTGTGGAAAAGGAATATCCCCGGTTAAAGAAGGAAGCGTTCCGCTTTGGCGTCTTTCAGCGGCTGGACTACCTTTTACATGTGCCCATCGCCCAGATGCGGAAAACCAACACACTTTATACAGAGGTGGTGTCATGGATGCGGAAAAACTGGTTACACGCCATGACAAATCCCCTGCTGACAGGAAAAAATAAGACTTACCATACCCTGTTTGCCCTTGCCCCCCGTACAATCCGCAAAATTCACGCAATACTTAGACACATTCAGTAAGGTATGATATAATGAGCGCAGGCAATGAGCAGTGCATCCCACAAAAATAGCATATGCCGTGCTTGCACAAGGCATATGCTATTTTTGCGGGATGATAGGGCGAAAGCCCGACAGTGAAAAATGCGCAGCATTTTGAACGGACTGCGAAATGTAAGCCTGGCGAGATGCACTGCGAAAAAGCGCCTATTAACGAGCAAATGCCCTGCGATAGCAGGGCGGGGAGCGCGACAGCGGACAAGTTGTAAATACAAAATGGAGTAACAAAGAAAGTATGGAAAAAGGATTTTGGAAAAAACATGTGTATACTGCCTTAACCCTGGCCCTTTGCGCCGGGGCATTTGTGTTCTTATCCGGGAGCGCAAGGGCTTTTGAAAATCTGCCCAGATGCAGCGCGTCCATGGATGAGGAATCTGCCCAGATAATCGAGGAGGCAGGGGAAAAGCTGACAGAACTGGCGGCAGAGCGGGATATTATGGCGTTGGTTTACTTACAGGATACTTATGATGTAAAGGAAACCCCGGATGAAAAGGGAAAGACGGCAGTTACCGTTTTGAGCGGTCAGCTTGTCAATCTGCTGGATGTTTATGTGGATGAAAATTATGAGGTCTGGGAGTATGTTTCACTGGAATATAACGGACAGACCTTTTACGGCTATGTGAAGCGGGCGAATCTTGCCTGTTCGGACAGCCGTTTTCTGGAATGGGAAGAAACCTACGGCATGAATCCTGCTGCGGCTGTTTATACTATTGCGGAAAACGGAACCTATGCGGATGTAGAGCAGTTTCCGGAAAGCTACCGCCCGGCACTGAATGCTTTGAAACAGCAGCATCCCAACTGGATTTTTGCCAAAATGAATACCACCCTGGACTGGGATACGGTGATTTATAATGAAATGCAGGGGGCAAAGAGCCTTGTTTATAAAAGCGCAGCAGACTGGGCGAAAAACGGGCTTTATGATTCCGGCAACTGGTATTATGCTTCCAGGGCGGCGGTAGAATTGTACATGGATCCCAGAAATGCCCTGCAGGAAAATGCCATTTTCCAGTTTGAACAGTTGACCTACAATGCGGAATATCATACCGAGGCGGCAGTAAGCGATTTCCTGAAAAATACCTTTATGAATGACAGCGTCAATGCGCCGGGAACGGATATGACATACAGCTTCATTATTTACAGTATCGGAAAGGAAGAGGGAAGGGAAATCAGCCCTTACCATCTGGCAGCCAGAATTCTGCAGGAGCAGGGGCAGGGAACCTCCGGCCTGATTTCCGGTACCTATCCGGGCTTTGAAGGATATTACAATTATTTCAATGTTTCCGCTACCGGTACCACAACAAAGGAGGTTGTGGAAAGCGGCTTGAGTTATGCGGTGAGCAAGGGCTGGACAGATGCCTATAAATCCATTCTGGGCGGTGCAGACCTTCTTTCCAATAACTACATAAAAAGAGGGCAGGATACTCTTTATTTACAGAAATATAATGTAAATCCCAACGGCTATTATGCCTTATATACCCACCAGTATATGCAGAATATCAGCGCGCCCACCACAGAGGCGGCAAGTACGAAAAAGCAGTATCAGAATGCCGGGGTTCTGGACAGCGCCTTTGTCTTTAAAATCCCGGTTTATGAAAATATGCCCGCAGAGCCCTGTGGGATTCCCACACCGGATACCAAGGTACAGATAGCCATTCCGGAGGGATACAGCGGAACAGAACTCTGGCTGGACGGCGTGGCTTATCAGGGAACGGTAAGCAATAATATGCTGACGGTGACGGCGGCAGACAGCAATGCAAAAACGGCGGTAATGTATCAATATAACGCAGGCGGCGTGCCCACGGGAATGTATGTATGGAGCCTTTCCTATGACGGGCTGACTTATGTGGCAACGGCGGAGCCGGGCTTACAGAATTTGCTGACCTATCATGGATTTTCCATCCGGATTACGGGAAAATCGGGCATCCGGTTTAAAACGGGGATTTCCGCGGAACTAAGGCAGAATCTTCTGTCAGAAGCCGGGGTGAACGGTTTCCGGTTAAAGGAATATGGTACGCTGGTTATGGCGGATTCCAATCGGGCGGCATATCCCATGGTTTTGGGCGGAGCAAAGGTGAAAGCGGGAATTTCCTATGGAACGGACGCAAACGGCAACCATCAGGATGTTGTGTACGAAACGGTAGACGGCAGATACCGGTATACTTCTGTATTGGTAGGGCTGCCTGCGGAACAGTATAAAACGGCATTTGCGTTCCGGGGATACAGTGTTCTGGAGAAAAACGGAATCACTTATACGATTTACGGACCGGCACAGGCAAGAAGCATTTATCATTTGGCACAGCAATTACTGAACAGTGGAATTTATCAGCAGGGAACGGATACTTACTGGTTCCTGCGGGATATTATCACAGATGGGGATGGATTACCAAGAGATAACAGGAACAGTGTTTCCGGTGGAGATGCGGGCTGAGGCTGCAGGCGCAGAACTGAATCTGAAATTCAGTTCGCGATTCCTTCGGTAAAAGAATGCCTGCGGAATGAGGATGAAAATGTATAATAAAAATATGAAGAAAGTAACATATGGTGTACTCACAGGGCTGATTTTGAGCCTTTCCCTGACAGGGTGCGGGGATGGAACGGAAGAAAGCGTAACAGAATCTTCTTCCGTGGAGCCGGTGGACGGAATGCCCCAGCCGGTACAGATAGATATGTCACAGGTGGAAGCACAGAATCCGGTTACGGGTAATGATAATGCGGTGCATCTGCTCTGCCAGTCGGGAAATCTGACAGCCGAAGAGGAAGCAGCGGTGCAGAAAGAACTGGAATCCATGCTGTTAAATCTGGAAGTGGAAGATTATCTGGGAGAAGGCATCCACATGATTAGCAGTGAGGAATGGTTTGAGAGCCTTTCTGTGGGATTGTGCGAGGGCTTTAGAAGTTATGCGCTGGTACAGAGCGGGGAAACTCTGCTTTCTGTCCAGATAGGATATGATGTTGATGGTAAGGCGTTTTCTAATGTAAGCTATCTTGCCGGGGAAAATGGATTGGTTCTGTTAAAACAGGGGGATAATAAAACCAGCCTTTTACAGACGGGCATTTCAGACCGGGCATACAATGGAGAGTATGAGTCCTGGATTTTTAACGGGACGACAGGAGAAATTGTATGGGAAAAGGGAACCTATTCCGGGGGAGTGCCTGTTGGAGAATACAGCATTTCTACCGGGTATCTTCCGGCAGGGGAGGTATTTGACCTCTGGGCGAACAGGGAAACGGTTGCCTATGAGATAAAGACAATTACCTATGATGAACAGGGCAATCCGGTGGAAACGCCACAGCCCACAGCATCTCCTGCGGCTACAAAGGCGCCCTCCGCAACGAAGGCACCTTCCGCAACGAAAGCACCCACTGCAACAAAAGCTCCAACGGCTACGCAGGCACCTGCTGCGGCAACTCCGACTCCGGCACCTCAGGAGGATGAGGACGAAGACGACAATAACGATAACAATGACAATGGTGGAAGTGATAATGGCGGTGACAGCGGTCCGACCACTGGCGACACAGATTTGGACTGGTCCCCTGATTTGATGTAGAAGATAGGAAAAGCGGAGAGAACGATGACAAAGGGAGAGAAAAAGCTGATTGAAGCTATTACGAAATACAAAAGCCTTCTGTTTTTTCTGGCGGTGAGCCTGATAGGAGCCTATGTGCGGTATAATGCCCGGGCATTCATTTCGGAGGATATGAGTTATTATCTGCTTGACTGGTTTGACCAAATAAAGGAAAACGGTATTTTTTCTTTGAAAGAACAGGTGGGAAACTATAATATTTTGTACCAGACAATGATTGCGTTGATGACGTATATCCCGTGGAAGCCGGTTTACCTGATAAAGTGTTTTTCTATTCTTTTTGACTATCTTCTTGCTTTTTCGGTAGCGGATTTTATCAGAAAGCAGTTTGGAGAACACAGAAAATCCTTGTACTTTCTGGTGCCTTATGGAGTGGTACTTCTGCTGCCAACGGTAGTGCTTAATTCCGCCTACTGGGGACAGTGCGATGCTATGTACACTTTTTTTATTTTTGAAGCGATGGTAACATTGTATGAGGAGAAGTATAGAAGGTGCTTTTTCCTTTTTGGAATGGCGCTGGCATTTAAGCTGCAGGCGATTTTTTTCCTCCCCTTTGTTATTTGTCTTTATTTTTACAGAAAGAAATTCAGCCTGTTCAACTTGCTGATTACGATTGGAAGCTTCTGGCTGTCGGGACTTCCGGCATATTTTATGGGGCGTGGGCTTTTGACGCCGTTTTCTGTTTACATTGCACAATCTGATGAATATCGGGCAATGTATCTGAATATTTCCAGCTTCTGGATGTTTGTGGGCGGACATTATGACTTTTTAAGGAGTCTTGCCATAGGTGTGACTTTTGCTTTGTTGGGAATCGGGCTTTTCGTTGTGATGAGTGGAAGAAAAAAGCTGGATACCCCGGAGGAATATCTGGGGTTTCTTTGCTGGACACTCTGGACATGCACCATGTATCTTCCTGCCATGCACGAAAGATATACGTTCCTTCTGGATATTATGCTGATTGCGCTGGTGGCGGTGCAGGTGCGTTATCTGCCCTATGCAGTGCTTTCTGTTTTGCTGAGTACAATTACTTATGGAAATTATCTGTTCCAGAACGGTGCAGTAGATAAATATTTTGCAGCAGTACAGGTAGGAATGTGGTTTGCGTTCACATACCAGATATTCCTGAAGCAGACAGCGTCCCCACAGGCACAGGTTTCCGGGGAAGCCTGCCGGAGGGATGGAGGAGAAAATGAAAAAAGAGAAGGCTGTTAATTTTTTGAAAATTCCGGTAAATCGGATTATTGCGCTGGTGCTGATGGATATTATGTCCATTATTGTAGCATCCTTCGCGGCGCTTTATATCAGATTTGATTTCAGCTTCAGCGCCATTTATGAAGAATTTCTGCTGAAGTTTGAACACATTCTGATTCCGAATATTCTGGTGACACTGCTGTTTTTTACTTTATGGAAGCTTTATAAAAGCGTGTGGCGGTATGCCAGCGCCAACGAACTGATTAACATTGTATTTGCAACGGCATGCACTACGGCGGCACAGGTGATTTACTGTCACCTTTTTCATCAGGAGATGCCGAGAAGCTACTATATTTTATACTGGTTTATCCTGATGCTGGAAACCTGCTGTATCCGTTTTGGTTATCGTATTTTAAGACTGATAAACAGCAAGCGGGCGGAGGCAGCAGGAAAGGAGAACCGGATTAATGTCATGGTAATCGGTGCCGGAGAAGCCGGAAACATGATATTGAAAGAAATCGAGAGCAGCAGATATCTGAATCTGCAGGCGAAATGTATTATTGACGACCAGCCCGGATGCCATGGAAAGATGCTTCGCGGGATACCGATTATCGGCGGCAGGGATAAGATATTAGAGGCAGTTCCCCATTACGGGATTGATGAAATTATTTTTGCCATTCCCTCGGCAAATGTACAGACAAAGAAGGAAATTCTGGATATCTGTAAGGAATCCGGCTGTAAGCTGCGGACATTGCCCGGAATGTACCAGTTGATTAACGGGGAAGTATCCGTGTCAAAATTAAAAGAGGTGGAAATCGAGGATTTGCTCGGCAGGGAACCGATTTGCATCAATGTGGCGGAGGTGTTGGATTATCTGTCGGGAAAGACCGTTCTGGTAACGGGGGGAGGCGGTTCCATCGGCAGTGAGCTTTGCCGCCAGATTGCGGGGCATCACCCGAAAAGACTGATTATTGTAGACATTTATGAAAACAATGCCTATGAGATTCAGCAGGAGCTTATCCGTAAATACCCGGAGCTGGATTTGGTGGTTTTGATTGCCTCTGTGCGTAACACCAGTCGAATTAACGACATCTTTGCCACATACAGACCGGATGTGGTATATCATGCGGCAGCCCATAAGCACGTGCCACTGATGGAAACAAGCCCGAATGAAGCCATTAAAAATAATGTCATGGGCACCTGGAAAACGGCGCAGGCAGCAGATAAATACGGGGTAAGAAAGTTTGTGCTGATTTCCACGGATAAGGCGGTAAATCCCACCAATGTGATGGGAGCGTCCAAGCGAATCTGTGAAATGATTATCCAGATGATGAACCAGAAATCCCAGACAAATTTTGTGGCAGTACGCTTTGGAAATGTACTGGGAAGTAACGGCAGCGTGATTCCTCTGTTTAAACAGCAGATAGCGGAAGGGGGGCCGGTAACGGTTACACACCCTGATATTGTGAGATATTTTATGACTATCCCGGAGGCAGTATCGCTGGTGCTGCAGGCGGGCGCTTATGCAAGAGGCGGAGAAATCTTTGTGCTGGATATGGGAAAACCGGTGAAAATCCTGGATTTGGCAACTAACCTGATTAAGCTTTCCGGCTATAAGGCAGGGGAGGATATCCAGATAAAGTTTACCGGACTGCGTCCCGGCGAAAAGATGTATGAGGAGCTTCTGATGAATGAGGAAGGGCTGAAAAAGACAGCCAACAAAATGATTTTTATCGGAAAGCCCATTGAATTTGATACAGAGATTTTTGAAAAGCAGTTGGAAGAGCTGATAGCGGATGCTAAGCGTGAGGACAGAGATATCCGGAAGCATATCAGCGAGATAGTGACAACCTATCAGTGGGAAGATGCGCGGGAGAAAAGTGTGCAGAAATGGAGAAGCTGATGTATAAGACAGTGAAAAAAATATTGGACAGAGTGCTTGCCCTGTTGGGGCTGATTATACTTTCGCCCCTGTTTTTACTTCTGATGCTGGCAATCAAGCTGGATTCAAAGGGGCCAGTTTTTTTTAAACAGAAGCGGGTGGGGATTTACAAAAGCCATTTTTTCATCCTGAAATTTCGCACCATGCGGATTGATACCCCGAAGGATACACCGACCCATCTTCTGAGCAATCCGAAGCAGTATATTACGAAGATGGGGGGCTTTTTAAGGAAAACAAGTCTGGACGAGCTGCCCCAGATTATCAATATCTTAAAGGGAGATATGGCAATCGTAGGCCCGCGTCCGGCGCTCTGGAACCAGTACGACTTGATTGCGGAGCGGGATAAATACGGCGCAAACGATATTCTGCCGGGACTGACAGGCTGGGCACAGATTAACGGCAGGGATGAGCTTCCCATTGATGTGAAAGCAAGACTGGACGGGGAATATGTACAGAAAATGAGTTTCCTGATGGATTTGCGCTGCTTGTTTGGAACAGTGGTTTCTGTGGCAAAGCAGGAAGGCGTAGTAGAAGGCGGCACCGGAGAACTGGAGAAAAATAGAAAGGAAGCCGCACAGGAATGTGGGAAAAAATAAAAAAGAAGCTGCGTGGGAATAGCCCGGAATTTGTGTAGAAAGTATCAGGAGGCGAAATTGAATATGCAGATAGAGGAAAAAGAGCCGATTCGTGTCCTGATTACCGGGGCGCACAGCTATATCGGAACCAGCTTTGAAAAATGGGTTTCGGAGAATTGCCCCCGGATTCAGACAGATACACTGGACTTGAAAAAAACGGACTGGGAGAAAACGGATTTTTCCGGATACGCGGCGGTGTTCCATGTGGCGGGGATTGCTCATGCGGATGTGTCAAAGGTAACAGAAGAACAAAAACAGTTATACTATCAGGTCAATACGGAGCTGACTGCCCGGTGTGCAAAAAAAGCAAAGGCGGACGGGGTAAAACAGTTTATTTTTATGAGCAGTATGATTGTTTACGGGGAAAGCGCTTCCATGAAGCACCCCCGGATGATTACCCGGGATACACCGCTTGCCCCGGCAAATTTTTATGGGGACAGCAAGGTCAGGGCGGAGGAAAAGCTGCAGAAGCTGGATGAGGATTCTTTCCGGGTTGTGATTTTAAGACCTCCCATGATTTACGGGGAGGGCTCGAAGGGAAATTATCCGCTGTTGGCGAAGCTGGCGGGAAAGCTGCCCTTTTTCCCTGCGGTGAAGAATGAAAGAAGCATGCTTTATGTGGGAAATCTCTGCAAATTCGTCAGCCTGCTTATCTGTAAACAGGAGAGGGGAACCTTTTTCCCACAGAATAAGGAATATGTATGTACGGCTTCCTTGGTGCAGCAGATAGCCACAGAGCATGGAAAGAAAATTGCTCTGTGGAAATGGATGGTTCCTTTTGTGAGTCTTCTGGACAGGCTGGGCGGAAAGCCCGGAAGACTGGTCAGAAAAGCCTTTGGCAATATGACCTATGAGAAAAGCATGAGTGAATATCCGGAGGAGTACCGGATATATGATTTTGCAGAATCTGTACATTTGGCGGAACAGTGTGAAAAGAACGGAATCTGAAATTCGGTTCGCGATTTCTTCGATAAACGGATATCTGCGGGAAGGATACGGTTAGATAAATGAGTGGGGAAATGTTAAAAAAAATTGCAGTGGTAATTCCATCCCTAGACCCGGATGAGAATATGCCTCAGCTTGTAAAAAATCTGTGCGGCTGTGGATTTTCCCGGTTTGTGCTGGTGGATGATGGCAGCAAGGCGGAGAACAGAGGATACTTTGAACAGGCAATTCAGTTTGCAGAAGAGACAGGGGCGGATATCAGGCTGCTGCGCCATGCGGTTAATCAGGGAAAGGGAAGGGCACTGAAAACGGCATTTTCCTGTCTTTTAAATGAATACAAACCGGAGGAAATCTCCGGCGTGGTCACTGTGGATGCAGACGGACAGCACAGCCCGGAGGACACAAAGCGGGTGGCAGAAGCCCTGCTGGAAGAGGAAGCCCTGATTCTGGGGACAAGAAATTTTTCCAAAGATACCCCTTTTAAAAGCAGATATGGAAATCATATTACCACAGCGGTGTTTGCTCTTTTATATGGAAAAAAGATTCGGGATACCCAGACGGGTCTAAGGGGGATTCCATACGGATTTCTGGCAGAATGTCTGCGGCTGGAGGGAGAACGGTTTGAATATGAAATTAAGATGCTGATTGATGCTGTGCGGTGCAAGTGGCAGATAAAAGAGGTGGAAATACAGACGATTTATGTGGACAGTAACCGTGCTACCCATTTCCATGCAGTAAAGGATTCTCTGCGTATTTACAGAGTGCTGTTTGGCTGCTTTTTTGGTTTTGCCGCATCAGGGATTCTTTCTTTCCTTCTGGATATCGGTTTATTTACGTTTCTGACAAAGACCATTTTTTCAACCCTGCCTGCCAATCTTTGCATTTTAGGCGGAACGGTACTTGCAAGAATCTGTTCCTCCCTGTTCAATTTTTCCATGAACCGCTCTCTTGTTTTCAAGGGAAAGGGAAAAACCTCAGGAGCTCTCATACGCTACTACATACTGTGTGTGTGCCAGATGCTTTGCTCCTGGGCGCTGGTCAGCGGACTGTTCAGTTGTCTGGACTGGGAGCCTTCTGCTTTGAAGGTATTTGTGGATCTTGTGTTGTTTTTTGCCAGCTATCAGATTCAGAGAGTGTGGGTATTTAATAAAAGGAAATGAAAGAAATGAAAATCAGCATTATCACGGTGGCGTATAACAGTGAAAAAACCATTGCAAAGACAATCGAATCCGTGCTGGGACAGCAGGCAGCGCCCGAAAAGCCCTTTCAAATAGAATATCTGATTATTGACGGAAGCTCTTCGGACAGAACAGTGGAGGTGGCGGAGGGCTACCAGGCAAAAATGGAAGAAAAGGGAATCTGTTATCGGATTGTTTCTGAGCCGGACAGGGGAATCTATGATGCCATGAACAAGGGAATCCGGCTGGCAGAGGGAGAAATTATCGGGATTATCAACAGTGATGACTGGTACGAGCCGGATGCGCTGAAAACGGTGGTGGAAACCTTTGAAGAAACAGGCTGTGAGCTGATGTTTGCAAATATCCGTCTGCACAGGGCGGATGGCAGCAGCTTTGTAAAAAAGGCGAGGCTGCGCCGAATCCAGACCTCAAGGGACTGGAATCATCCCACGATGTTTGTAAAGGCTGCGGTTTATAAAAAGTACCCGTTCCGGCAGAAGGGGATTCATGATGATTACGGCTGCTATCTGCAGATGCGGAGGGCAGGAGTTCCTGTTGTGGCTGTGGACAGGGTGCTGGCGGATTTCAGGATGGGCGGTGCCAGCAACCACAAGAGCCTGAAGGAGGCAGCAAAGCGGATTCGGGACAGATATCTTTTCTGTTACAGAATCAACGGCTACAGCAGGTGGTATCTTCTGGAATGTATTGCCATTGAGGCGGTCAAAATGATTTTAGGATAAAATAAAAGCGTCTGCGGAATGGGGATTAGTGTGAAAAGAACTTCTAATCACTCAGAGCAAAGGCTCTTTCGTGAAGAAGTTCTAAGTTTCACAAGTCATATTTATATGACTTTGGCTATATTGTGCCGCAGGCGTCACAAAGTAGCCATTATCGCAGAACTGAATCTGAAATTCAGTTCGCGATTCCTTCGGCAAAGGGATGCCTGCGGAATGGAGATTAGTGTGAGAATCGGAATAGATTTGTTATGGGTGCGCCCGGGAATCTGCGGCGGGACGGAATCCTTTATCAGAAACCTGATGGAAGGCTTCGGAAGCTATGATACAAAAAATGAATATGTGCTGTTTGCCTCAGAGGATAATGTAGAAAGCTTTCGGGGATATGAGGCATATTCCAATATGAAAATTCTGGTGATGCCTGTGGAGTCCAGACGGCAGCCAGTCAGAATTTTATGGGAAAATCTGCATTTGGACAGGCGGGCGGAAAAAGAGGGGATTGATTTAATGTACATTCCGGTGTACAGCAAGCCTTTGAGCAGCAGAAAAATTCCCTATGTGAATATGATTCATGATATACAGGCGATGCACTATCCGCAGTATTTCGGCACACTGCGGCGGCTTTTCCTGAAAAGAAGCTGGCGCTATGACAGCAGAAGCTCCGGGGGAATTGTCACCATATCAGATTACTGTCTGGAGGATTTGAAAAAGTATTATCCGAGGGCAGCGGAGAAGATGCGCAGAATTTATATTCCGGTAAAGATACAGCAATCGGGTCTGGAAGCAGAAGCCTTACAGGGGAAATATGCCATTCAGCCGGGGGCTTATTTTTATTGTGTCAGCTCCATGCTGCCCCATAAAAATCTGGATACTCTTTTACAGGCGATTGCCCTGCGGAAAAAGGAGGGGAAAGAGGACTGCCTTGTTATCAGCGGAGTGGGAGGAAACAGAGAAGCCTTTCAGGAGGCTTTGAACCGCCTGCAGATTACGGAAAATGTAATAGATACCGGGTTTGTATCGGATGCAGAGAGGGATTTGCTGTATGAAAACTGTCGGCTGTTTTTGTTTCCAAGTATTTTCGAGGGATTTGGGATGCCTGTGATAGAAGCCATGGGAAGGGGAAAGATTACCATTACAACCCGGGAAACCTGTCTGGAGGAAGTAACCCAGGGAAAGGCTGTCTATGTGGACAGGCCTCTGGATGCGGCGGAATGGGCGGAAAAAATAAAGGTAAGCATGGAAAAACCGCAGGTTCCGGAGCAGAAAATCCGGGAATTTTCCATGGAAGCATACAGGATGGAAAACGTGATAGGGCAGTATCTGAAATTATTTGAGGAGGTAGCCAGGGATTGGAAGAAATAAAACAGGAAATATATGGGAAGATTTATGATTTTGTGGCGGAAAATCTGGAGGCTGCCGGGCAGGTGCCGGAGTACCGGAAAAGTACCTTTTTGTGTGATGTGGGGAGTGACCCGGATGAGTTGGATGTGAGAAAATATCTGGAGCTTCCCAATGACAGCTTTATGGAGGCGGTTTATGTCGGGGCGCTGAAAAGGCTGCCGGATGAGAGAACGACAGCTTTCTGGAAGCAGAGAGAGGGAGAGGCGAGGGAAGCTTTTCAGCGGGAAGTACTGCAGAGCATTGCCGGAAGCAGTGTTGTGGCAATCAACCATATCAGCCTGACAAATAATCCTTATTTTGAACAGAAAAAGGGACTTCGCTATCATCTGCTGGGACTGTTGTACGGGCTGACGGATAAATCTTCTTTACGGGAATTCGGGAAAAAGCTGCCGGAGCCGGTACAGAAAATCATCAGGAGGGTATTTCTGTGAAAATCTATATTGATGTTACAGTGCTTACACTGGCTACCTTTGTCACGGGAATCCAGCGTGTTACCAGAGAAATTGCGGTGCGGCTGATACAGGACAGAGGAGAAAATATTGTACTTCTGCACTACAATGCCCGGGAGAATATTTATCACAGAATTGATAATAAAAAATTCTGTGACTTTTACCTGAAAGGAAAGGGCGTAAAAAATAAAATGATAACGGCGCAGAAGGTGCCCTGGGAGGAAATCGGGAAAGACTGTATTTTCTTTGATTTGGACGCGGCATGGATGTGCAGAGTGAAAAGAAGCTGGCTTTTGCCGAAAATCAAGGCGCAGGGAGCCGGAATTATTGCGCATATTTACGATATTATTTCCATTACGCATCCCCAGTACTGTCTGCAGAGGGGCGTTTATAATTTTATGGATTATATCGGAGCGCATCTGCAATATGCGGATAAGATTATTGTCAATGCGGCGGCGACGACTGCGGAGCTTCAGAAGCTGGCAGACAGGATGCAGGTGGCTTTGCCGGAATGTAAGGTAGTGCCTCTTGGTGCCAATTTCGGGAAGGGGAAGCCTGTGGCAGAGGAAGAGGTTTCGGAGGAACTGCGGAAGGTTGTACAGGACGGACCTTATATTTTGATGGTAGGAACCGTGGAACCCCGGAAGAATCATAAATTATTACTGGAAGCATATAATCAGGGCTTAAAGCAGATGGGCTATAACATTGTATTTGCGGGATATCTTGGCTGGAATATGGAAGCTTTTGCAGAGAAGCTGCATGCACACCCGGATTTTGGAAAAGGGGTATTCCATCTGGAGGGGCTGAACGATAAGGCAATCGGATATCTGTATCAGCATGCGGAATTTCTGGCGTTCTGCAGTTATACGGAGGGCTTCGGACTGCCTCTGATTGAGGGAATCTGCCGGGGAACACCGGTTATTGCCGCAGATATTCCTGTTTCGCGAGAGGTGGCAGGGGAGTACTGTCTGTGGTTTGAGCAGGATAATCCGGCGCAGCTTTGCGAGATAGTACGGGAGTATAAAGAGGACAGAGAAAAGTATATGCAGTTAAAGGGAAAACTGAAAACCTATCATCCCATGGACTGGGATGTCTGCGGAAAAAGAATGTTGGAGGAAATCAGATAGACAGATTGAGATAAATGTGATATTATTAGGATTGAGGATAATCGTAATAAACTAAATCAAAAACAGGATAAAGCAATCAGAAATGAGGGAGAGTATGATGGGGCGGAACTTGGGAGGAAAAGAATTGAAGGAGGAATATTTTGCGTATGGCAATTATCTGACGCTGCGCAGACAGAAGCCCTTTGGCAGCTCCGGGCAAGAAGCTTACGTCCGGGTGACATACCATAACAAAAGAGACGGAAAAGAGCTTTCTGTGGAGGATATTGCCGGACTGCTGAAAAAGGGCGGGAAGGTTATCCTGGAAGGAGCATCCGGAACGGGGAAGAGCCGGTGCGTGAGGGAGGTTTTTGAAATCCTGTCAGGGGCAGCGCAGGCACCTTATGTCATTTCGGTGAATTTAAGAGAGCATGGTGGAGCAAAACGGGCACAGGAAATTCTTGCCAGACATTTTGAGGATTTGGGGATAGAGGCGGACAAAGTGCTGAAAAGCTTTGACAGCCCTCATTTTATGTACCTGCTGGATGGCTTTGACGAGATGGAGCAAAAGCTATGGAACAGAGATATGCAGAGTATGCAGTATATCAGGGCAGATTCCGTGCAGGCGTTAAGGGATATGCTGAACAGGGCGCAGGGTGGCATCCTGATTACCGGAAGAGAGTATTTTTTTAATTCTGATGAAGAAATGCTGTCCTGTCTGGGGCTGGATGAAAAACAGGCAGTCCTGTTGGAATGTCATCCGGAATTTACAGAAATGGAAGCGTTGGAGTTTGTTTCCCGGAATATGCCGGAAGTATCTGAAAATAAGAAACTGGAGCTACTTCCCGTATGGTTTCCAAGAAATCCTTTATCAATCCGGCTGCTGCAGGAATATGGGGAGGATGTCTGTTCTGTGAAACATTCTCTGGATAATATATGTAGCTTCTGGCAGGCCCTGCTGGAAAAAATCTGTGAGAGGGAAGCTGGTATGCATCCGGAACTTAGCCCGGAAGTTATAAAGGAAGTGCTGTTTTATCTGGCAGATATGACGAGAGATTGTGTCGATGGAGTCGGACCGATTACCCGGACGGATTTTTCTGAGGCTTTCACAAAAGCAACGGGAGCTGCACCGGATGCAGAAATGATAGAGCTGCTGCAGGGACTGCCTTTTCTGGGAAAAATCAGCGAAGCTTCGCCGGACAGACAGTTTACAGACCGTTTTATTCTGGACGGACTTCGGGCAGAGAGCATTATCCAACTGTCTTTGGTCTGGACACCGGAGGTATTTCAGAAGGAATGGAAGCATCCGTTAAATCAGACAGGACAGAGTATCCTGGCGGAATACATAGAAAAGAAAGAAGACGGGAAAGCAACATTTCTTTATCTGGCGAGGAATGCTTCTCTGGGGAAAAATCAGGTGCTTGCCTCAGACATTGTTGCGGCAGTCAGCATGTTCTCTGTGGAAGTGATGGATTTTCAGAACATGTCAGTTGACGGCGGCCACTTTTCCAGCCTTTCCTTTGCGGGAAAGAAAATCAGACATCTTATTATTTCGGATTCCATGGTAGAACGACTGGATTTGACAGACGGCAGGATGGCAGACAGCGTGAAATTCAGAAATTGTTATGTTTCTACGGTAAACGGAATTTCCCCTGACAGCGTACCACTCCAGCTACAGGAATGTGAAGTAAAGCAGGTAGAAAGGCTGGCAATGGCAACACCGTTGATGGAACGGGCGAGATTGTCTGTTTCCCAGAAAATTCTTGTTTCCATGATTCGGAAAATATTTATTCAGCCCGGCGGGGAACGCAGGGAAAGTATGCTGTTGAGAGGGCGGGGCGGTCCTGCCCGGAAAAAGCTGAGGCAGGATATCCTGATAATGCTAAAAGAAGAAAAGCTGGTAACAGAGATAAGGGAAAACGGAGCTGTGGAGGCAATCTATGAACCTGCGCCCGGAGCAACCGAAAGAATGAATAAAATGCTTACAGAGCTTACGGTGAGCAAGGATTCTCTGTGGCTGAAAGTAAGCGAAGTAATATTGTAAAGAGTATTGTAAAAAAGCACAGGACAGTTACAGTGGGCAGGGAGGCATCAGGCGACCTGCCCACCATACATTATATAGAAGTTAAGATATGCCCATAAGAGGAGCAGAAAGAACTGCGGAACCGCATAGCATAAATATACGACAAAATACGACAAACGTCAATTATAATATATAATAATCGACAAAATTATTTTGATTATTCCGAAAATTTGAAAATTTAAATTTTATGATTGGTAAAAATGGGAAACAGGGGATGCTTATAGGATAGAATGTATAGTGTTACAGACATCCCAAAGTAGCTTTTATCGCCGAATGAATCTGAAATTCAGTTCAGAATTCCTTCGACAATGGGAATACCTGAGAAATGAAGGGTTAAAATAGAGATTAAAAAAATATTGATAATTCTAATCGAATATGATAATATACAAAATACAATGTGATTCTAACACATCTGATATCTGGCGGTTCCGCCACTTTTTCAAAACACATCTTACAATTCAAAGGAGGACTTTGTCTATGGCAGTCAAAAACACATCTTACACTCTTGCTGATATTCTCGGCGAACCCATCACAGAACAGGAAGCACTTGCACTGATAAAACAGGCAACCGATTCCGATACCTTCCGAAGCTTTAACATCATGGAGGAAGCCTGCCGCCGGAAGCTGCTGCAGTTTCTCATGGGGAAAAGCGGACTTTCCATCACCTATGACAGCGTTTTCAAGCATGTTATGATGCCCGGCGGCACTACAGACCGGCTGGAGCAGTTTCTGTCCGTCATCCTTGGCGAGCCGGTGCAAATCAAACAAATCCTGCCACAGGAGGGCAGCCAGATAGCAGAAAGTGGCTCCTTTATCATTGCAGACATTATTGTCAGCACAAGAGATGGCTCCATTATGAATGTGGAAATCCAGAAAATTGGGTATCACTTCCCCGGAGAACGTGCAAGCTGCTACACCGCCGATATGATTATGCGGCAATATAACTACTTAAGAAGCAGAAACCGGAACTTTACTTACCGGGACATGAAACCTGTCTACCTCATTGTTTTTATGGAAAACAGCCCTGCTCTCTTCCATACCACGAACCAGTACATACATAAAAAGTGTTCTTATTTCAATACTGATATTAAACTTAATCTTCTTGAAAATATTATCTTCATATCTCTTGACACATTTCAATCCGTAGTCCACAATATAAATACAAAGCAGGAAGCATGGCTGAAATTCCTGACGGAGGACAATCCGGAAAAGATGGTGCAGTTTGTAAACCAGTATCCGGAATTTCTGCCGTATTATCAGGATATCATCACATTCAGGAAGAAACCGGAGGAGTTGATACATATGTTTTCTGATGCATTAAGAGAGATGGACAGAAACACAGAGCGGTATATGGTGGAAGAACTGAATAAACAGGTGGAGGATTTGAAAACAGAATTAAACACAAGGATTGCGGAGAAGGATGCTCTGATTCAGGAACTTTCCCAGAAGCTTGCCAGGTATGAAAACGAAGCTGGAAAATAAAAATCAACAAGGACTGCGGCAAATATGAGATGCTGCAGTCCTTGTTTTTGACGTAAAAAATATTTTTATCGCGACATAATGTGATATAATAAATTATATTGGTATGGTGCTGTTTTCTTGAAGAAGATATAGGAGGGAAAGAATGACAGAAAACTTGTTGGTTTCCGCTATGAAGGATAGTCTGGTAGATGAATGGGAGGGAACAGTAGCGGATTTGATGGAATGTTCGATAGATTCTATATTGAAGGATGGCGTGCTAAAGGATATTCCGGTAGTCGGAATTGCAATGTCAGTTTGCAAGACAGGGCTGCTAATAAGGGAAAAGCACTTTATGAAGGAACTGCTTCTATTTATTAAAGCATTGAACTCGAATCAGGTATCCAGGGAAAAAATTTTAGAGCATGAGCGAATGTTAGATTTAAATCCCAAAAGAGCAGAAAAGGAATTGGAGGGTATTATTTTAATACTGGATACACATATAGCAGATGCTCAATCGGTTAGGCTGGGGTATTTTTATAAAGCATATATTATAAAGGACATTTCATGGGAACAGTTTGAAGAGTTGAAACAGGTCAATCAAAGAATTTTTGAAGAAGATGTAAAAGTGTTGATTAATCTGTTAAAGGAAGAAAAAGTGAAAGAAAATTACAGGGCATTTAGATTAATAGGATTAGGACTGGTAGCGGAAAGACAAATTGGGTATGCAGATGGAGTTTTGAATCTTACTACGGACGAATACGAAATTACTGAGTTTGGAAGAATTTTTTTGAAATATATGAAAGAGTAATCTTATTTTTGAAAATTATTGCAGGTATAGTGTTTATATTTTATACTGGCATCAAGGCAGAATTGTATGTACTTAATAGCATTGCAAAAAATAATGAAAAAGAAAAGTATTGAGCAATTTATGCCCTATGTTTATTCCAAATTCTTAAGTTGCTTACCGACATGGACAAGCGTGGAGGGTTTGTGATATAATAAAAATCATATGAGAAATTTTAGAATAAAAAATGGGTTAAAGGACTGGAAATGGGAAAGAAGATAGGTATTATTATTCCCAGCTACAATCAAGGGAAGTACTTGGAACAGACGATTCTAAGTGTCTTGGAAAATAAACAGCATGTAGATATGCAGATTGCGGTTATTGATGGCGGTTCAACGGATGAATCAATAAAAATTATTCAAAAATATCAGGAGCAGTTTACATTTTGGCGCTCGGAACCAGACAAGGGGCAGGCGGACGCGATTAATAAGGGAGTCAGAGCATTGCCGGAATGTGATTACTATATGTGGCTTAACTCAGATGATGTTTATGAGGATGAGTACGCTGTGAAAAAAATAGTAGATTTTGCAGAGAAAAGGAGTGCAGAAGTCTGTTATGGGTATTCTCATTTCATAGATGAGAAAGGAAAAATTATTGGAGAATATCCTGTAGAAGCGTACAGTAAAAAAAATCTGGGAAAACGATGTTATTTAAGTCAGCCTAGTGTGCTGTTTAGCGGAAAAGCGTATCAAATGGTTGGGGAGTTGGATGCATCTCTGCATATGTGTCTGGATTATGAATATTGGATGAGGCTTGCTACAAAGTATTCTTTTGTGATGATACCGGAATTTATTGGCTGTACAAGGATGTATGGAGAAACTAAAACAGCAACCATGCAACAGAAACATCTGCAGGAAGGAATGAAAATTTTATTAAAGTATTATGGGAAAGTTCCTATGCAGTGGGTGGTAACAGCCTTTCTGGAAGATAATAAAAATAGAGTTGTTAGCTATATTCCCAAACGGTTGCTGATGGTGGTGTTATATTGCGGTAAAAATAGGATTATAAAAAAATATATCGAGAACTGAGAAAGGATAAAGGGAAAAACTATGTTGATTGAAATGATGGAACCGGATTTTAAATTTAGTAATGAAACAGGGTTGCTGGTTCAACTGGTACATGAAGGTTGGAATCAGGTTAATGTTCTGGTATCAAATGCAGGCGCAACAAGGGGTGGACATTATCATAAAGTCAGTAAAGAAGTATTTTATATTGTAAGTGGAAGTATTAAACTGCTGATTGAAACAGAAAATGAGAAGGAAGAGTATATTTTAAACCAAAATGATATGTTCATGGTTTTGCCTTATCAAAAGCATACTTTTACATTTATTGAAGATACAGTCATGGTATCCATGTATGACGTGTGCGTAGAAAAAGAAGATGGGACGAAAGATATTTATAAATAGAATGGAGAAAGAACATGCTGGGAGATAGTAAGGCAGTTAGAAATGCTGCTTTTTATACAGAATTAGAGATAAACGGAAAAACAGATTTGATTTGCAAGTTGGAGGAACTCTTTGAAAAAGCGGAAGAGGAATTTCGTGGATATTGGGAAAAGTTTGGATATAAATATTTTGCAATGTTAGAAATGTTCTCAAGAACAGAGATTTTAACGGCAATAAAGGAGAAAAGAGTAAAGAACAACTTTTACGCTGAAAGTATCTTGAATCTTTATTATGGAGATATTTACGAGCCTAACAGGGAAATTGTATCTGCAATGAAGAGCGGCATTGATAAGTTTATGGGCGATACAGCAGAGATTGCAAAAAATATTACTATCGATATAGCTATATCAGGAATCAGATATCTGGCAAATTATGCAACCCAGTATGATGTGAAAAATATTTATGGGGCAGTACGGAAAGTAACGGTAGAAGGAGAAGAACACTTTTTACCAATAACACCACATGAGCAGTATTCATTTGGTATTGTTTATCCTTGGCCGGGAATGGATACGGCTGAAACAGAGTTACTTGCCAGAACCGTAAAAGCCGCGGATAACATCGGTTTTAAATGTGTTATGCTGTCTGACTTTGGACAAATATTGGATGAAACTCAGCATGCAACGAAAGAATATGTTCAGGCAGATTCACTGGATTATGTGATGACAACGCATTATGAGTCTAACAAGACTGTTGACAGCTATTATTATCACCTCTTGTGGAATCCGCCAGATATTCCTCTGAATACTGCGTATTATGAAGAAAAAGTATTAGATAATTATATCATGAATGATGATTACCTGATTTATGATTTTGGTGGCATGTCAAATCATTTGAAGAGTATGCTTATTAACAAGCCAAGAACACTGGAAAATGCGTCTACTTTTGTTGGCTCATTTCCTAAAAGCGCGGTAATGGAGCCTAATCTTTCAAATCCCAAGATTTTCTATTGCGGAATGAATTGGGAGAAGGCTGTTGGAGATAGCAATCGTCATGCAGGTCTTTTTGAACTGTTGGATAAAACAGAAAAGATAAAGTTTTATGGCCCGGATGTGGTAGAGTCATGGGGAGAAATAAGACCCTGGGAAGGATACCAGTGTTATCAACATCCAATCCCATTTGATGGTATTTCCATATTAAAAGAAATTAATTCCTGCGGCATTTGGCTTGCGATTTCTTCAGATGCTCATAGAAGGGCAGGCGCGGTAACAAATCGGGCCTATGAAGCCTGTGCTGCCGGGGCTGTTATTATTTCAGATAATAATGTCTTTATGGAAGAATATTTTAAAGATTCAGTGCTATATGTGACTTATAATAAAAATAATCCTCAGGATACTTTTCAACAGATTATGGAGAAGTATCAGTGGATTGTGGAACATAAGGAACAGGCATTGGAAATGGCAAAAAAATCCCAGCAGATTTTTATAGAAAAATTCTGCATGGAAAAAGGGATTTTAGATGTGACAAAGAATCATTATCGCAGATTTAAAACAATTGAATCAGATTTATTTGCAAAAGCTGAAAATAAGACGATGCTGGTTACAAGAGTTTTAAATACGCTGAATGAGGATTAAATCGATAAGCATTTAGCCAGTACAATAAAAAATATTACAAACCAGTATTATAGAAATATTGTTCTTGGCATTGTCTGTGATAAGAAAGTTGAAGATGCAGTAAAAAAATATGCGGCTCAGTTACCTGTAAATGTTTGTGTAGTGGGAATGGAACTATTTGACGAAAAAGGTTCCAGAAGTTATACGGATGGACAGGCTATCAGAAAAGTGCAAAATCACATTAAACATGATTATTTCATAAATACTCATGAAAATGAATTTTGGTTTTATGACCATATAACAACTCTTATTCGAAGCATAGAAGATGAACAAAGTATTGGAGCATATGCAGGCTTACTTTCTGAAGATGCAGAGAAAATGCGGAGAACTTATTTATTTGACCGTTTGACACAGGGACAGATATACTATCAGAATCATCCTAAAAATACTCCAGTGCCAGGGCAGATAATGTTTTGCGCAGAAGCAGAAGAGTACGTGCCGGAATATATGCTGGGATGTCTTGATGGAGAGGAACATGTGGCATATAGTGCGCTGTTATGGATTCGATACCATAAACAATTAGCATTTTCAAAGCGTATGACCTGCGTATGGGAATATGAGCGAAAATCCTTAACCTGTTCAGTGATGGATGCCACACGCCAGATTCGTTTCATAAGAGGCTTGGTCAGATATGATTTGCCTAGTACAGGAATTGCAGCAGAAACAGGTAACGCTGAGTCAACAAGAAGCAGACGGGAATTTTTGCTTACAATGCCTTTGATGCAATCTATAAATGTAAGATTATGGAGAAAAATTTCCAGCCGGTTTAATAAAAAAACTGGTTTAGGAAAAGCAGTATATAATAAATATCAGAAACAGCTTAAAAAATATAATGAATTAATGACTGTGTTAAGGGAGGATTAAAAATGTATCTGATTGTTGGAGCAAGCGGCTTTGTAGGGTCATATGCTATTCGGGAAATCCTTGAAAAAACTACAGACAGGATATTGGCAACTGATAAGAATATAGAGGGACAGAAAAATACAGAGCGTATTGAATGGATTCCCTGCGATATTACAGTTCATGAGGATTTGTGCAAATTGAATGAACGTTTGAAAAAGGAAGAGCCGGTGAAGATTGTATATTTGGCAGCATATCATAATCCGGATTTGGTACTGGCGAATCCTCATATTGCGTGGAATATTAATATCACCGCATTGTCAGATTTCCTTAATACAGTGGAGAACGTAAAGTGTTTATTTTATTCTTCAACAGAAATGGTTTATAAACCAGGAGAAATGAACGTTTTCTTTAAAGAGGATACCGAAAAGAAACCGATTAATGCATATGGCAGACATAAGATGGTTGCAGAGCAATTGGTAATGGGATATGGTTATAATGTTGTTCGTTTTCCTTTTATGATAGGACCGAGCATTTTGCCGGGGAAAAAACATTTTTATGATGTGATTGTAGAAACCATTCAGAACGGAAAAACGATAGAAATGTTTGAGGATAATTTTAAAACAGCATTGGACTTTGCAACAGCAGTACAGACTTTGATAGCGCTGATGGAAAAGTATACAGAAGAAATGCCCAAAGTGTTAAATATTGCAGGGGATGAAGTCCTGTCTAAGTATGATATAGGAATTAAAATAGCAGATAAGTACGGATGCTCAAGGGACTTAATTGTTCCGATATCCATGCAGAATGATACCAAAATATTTACAGAGAAAAGAGCTAATTGCACATTGCTTGATAACACAGCAGTAAAGGAAGCATTGGGAATAGAAGAACTAAAACTTCAATTTTAATAGAGGTATATGGTTTTGAAAATTGTAAAAGAACTGTTTGAGTACAGAGAAATGATTTACAGCCTGGTACGTCAGGATTTGCGTGGAAGATACAAAGGGTCGGTATTGGGCTTTTTTTGGACATTTCTGAATCCATTGTTACAACTGATAGTCTATACATTTGTATTCTCCGCGATTATGCGTCAGGATATTGAAGATTTTTATCTCTTTTTATTTGTGGCTTTTATCCCATGGCTTTTTTTTAGTTCCTCAGTAGCCGGTGGGGCACGAGCGGTGATGAACCGAAAGGATTTGGTGAAAAAAATATATTTTCCACGTCAGGTCTTACCGATTGCCTTTGTAACAAGTAATTTTGTAAATATGCTTTTGAGCTTCGTGATTGTATTTCTGGCATTATTGGTTTCGGGACGGGGAATTGCGTGGGAAAAACTGGGATTCCTTATACCGATAATGGCCGTAGAATATTTGTTCTCGCTTGGAATTACAATGATAACATCTGCATTGACAGTGTTCTTCCGAGATTTGGAATATATTTTGGGAATTGTCACTATGGCATGGATGTATATTACACCAATCATGTACCCGGAAACGATTGTGCCCGAGAGATATCAGGTATTGTTCAATATGAATCCGATAACTCCTATTATAAGAAGTTATCGTACGGTTTTGTATTATAGAGAAGCTCCTGAACTAACTGATTTAGGAATTTCACTTTTACTTTCTATAATATTCCTGATAATTGGAAATGTTATATTTGAAAAAGCGCAGAAAAAGTTTGCAGAGGAATTGTAAATGAGTAATGAGTATGCTATTCGTGTAAAGAATGTCAGAAAATCATATAAGTTATATTTTGATAAAGGTAGTACTATTAAAGAACGTGTTCTGCAGAAAAGACGGGGAAAGTATGAAACACGAACAGTTTTAGATGGTATAAGTTTTGAAATCCAAAAGGGAGAATCTGTTGGATTAATAGGAGAAAACGGTTGCGGCAAGAGCACAACATTAAAACTGCTCACAAAGATTATTTTCCCTGATTCCGGTACAATAGAAACTTGTGGGCGGGTGTCAAGTCTGCTGGAGTTAGGCGCTGGATTTCATCCGGATATGAGTGGAAGAGAAAATATTTATACCAATGCTGCTATTTTTGGGCTAAAAAGAAAAGAAATTGATGAACGAATCGATGATATAATTGAGTTTTCGGAATTGGAGGATTTTATTGACAGTCCGGTAAGAACATATTCTTCCGGGATGTATATGCGTCTGGCTTTTTCTGTTGCAATTAACGTGAATGCAGATATCCTGCTGATTGATGAGATATTGGCTGTGGGCGATGTCAGTTTTCAAAAAAAATGTATGGATAAAATTAAAGAAATTAAGGCTTCTGGTACAACAATTATTCTGGTGTCCCATTCTATGGGGCAGATTGAAAGTGTTTGTGAGAAAGTAATCTGGCTTGAACAGGGAAGAGTAAAAGAGATTGGAGCATCCAAGGAAGTAGATGACCACTATCGTGAATATATGGAAGAAAAGCGTGTGGAAAAAGTACGGCAGGCGCAGCGGGAGGATGCGGTCTGCAATCAGGAAAAAGAGGAAGAACAATTTAATAAATTAACTATACGGAATGGAAACAGGAAAGTCAGGTTTACAAAAGTATGGCTGGAAGATATAAATGGTAAGCAGCAGGATGTATTTGGAATTGGCAGTGATATGGTAATAAAAGCAGAATATGTCAGTGATTTGAAAAATGAGATTGAGGGAATTATGAGCCTTGCTTTTACCCGGCAGGATGAAATATTGTGTTATGCGACAAATAATATTATTGGCGAAAAACCACCAGTACAATTAGGAAAACAAGGGTGTATTACAGTAGGAATAAAGGATTGTGAACTGCTACCCGGAGTATATATGTTAAATGTCGCACTGACATCTTTTGAGAACGAGATTTATGACGATTTACAGAGAGTAATTATTTTTACCATAACGGGCTCACAACAGGAACAGGGGATATGCCGAATACATTGTGAATGGGAAAATTAGTTTTTTGGTTGATGACAAATAAGAGAGTATGAGAGGAAGCACAAGTTGGAAAAGGCTATTGTAACTGGGGCAACTGGTTTTATTGGATTTGCACTTGTTAAAAGATTAGTAGAAAGTGGAATTAAGGTATATGCGGTTGTACGGGAGCAAAGCAGGGAGATTTCTAAATTAATTCAATTGCCTGATGTTACAGTAATCGGGTGCAATCTGGCAGATATGGAGGAACTTCCGGCTAAAATACAAGAAAGGCAGTTTGACTGTTTTTACCATTTAGCATGGCAGGGGGTGGCGAATGAAGATTCGCAAAATTTGGAAGTTCAATTAGCAAATGTAAAATATTCCTGTGATGCAGTGTTTGCAGCAAACGAATTGAAATGTAAAAGGTTTGTTTTCCCTTCCAGTATTATGGAGTATGAAGTTGCTAAATTGATGAAAACGGAACTGAATGCTCAAAGAAGAAATATATATAGAACGGCTAAGATTGCAGCTACTTATATGACGAGAATAGAGGCAAATAATGCAAATATTCTGTACAATTCGGCAATTATATCGAATGTATATGGCGTAGGAGAAATTTCTAATCGTTTTATTAATAAAACACTGAGAAAATTTATTAGAGGTGAACATGCATCTTTTACTGCAGCACAGCAAATGTATGATTTTATCTATATAGAAGATGCAGTAAGGATGCTACAGCTAATAGGTGAGAAGGGAGTAGCCAACAGAAGTTATTATATTGGAAATGAAAAACCGAGGAAATTAATTGAGTTTATATATGAAATGAGAGATTGTGTTGATACTCAAATCAAATTAGGCATTGGTGAAAGTAAGGAATATGTGGGTGTAAGTTTAGATTATACAGAAGTGGACACAGGCACATGTTATACAGATTTCCAGTTTCAAAATGAGTATTCGTTTACAGATGGGATTAAAAAGACGATAGAGTAG
>ENA-UESE01000825-UESE01000825.1-human-gut-metagenome-genome-assembly--contig:-NODE-825-length-30332-cov-6.264882_pt1 | contig 30332 bp, 35 predicted proteins | sample MGYA00242995_ERZ507996 | MGnify/ENA primary metagenome ERZ507996 (study PRJEB26167, sample SAMN06115489) | human gut metagenome | host: Homo sapiens | place: China:Sichuan | collected 2015-04-15... | reverse complement strand
ATCAGTTTGTGGATGAACTCACGATAAATCCGGCATCGTGGGTAATCTACCACTTGTTTAATTTGAAGTTGGTATTCTGGCATGACAGTCTCCTCTTTATTATGTATTATGTATTAAAGGTGGGGCAATAAAAGTAATAAAATGTTTCGATAAAATCGTTGACTTAGATGGAATTGAAGGTTATTATATAATAATGTATGCGTCTGCGGTTAAACAATCAAGCCGTTCTTTGTGTAGAGATCATGTTAGATATAGCATCCTGAGTAACGCAGCAAATTTTTGCCATTTCTATGCCAGCGATATGCCATAACAGGCGCACTACAACTTTCTACAACTTTTCTACAACTTTTGAAGCGAAAAGGACGGCACAAGAGGACACGAGACGAATGAAAAAAATTTCACGAATCGAGTATTGTGCGGGTTTTGAACCCTTACAGAGCGGCATGGAACAGGATGAAGGGAGCCGAATTTTGCTCCCGACGATGAAGTCGTTAGGCTCTGATAAGCAGGAAAATAAGGCTTCTAAGAGTAATACAACAGAAAGTTACGACCAAGTTACGACCAAAGCTGAGAAGATTGATTTTTCAAATGTAAAGATTGAGCCTTTGTTTGAGGAAGAAGTTGATTTTGATACATTCAGTAAATCTGATTTCAGAGCAGTAAAGGTAAAGGAATGTGTTGCAGTACCGAAGTCAAAGAAACTGTTACAGTTTACTCTTGACGATGGAACAGGTGTTGACAGAACAATCCTTTCTGGCATTCACGCATACTACGAACCAGAAGAATTAGTTGGAAAGACATTGATTGCTATTACAAACCTTCCACCTAGAGCAATGATGGGAATTGAATCTTGTGGTATGTTACTTTCAGCAGTAAATAACCTCAAGGATTCAGAGGATGAAGAACTTCATCTTCTTATGGTTGATGACCATATTCCTGCGGGAGCAAAGCTGTACTAAGGAGTATTAGAGAAGTTTACAATGTTAAATAATCAATAACTCGGATAAATAGAACCAGTAAATTCAAAGGTTTCAGACAATCAAGGTCAGAATTTATGACCGATTTACGACCAAATATAGAGAACACGTTCAAAAAAATAAATGCGACAGAAGGAAAAACCAACCTTTTGTCGCATTTTATCTTTTTCGGGGTGGAGTTGTATCATTTGTTAAACCGCCAATATAGTCTAAAGATACATCGTAGAATTTGGCAAGGGTAATTGCTAACTCGAAAGGTAACTCACGTTTGCCTGTTTCATAATTGTAATAAGTAGTTCTGTGCATATGAAGCAGTTCAGCAAGCTCTCTGATAGACAAATCTTTATCTTCTCTTAAATCCCGTATTCTTGGATAATATCCCATTGCATCACCTCGTTGACAGTGTACAACAAATGATGTACAATTATCCTGTTTGTACATCGTATGACGGACAAAAAATATAAAGGGAATAGGAGATGAATAAAGAGATACAAAAAGTTATGTGTATGTTGAACGGAAGCTGTAGCGAATGGGTTTTGTATTGAGTAACATCGGTTCAAAACTTATATACAAGTAAATTGTATTCCGGTTGAAAGAACTGAAAAGGAAGGAGAATTAAAATTGAGAAAGAAACTATTAACTGCAACATTGACAATTCTAATGGTATTCAGTCTTGCTGCCTGTGGTGGCAATCAAAAGGGTTCTGATGAAGCGGATGTCACGAAAACAGTAGAAGAGGAAACAAGCGTAGAAAAAACAGTAGAAGAACCTGTTACTGAGGAGTCTGTCATAGAAGAACCTGCTGTAGAAGAGACAAATACAACAGAGTATCAGTTAACACAGATGGATTCCGGATTTTATGGTGGTATTGCATGGGCAACCGTATCCGGTGATGCAGGTACAAAGCATGTACTAATCAACAAGGAACTTCAGGTTGTATATGAAGTACCGGATGGAATGGAAATAGGGGATATTTTTGGCGGAAAGGCGGTAGTGCTTCCCTCTGACCAGACAAGTAATCCTGGTTTTATGATAATAGGGTCAGACGGAACTGTGCTTTACGAGTGTACTGACAATTTAGGAGGAAGTCCTGATAGTTTTACGGGATATCCATATAATATTAATTTTACACGAGATGGATGCACGATATATGAAATCGGGTATGTTTATTAAATTATAATGAGGTTGATACAGTTGCAGAAATTGAAATATCGTCAAAAGATTTTGAACAAGGAATTGGCAGTGCATGGGTGATGGTGCCCAGAGTCTATGTTTATTTGTCCGAAGGAGTGTATGGTAGTTATGCGTGTTATAACGAGCATGTCAATCAAGCATATTCGCTGCTTAATGTTAAAGAACAAACGGCAGTGGAGATAATTTGTCAATTTAGTAGTCCACTAACAATCGACCAGGATATGGATAGATGTGCAGGATTACGTGCTCAGGATGGTTATAAAGACAATTATGAAAGTTGGGTGGCTGTAAATGGTGAGGCTATTGATTATAGCGGAGTTACTGACCGCAATATATTGATAGACTTGGTAAAAGCCAATGGAAAAACATATACGGTAGGTGGTTTGGGAACTCAAGCATGCTTTAATCACGGCTATATTATGTATAATGAAGCAGACTACGGAACCAACATAGACAATATAGAAGGTTTTGTACTTCCCGATTTTGGGGTACCAATTAATAATTTCAGATTGTCGAATGATGGTAAATATGCAGCTCTTGGATTTCGAGGAGCGGACGGAAATTATTATGGTACGGTGATTAGCAGTGAAGGGCAAAAAATGTATGAGCCAGTTGTAACTGGACAATTAGAATGGAGGAACTGTGTCTGTGATGGATATATCTTTAAGGACGATGGCACAGGATTAACACCGGATGGAAAGGAATTTCAATTGGGGGATGGCACTGTTCTTTCGGGAATAGGAGAGAATTCCACAGCATATACGCCGTATACGTCAGAGCAAGGTAATAGAGTTGGAGATTTCCTGTTATCAGACGGCTATATTGTTAGCCAGAGAAAATTGTACCGGTTGGATGGAACAGAGGTTACAACGGTGACCGCTGTAAATTAGAAGTAACTGAAATATACAAACTTCAGTCATAAAATTCATTTGGAAAGTGATACCGATTCACTAACATTTATGTGATTACACGGCTTACAGAATTAGGTACCGCCATTGACTATCATTTTCGGTGCGACAACAGGGCAACCTATTTCTGTAAGTATTATAATCAAAGTTAAATAAAGTGTTGATAAATACTATTCAAGCATATTAAAGAAATAATTTAATCGAGTAAGAGGTAGACAAAACAGTTATCTACCGCTTACTCGATTTTTTCGTGATAATAAGAACCATTGGGATGCTGTAAACGTTCTTCGGCTTCGATATCTGCTGCCTGTAGATTGAGTTCATCCTTTATGATTTGGGTCTGGTATAAATCGTTATATAAGAGATTGTCATTTATGGGGGTAAAGATTCTTTCAAACAACGCCGTCAGCATTAAAGTGTTCTTATAGTCCTGAAATTCCTGGTCAGTGATGGTAGGAGCGATACTATTTTCATCATCTTGTGTCTGTGAATCTAAATATTTAATGTGAGCTTCTCTTCTTACTTCAATATCCTTCTGAAGTTCATTGTAACGCTTTCTGTTTTTTATTTCTTCCGAAGTTGAATTGGAGCGAACATAATCATATAAAGTTTTTTCACAGAGTATAGCTTGTTTATGCTGTTCGGTGTAATACATGCACTTTCTTTTAGTTTCTGGATTTATTTTTTCTATTCCAGCTTTTAAAAGTTGCTTTTTTTGTAATGCTCTATAAATCCGCATATAGTAGACTTCAAATGCGCTATCTGTGGAGCAATCTAATTGATATTCATCTATTATGCTTTGGGTGAGTTCTTTAATCGTGTATAAACCATTCATTTGTTTTCCTCCTTCGGCGTAAGCTATACGAAATATTTGCAATATACATTAGCATAAAAACACTTAAATGTCAAGGGCTTAATAAACTTACATGTTAGTGCGAAAGGTGTAAACTACATTGATAAAAGTTCTGGCGTATGGGATAATTAAATCATCAAGAACAGCGCTGAACTTGAAATAATGAAAGGACGATGTGATGTATAAAACACATGTTCAAAGGAGAACCAAATTGAAACATAATGGTAAGATTAAACAGCCAGAGCAGAAGAATAAGGTAGAGATGAAGGCTAAAGATGTGCCTAGGTCAAACTACAATCCTAGAGAGCGTAGAAACATTGAGACATTAAAAAGAATGGAAAAAATTGTTGATGCACTCAAGGATATTAATCCGCCAGAAGAAGGCATTGCCTATAATTTATTAAATGAACTGGATTCATTGTTATTTACACTGGTGGATGAAGGTGCAAAAGTGCCGGAAATCCTTATTGATGGCTGTATTGACAGAAAGGAGTTAACTAATGAAAGGTCTTAATCAGTTCTTGACATTTAATTGGGCGGCATTTGCCGAAGGAAAAACATTTGTTGTAACCGGAGTGTCCGAATATCAGGACTATGAATCCAAAGAGCATTTAGGTACAAAGGTTGAGTGTGTTATCTATGTTGATAGAACACCGTATTCCTTCAAAGATGGCAAGGAGTTTACGAACAGATTTGAAAAAATTACATTCAAGGTATTAAAGGATGTGGATATTCCGATTGATTCCCGTGTTATGCCCAAAAATGTTGTGGCGAATATCTATGGAGAGTATCGTAATCAGCTCTCGGTAAAATGTGAAGATATTGCCGTTGCAGTACCTAAGGAGAAGCAGTAATGGGAAGATGGAGCCAAAATAAGTATCTGAGATATTGCTCCCCCACCCCGAAGATGGTTATCTTCGGGGGACTTCTTCTTATTATCGCAGGCTTTGTAAAAACAACTGAAATACTGCTATTGGTTATAACACAGGAATTGCGAATTGATAGGAATATTGATTTTTCTGTAATAATTAAAGCATTGCTTTACAGTTCGGCATTGATATTTGTTATCACTATTTTGGAGCATATTTTTAGAAGTAATAAAAGAAATATTATGTATATGGTTCGTAAGAGTTTGTGTGATTCGTCTTTTGGAAATCCTCTTCATTTAGTGGATGGTGAGATAGAGCCGGATGTTAAAGTGTATAAAACTACCAGAGGATACAAAATAACCATAGAATGTCTGTCGGCAGATTTTGATGATGTGGCTAGTCTGGAAACAGATATATCAGGTTGCCTTAGAAATAAATTTGGCAATTATGCAGTTGTTGCAAAAGAAGAAGACATTGCTGGCAGGTATGTAGATTATTTTATTGAAGATGTTATTTCAAACTATTATAAACAAAGCATTTATGCGGACTTGTCTGATGTCCCTTCTGATTTAACGAAGGTGTATATCAGAAAAGATGTTTACATTGATTATTCGCATGTGCTTAACAGTTCGGCAATTGTTGCAGGAAGAAGCAGGTCAGGGAAGACAACGGCAATAATATCAACCTTTTTACTGCCGATGCTTAAACAGGGAAGAGACGATTTTGGTTCAAGAATAATAATTGTTGATCCCAAATCGGCTGAGTTGAGCTTATGCCCGCACGTTCTTTCACCATCTATAAATGGTGATGTAGAACATATTCTTGAAGCAATTCGCACTTTCAATAAATTGAGAATTACAAGGCAGAAAATTATAAACGATTACTGCAAGAAGAAGGGAAAGGCGGCTAAGTGGTTTGAGGTTGGAATGAAACCCTGTGTACTTTTCATTGACGAGTTTGTTAGTATTCAGGATATGTTTCCGAAAAAGCCATCAAAAGAAAAACCGGATTATAGTCTTGCTGATTTTCAGGGATTATTGCGTCAGATTGCAACACAGGGAGCTTCGGCAGGCTGTTTTTTAATATTGTCTACTGCGGAAGCATCTGTAGGGACTGGTGGCTTGGAAACGGCGGTCAATAATGCGTGTGGTATTAGGATTTTATTTAAGCCGAGTTTGAATGAAGCTCGCTATTTATGGAGTAGTGATGCTCTTGAGGTTATGCGAGAACGACAGTATTCTGCTGGTGATGCTTGGTTCAGTGCTGATGACGGTATCAATAACAGGGTCAGTTTCGTAAAGTTTCCACGCCTTGAATTTAGTGAATATGAAGCCCTATCAGCATTATTATCGCTGTATTATGGAGACACTGAAGGGCACAACGCTATGAGCGAAGCGAAAGAGCGTTGTGCTGTGCCAGTGCCAAGCAATAAAAAAGCCTTATAAATAGGGGCTGGGGAGGGCTTGTTATCCCCAGCCATGAATTTAAAGTGTGCCAGATTTGGTGGCAGACACTTAGAAAATGGAAGGAGTGTGGCACAATGCCGAATAGATCACAGCCTAAAAAGTGCCGAAACTTCATGTACGAACAACAAGTTTCATATCTACCTAATGGTATGACTCCTGATAAATTATATGAGCATGTAGAACAAACAATGAAGCCAAAACGAATTGCAATTATTCTTCATGATAAAGACACCAAGGAAGATAATGTTACGCCTGCCGAAGCTCATATACATATGATGTTACAGTTTGATAATGCACGTTCAGTAAATCAAGTTGCAAAAGATATTGGGGATAACCCCGAAAGATTGCAAGTCTGGAAAGGAAATGTAGAAAATGGATTTTCATATCTGATTCATGCAACTGACAATGCAAGACATAAACATCAGTATTCCTGTGATGAAGTAAGAGCAAATTTTGATTATGCAGAACTGATTGCTAGGGTATCGAAGAAAGTTAAGAAAGTTGAGATCATTACTGGAACAAATAAAATTAACGCTATTCTTGATTTGATAGCCACAGGAGAAATGACTGTATCAGAAGCAAAAGAACAGCTTAGTGGCTCATTGTATGCCAAGGCAGGAGATAAGATAAGGAAAGCACACGAACTGTTTTTAGACCGGCAGGCAGATAATCTGTATAAAGAAATGGTAGAAAATGATGAAAAGGTTGCGGTTCATTGGTTTTATGGACAGTCTGAAACTGGAAAGAGCTTTCTGGCTGAGAAGTTAGCTAAAGAAGCAGGAGCATATTATAAAACGACTACTGCAACAGACCCATTTCAGTTCTATCAAGGAGAGAACACGATAATACTTGATGAATTACGACCGGAAGTCATTACATATTCGGAGTTGTTGGCATTACTGAATCCCTTCTCTAGGGGGAAGGTTGCCATTTCATCCAGATACTTTAACAAAGCAATCGCATGTCGAACAATTTTTATTACGACACCGTATGACCCGGCTACATTTTATTGGAATTATCATTTACATACTACCGACAAGGGAGAGCAGTTGTTTCGTAGATTATCGTCGGTATTAAAGTTTGATATGGACTACATTCATAAGATGGCACTTAATCAGTATGGAATTTATGAAAGTGTTGAAACGAAAGAAAACCACTATAGCAGAAAGAATCAGAAAAAATATGTTTTAGATAATATCTTCGACAAAATTGATTAGAAAGGGGCGATTCGTTGTGAAGTGCGAAGTTCCAATATATGAAAAATCAAATCTCACTTTAGAGGAAGCAGCAGCTTATTTTAACATTGGTATAAATAAGCTCCGTGAAATAACGGATTCTGGAAATTGCCCCTTTGTTTTGTGGGTTGGGAATAAGCGTCTGATAAAAAGAAAAAAATTAGATGAATACTTAGATAAGACGTACTCAATATAAACGTATGAAAATATTTTTGAAATTGACAAAGAGTTCACGTTTGATATAATTATTTTAAACGTGAACTCTGTATTTGTCAGAAAGGAATATTTATGGCAATAGAGAGACGCAAGGATGATAAAAAAAGAGTATTAAAAGAAGGTGAGTACCAGAGAGCAAACGGAACGTTTGAATATAAGTGGAGAGATAAAAAAGGTAAACGTCATTCTGTATACGCAAAGACCTTGGATGAATTAAGGGAAAAAGAGATTGATGTTTTACGGGATGCCTTAGATGGTATCAGGGCTGATAAGAACAATATTACAATCAACGATTTGTATTATCGTTGGGAACAGCTTAAAAAGGGATTAAAGGCTAATACGTTTCAGAATTACAAGTATATGTACAACCAGTTTGTAGAGCCGGATTTTGGTAATACACATATTACCGATTTGAAGCGTTCAGATGTAAGGGCATTTTATAATTATCTTGCTGATGAAAGGCATGTAAAGGCTAATACGATTGATAACGTACATACTGTTTTACATCAGGTATTAGAGCTTGGTGTAGAAGACGAGTATCTTCGTTATAATCCCTCAGATAATGCGTTGAAAGAGCTTAAGAGAGCACACAATAACGATTCTGAAAAGAGAAAAGCATTGACTGTTCCAGAATCAGATTTGTTTGAAAATTTCCTCGCACAGGAAGGGCAGTATCACAGATGGTATCCTATTTTTACGGTTATGCTGTGGACTGGAATGCGTGTGGGTGAGATTACCGGACTTAGGTGGTGCGACATTGACCTTGAAGAAGAAACAATAAATGTTAACCACACACTTGTTTATTTTGATAAGGGTGGCTCTGAAAGATGTGGATTTGCCGTTAATACACCGAAAACCAAAGCAGGAGAAAGAACAATTCCCATGTTGCCGAAAGTGAAAGAAGCATTCATGATAGAAAAGGCATATCAAGAGGAAATTGGTCTTACATGTAATGTGGTTGTTGATGGATATACCGATTTTGTTTTTATAAATCGTTTTGGTGGCGTTCAGCATCAGGGAACATTAAATAAAGCTCTTAGAAGAATCATTAGAGATTGCAATTATGAAGTTCTGGATAAAGGGAAAGAAGACCCAGTATTGCTTCCGAAGTTCAGCAATCATTCACTTAGACATACGTTCACAACGAGAATGTGCGAAGCAGGAGTTAACATCAAAGCTATGCAGGATATTCTGGGACATGCAGATGCAGAAACCACATTGCAGATTTATACAGATGCAACAAAGGATTTGAAAAAGGCCGAGATGATTAACTTTGAAGATTACTTCAAAGCACAGAAAATGAAGCAGACTGGCACAGACTGAGCTTACGACCAACTTACGACTGATTTACGACCAGTTATAAAGACTTACACAGATTTATAAATTGTAAGGAAAAGGCAACATCCCAGAAATAGGGAAATAAAGGCTTATAAAGGCGTATAAATTATAGGGAAACATTTCCCGACGATGAAGTCATTGGACGCTGACAAGAAAGCTTCTAAGACTTCCGAAGCAACTCCTGCAGCAAGTGTGCCGACAACAAGTGTGTCCGCAGAGAGCGTACAGCTTGATCTTTCAAAAGTAAAAATCGAGCCACTTTTTGAGGAATTTGTAGATTTTGATACATTTGCAAAATCTGATTTCAGAGTCGTAAAGATTGAAGCCTGCGAAGCAGTGCCGAAGTCCAAGAAGCTTCTCAAGTTCACATTGAATGATGGAACTGACAAGAAACGTACGATTTTAAGCGGTATTCATGAGTACTATGAGCCGGAACAGCTCGTTGGAAAGACATGTGTAGCAATCACAAACCTTCCTGCAAGAATGATGATGGGAATCCCATCAGAAGGAATGTTAATTTCAGCAGTGTACGAGTATGACGGACACGAAGGACTGAATCTGCTTATGTTAGATGACGCAATTCCTGCTGGAGCTAAGCTGTATTAAAAGAATAAAATTCATCTAAATTTGATTAGTCAAGGTCATTTGACCAAGTTTTGACCCAAAAAACTTATAGTCAAATAAAGGTCAATACATGTTAGTACAGATTGCTTAGTCTGAAAAATTAAAGATTGTATTACTTAGAGGATATTTTCTAAAGAAATTTAGAAGATGTCCTCTTTTTGCGTTATAGGAAGAACTGAAATAGCGAATCATGGTAGTTCCCAAACCTCTTATCGGGCAGACAGCCAGTGAGTTTTTAAGACTTTATCCGTCAGCAAATATTCTTGTTGCAACAGAGCGTGACTTTGAAAAGAGTCGCAGAAAGCAGTTTGTATCAAGGATTGCAACAGGTGACTATGACTGCATTATCATGTCACACTCGCAGTTTGAGAAAATCCCAATCTCCGCAGAGAGAAAGGAGAGGATGCTTAATGAGCAGATTGAAGAAATCAGTTATGCCATTGATGAAATGAAGGAGCGTAACGGAGAACGCTGGACAGTAAAGCAGATGGAAAGCCAGAAGAAAAAGCTGGAGGAACAGCTGAAATCCTTATCTGATGAGAGCAGAAAAGATGACCTGATTACTTGTGAGGAGCTTGGTGTAGATTCTATCATGGTGGACGAAGCACATAATTTTAAGAATCTTGTCATATTTTCAAAGATGAATAATGTGTCCGGTATCAGCAGTTCAGGGGCAAAGAAGTCAACGGATATGCAGCCTAGAGGTGTGGATATTAAGGTAGAGGCAGAAAAAGAAGTACCGAAGGTAAGAGAAGATAAAGCCAGATAGTAGTGAGGGCGTGGGAGAATATCCTGCGTCCTTTTTTGCGTTTTCTTGCATCTTGGTTCATATATTATGTATACAGTATCAATCTATGGTGTGACAGAAGATGAAATGAAATCTTTGGGTATGAAGTATAAGGCAATCAGGGACGGATATCAGATAAAAATAGAATATACCAAGGTAGATCCCAACTTTTTTTGTTATTATATTGTCAGAAGACATTCTGATATAACGCCGGAGAAAATACTAGAAACAAAAGCATTAAAAAATGAAGGTGAATTGAAAAAGTAAATTCCACTTTGCAAAGGTAAATTCGACTTTGTAGAATTAAATTCCACGCAAAAGAAAAAATATTAATCTTGTATAGAAAAATTCCCAGAATCAGAGTTAAAATAAAGAGAAAAGCTGTGGTTTTGGGGATTTTTTTGCATACCGAGCGGAAGTCGAATTTACGTGTGTTTTTTTGGAAGGGGTAAATTCCACCTCTGGGGATGTTCTGCGATGATGGATGCATAAAGTTTCCTGCCCAGCTTTTTCTTATTGATTTATGTTTACTTTAACAAATCAGGACTGAGGATGATTTCATCCGCGGGGATTTTCTGTAGATGAAATGCACCTAAAATTTTTCTGCCATATTGAAACTCAAAAATCTCATAAGGACTTTTATTGCCGAGTTTCTTCCGGGAATAGGAATTAATTAATGTGGCTCATCATGAAATCAATCTGTTCCTGTGAGTATTGCCCAAGGTCGGTTCCTTTTGGAATAACTCTTCGAATCAGTTCATGATTGTTTTCACAGCTTCCCTTCTGGTAAGGAGCGCTGGCATTGCAGTAGAACATAGTTGTTCTCCTGTTTCCCTGGGCATCCAGTTCGATTGCGGAAGGATTTGAAAATTCACAGCCATTATCCGCTAAAAGAACTGGGAAAAGTTCCATGAAAATATCGGTTCTTAATTCCAGATACAGGCGATTGAAAATGTCAATAACAGACTGGGAATCATTGCGCTTCCCCTGCGCTGGCTGCCGCCAGCTACCCTTTTGTGGACTTGCCATCTGGGGACACCTTGCGTTGCAAGCTGTTCCCAGCCGACAAGTTTCATAAAATATGCTATCTTTTCGATAGCCAATGAAGTATAATGAAGATGACAACAAATCGGAAGTTGTAAGGAACAGAAAATTTGAAGTTGGCGGTGAATATTCTATGTTTTATAATGCAAAAGAAAAACTGTTAGAAATACAGGACATACAGATGAATTATATTACTTTTGGAAAAGGTGAGAAGCCTTTGATTTTGATTCAAGGTCTTAGTACCCGTAGCATAAAAGGGGCAGCATTTTCAGTGGCTTATATGTATCGAATGTTTGCAAGAGATTATAAAGTTTATCTGTTTGATCGCAGAGAAAATATTAGCGATAGCATAACAGTAAGAAACTTAGCGACAGATATAGCAATGGCGATGGATACATTAAAGATTACAAATGCTGATATCTTTGGTGTATCACAAGGTGGTATGATTGCTCAATATCTTGCAATAGACAGACCAGATTTAGTAAATCAGTTAGTCCTCGCAGTAACACTTTCGAAAAATAATGAAACAGTCGAAAGGACAGTCAATGATTGGATTCATATTACGGAACAGAATAATATGAAAAGGCTGATTACAGATATGGCTGAAAAGATGTATTCTGACATTTATGTGAAACGATACAAACCGTTTATGTCATTATTAGCGGTTTTGCAGAAACCAAAGAATGTACCAAGATTTATCGCGTTGGCAAAAGCTTGCCTTAGTTGTAAAGCTTATGACGAATTAGATAAAATTCAATGCCCAGTGTTTGTAATTGGAGGTATGCAGGATAAAGTGGTAAGTGGAGAGGCTTCTTTGGAAATTGCAAAAAAACTCGGTTGTGAAATCTTTATGTATGATGATTTAGGACATGCTGCTTACGAAGAAGCTAAGGATTTCAATCAAAGAGTTTATAATTTTTTACAGCATAAGTAATTTCTATAAAGCAAAAATTTCAGTAATACGCTCTGTTGATGTGCTGATTTTTCTACGATATGGAGTGTGCTCTTATGGGTAGAGAAATTTATGACATCATCAATGACATGGCAGAAGTATTAAATGCATCGCAGATGCAGAAACTACAAGAGGTGTTGGTAAAACGGTTATCTGAAAATACTGTATCTGATTATTTGCAGACAACGAATATGGACTTTCTAGATATGTTTTTAACTGCAAAACATTTAGAAGGGTGTTCTGACAAAACAATACGCTATTATAGGTGTAATATTGAAAAGATGTTGGATACAATAAATATTCCTGTCATAAAGATAACGACCGAGATGCTACGAAAATATCTTGTAGAGTATCAAACGATAAATAATTGTGGAAAGGTAACTATTGATAATATTCGTAGAAGTCTTTCCACATTTTTTTCGTGGCTAGAGGAAGAGGATTATATTATAAAAAGCCCAATGAAAAGAATTCATAAGGTAAAGACTGCCGTTATTGTAAAAGATACCATTCCGGATGAGAAAATAGAAATGCTTAGAGATAATTGTAATAATCTGCGTGATAGGGCAATGATTGATTTTCTGCTTTCAACAGGAATTAGAGTAGGCGAATTGGTAAGGCTGAACATTGATGATATAGATTTCTCTGAGCGGGAATGCGTGGTTTATGGCAAAGGAGACAAAGAGAGGAAAGCATATTTTGATGCTAAGACCAAAATTCATTTGTTGAATTATATTGAATCAAGGACAGATAATAATATAGCGTTATTTGTGTCGTTAAACAAACCACACAGTAGACTTACTGAAAGCGGTGTGGAGTTACGATTACGAGAAATGGAGAAGAAGTTAGGTGTAGAAAAGGTACACCCACATAAGTTCAGAAGGACTATGGCCACCAGAGCAATTGAGAAAGGTATGCCGATTGAACAGGTACAGAAAATTCTGGGACATGAGCAAATAGATACAACGCTCAGATATGCAATGGTTAATCAAAACAATGTGAAGCTATCGCATCGAAAATATATTTCATAGATTGACTTGTAACGCAAAAGACGTTACAATAAAAGAAAGATGGAGGCGTAGACCTTATCCCGGCTAACATTGAATTGTCAGCGATTGAGGTGTCATTAGTAAATGCCATGAGCAGGGAACTGATTCTGAAATCTATGGTAGACAGGCTGAGAGAATTTTATGATTACATCATAATTGATTGTATGCTTTCACTTGGAATGATGACAATTAATGCATTGGCAGGTGCAGATTCTGTACTGATACCGGTGCAGGCAGCATATCTTCCGGTCAAAGGCTTACAGCAGCTGATCAAGACAATAGGAAGAGTAGAGCTTCTGCATCATCCGGAACTTCGGGGAAGTATAAATATAGAAGAACGATATTGTGTGGAGTAAGAAATCTATGCAGTATCGTTTTTTTTCGTTTCTTGTGAAAAAATTTGTAGTTATTTGTAAGAATTTGTCGAGAAGTGCCATGTATATAATGTAGGGAGGTTTTAACATGACCAAAGACGAAGAAATCAGAATGATAAATGAAAAACTGGATTTTTATGTAATGGGAGGTCGGAGTACATGAAAGAACTGTTACATGAACTGCAAAGTCAAGTTTCAGTCTTGCAAAATCTCTGGAAACCCATCTCGTACAGTTGAATAATGAAAGGGGATGTGCTACTATTGTATAGAGATGTCGATCACGGCAGCTTATTTAACGGATAAACTAGGGGGAGCTTTATATGGCCACACAAAAGCAACAAGGTATTAAAAAGCAACTGACGAAAGGATTTGTGAAAGTAGCAATAATCGGTGCGATTGCGGCAGTTATTGGAATCATAGCACTACAGATTGCAGCGATGCAGTATGAAAAGGCATTGAGCCGATACGGATTTACACAGGGAGATATCGGTAAAGCGGTCGCGGCATTTTCGGAGAGCCGGAGCGCATTACGTGCAGTAGTAGGCTATGATGACAAAGCAGTGATAGACAAGCAGATTGAACTGCATGACCAGAAAAAGGAAGCGTTTGAGACTTACATAGATGAATTGAACCGCTCAATCAAATTCACCGAAGGCAGGGATGCCTATAATAAAGTATTGCAGGAACTGGACGGGTACTGGAAATTGGATGCACAGGTATTGGAACTGGCTACTTCCGATGACGAGGACGGATATCTGAAGGCGCAGGATCTGGATATCGGAGAGCTGACCGCACAGTACGAACGGATATACTCGGAGTTTGTAGACTTGATGAATCTGTGCGTCGAAAAAGGAGATCAGGCGGAGGTAGATTTGCGTCATATGGAGCGTTTTATGCTGATTGCGATTCTGGTTATCGTAGTGATCTCTTTCTGGAGTTCTGTGGTATTAGGCAAGAAAATGGCAGGAAATATCGAAGAACCGATGATAGCGCTGGCAGATCGACTTCAGACTTTTGCACAGGGAGATCTGAATAGTGCATTCCCGGACAGAAACACGGAAGATGAGATATCCTATATGATACAGGTCGCAAAAGGCATGGCTGCTGACCTGAATCTGATCATTACGGATGCAGGAGAATTGTTGGGACAGATGGCGGAGGGTAATTATGCCATCGGTACTAAGATCGAAGAGAAATATGTAGGACAGTTTGTGGCACTGAAAGATGCCATGCGTAAGATGAACCGACAGATGAACAGTACCTTACAGCAGGTAGAAGAGGCTGCTAAGCAGGTATCTGCCGGATCGGAGAATCTTGCACAATCTGCCCAGGCGTTGGCAGAAGGAGCAACAGATCAGGCAGGATCTGTGGAAGAACTGACGGCAACCATTACGAATATCACAGATGCCGTGTCACGTACAGCCGGCGAACTGCAGAGGACGACGGAAAAGGCTGAGAATTATGCACAGCAGGCGGATGCAGGGCATACGCAGATGAGGTCATTGATGGAGGAAATGGACCGAATCAATGAAACATCTAAAAAGATACAGAATATTATTGCTGACATTGAAGATATTGCGAGTCAGACGAACCTGTTGTCTCTGAATGCGGCAATTGAGGCGGCCAGAGCAGGAGAAGCCGGACGGGGATTTGCAGTGGTGGCAGAACAGATCCGTAAACTGGCCGAACAGAGTGCACAGTCGGCAGTAGATACCAGAAGCCTAATCGAGGGATCGCTGCAGGAAATCAAGAATGGCAACCAGGCAGTGGAGGTAGCAGCGGAATCTCTGGAGCAGATCGTTACGGGAGTCAAGGAGATTGCGACAGATGCAAAACGATTGAGTGAAGAGTCTGCTGCGCAGGCACAGGCGATGCAACAGGCAGAACTTGGTGTGAATCAGATATCGGAAGTAGTGCAGTCGAACTCTGCGGGAGCAGAGGAATCGTCTGCTACCAGTGAGGAATTATCCGCACAGGCATATACATTAAACAATCTGGTAGGAAAGTTTACACTACGTCGGGATTAATTGCTAATTAAAAAATGAAATAAATACCGGTCTTAATAATCCGTAAATAGTGGAGAATTAAGATCGGTATTTTTTATAACATAAAACTTTCATTATAACTGAAATTTTCATTTCCGTATTATCTATTAGAATTGTAATGGTAGATATAGAAGCATTCCTGTTAAGTAACAAATAACCGGTTTGCAAAAAATGAGTGCCTACCATAGAATAATGATTGTTAACTGGCAGGTTAATTAATCATCGTTCAAAGGAGACACCCACAAATGAATTATAAGCAGAATGAAAAAATCAATCAAGTAAAAGAATCAACTTTGGTAGTTGGAATTGATATCGGAAGCACGAAACAGTACGCCAGGGCATTTGACTGGAGAGGCATTGGACTCGGAAAAGTCTTTACGTTCAGCAACAGCAGAGAAGGTTTTGAAGCCTTTAAAGCATGGATGCAGCATTTGCAGGACAAGTACAGAAAGTCAGATGTAATCGTAGGTATCGAGCCGACAGGTCATTACTGGTTTGACCTTGGCGCTTATCTTGAGGATGAGGGCATCCTCCTAGTTATGGTTAACCCTTATGCGGTAAAGCAGACCAAGGAACTGGATGACAACAGCCAAAGCAAGAATGACAGGAAGGATCCGAAGGTGATCGCAAAGCTGGTTACAGAGGGCCGGTATTCTGCACCGTATACACCGGATGGTGTGCATGCTGATTTAAGAATTATGGTGACCAATCGTAAGAGACTCATCAGGGAGATGACCCAGATCAAAAACAGATTTGCCAGATGGTTCGCCATATATTTCCCCGAGTACACAGATGTGTTTGGGGACTATGAAGCACAGAGCAGTATGCTGCTTCTAAAGAAAGTTTGTACTCCGGAAGCAATCGTGGAACTGGGAGCCGAGAAAATCAATAAAATCTGGCGTGATGCAAAGCTTAGGGCTGTAGGAATGAAAAGGGCAACGACCCTGTGTGAGACAGCAAAACGCAGCATCGGCTTAAAGAAAGGCTCTTCGGCTGCCCGGTATGAAATGAAACTGTTGCTCGAGGATTACGAATACAAAAAGGCACAGCTTGACGCCGTTATGGAGGAGATAGAAAAGCTGTGCAGGAAGATACCCGAAAGCGAGCAGATGCTTGCCATCAAAGGTATAGGAGTGATCACGGTAGCCGGATTTCTGGCAGAAGTGGGTGATGTGAGGCGTTTCGAATCACCCAGACAGATACAAAAGCTGGCAGGACTCTCATTACGGGAGAACAGCTCTGGAAAGCACAAAGGACAGACGACCATAAGTAAAAGAGGACGGAGTAATCTGCGGGCAGTACTGTTCAATGCAGCGATACCGCTGATAGGTACGAATCCAGAGTTTAAATCATTGCATGAGTATTACACGACAAGAGCGAATAATCCGCTCAAGAAGAAACAATCCGTGATTGCGATCAGCTGTAAGCTGATAAGAGTCTTTTATGCCATCCTTGCAAATGGAGTGACCTATGATGCGCAGAAGATGCTTTCTGACATTCATAGGCAGCCACAGGCAGCATAAGAAGAATAACTGTGAGATTCAGGAGACGTCCGCCGAAAGGTGCTGAAAGGAACAGAAGAAATTCATAAACATAGAGAGCCAAGTCAGATTTCTTACCATCAGAGCAGAGACTCAGTAATGGAGCATCATGACGCCCCTTTATGGATAAGCAGAACGAAGGAATTAAGGACCCTGAAGTTAAAGGAGATCCTGTATGACATGGGAGGTTAGGCTGCCGTAAGGAGTTGGGGGAAGAAAGGCCGATCATAACAGAATAAGACGACGTCTTGTTTTGTGTACCCTAAACATCCGTATATCCATGATTCATGGCCAAGGGGAATGACATAGACTTAGAAAATATCTCTATGAAGAAATGAAAATGTGAGAAAAAGCGAGGTAACAAGAGAAAAACAAAGATTATTAGGGGAAGTGTATTCTATGGAAAAAACAGCAACATTAAATATAAGAGTAAATCCAGATGTAAAAGAAAATGCAGAAAGTGTATTGGCACAATTAGGGATACCAATGGCTACTGCTATAGATATGTATTTAAAACAAATATCATTAGTAGGAGGAATTCCCTTTTCTATTGTATTACCAAAAGCAGCTAATTCAGTGAATGCAGATATGATGTCTGTTACACAGATTCATCAAAAGTTAGAAAAAGGATATGCCGATATAGAGAAAGGAAATGTTGAGGATGCAGCTAGTGCGTTTGTGGCATTTAGAGAGAGGCATTAATGAAGCAATATAAGGTAGAGATTACAAAAGAAGCTTTGCAGGATATGGAAGATATATACAATTATATTGCTATAGATTTGCTTGCTCCGGATAATGCAATGGGGCAATATAATCGCATTGCTGATGAAATACTTACATTAGACACTTTCCCGGAACGATTTAGGATTATGGATTCGGAGCCGGAAAAGAGAATGGAGTTGCGTAGAATGCTCGTTGATAATTATTCAGTGTTTTACACAATCCGTGACGAAAGGGTAATTGTAACGGATGTGTTATACACGGCATCTGATATAGAAGCACGTTTGAGAGGCGAGCTATAAAAGCACGCGTTTATCGAAGTTTGTAATGGTAGATAATATGGAATGGTTTAATGTTTTTGGGCTGATTTTTATTGCAGTCATTATGATACCCAATGTTGTATTTGCGATTAAGTGCAAAGATGGATTTGATAATAAGTGGAACAATAAATATGTTGAGGTCACAGAACAAGTAGGGAGATTGGGTTGTTTCGGATTCATGATAATCAATATTCCGGGAACTTGGTTCGGGTGGTGGTCTGACGAAGCATTTGCACTATATCTGATTGTAGATACCATATTGGTAATGCTTTATTGTGCTATTTGGATTATATGTTTTAAGAAAAACAGCGTTTTCAGAGCATTAGCACTTTCTATTATTCCTTCAATGTTGTTCTTATTTAGTGGGATTATGAGTAGGTCAGTGCTATTGATTATTGCATCAGTATTATTTGCACCAAGTCATATTGTGATTTCATATAAAAATGTAAAATGATATTTACAAATTAGAATTTGATGGAGGAACGATTATGAGTAAAAAGAAAAAAATAACCATATTGGTATGTACTCTTTTTATGGTGTTTAGTTTAGGGGCTTGTGGAAAGACAAAAGAAGATGCAGCTGTCGTAACACAGCAGGAAAGCAGCCTACAGATTGAAAGTATGGATGAGGAGACGACATCAGAAGAATCCACCACTTTTAATAACGGTGAAGAAGATGATATAGAGCTAAAAGATACAATTGAAATAGATTTTACCTATGATTACACAGAAGATATCAAAGCGGATGTTGCCTATGTGGTATCAAATTCATCCTCTCTTCAGGAGGAATTAAAGAATATCGATACAATTACCCAAAAATACACCTTGCTGGCAGAGTCTGCGCTGACTCAAGGAGAGATGAATGTGGCATCTCAATGGCTTTATGTGATTTGGGATACGGAACTGAATAATCTTTGGAGCAGATTCAGTAGCTTGGCAAATCAGAATACTAAAGAAATGGTTCTTGAAGAACAGAGAAACTGGATTGCTATGAAAGAAGAAGTAACATTAATGAGCCTTGGTTCTCAGGAGGAAAATGGCAGTATGTATCCTATGCTTGTAAATTCCCTTTGGGAAGAAAAAACCAAGAACAGGGCTTATTTCATTGCAAATGAGCTGGCACAGATTGAGGGAGAATCTTTTGCCATGCCGGAAGCATCTACAAAGTACGGTTTGTTTGTCGATAACCAGGGAACCGATGCCGTGTACAGTTCACTAATCACTCAACAAAGCTGGGAGGGAGAAGATGAGGCGACCATTTCTGTCTATAGGCTGGGTGAAATAGAAGGAAGTTTTATTGATAATGGAAATGGAAACCTTGATTTCACATCGGATGACGGCAGCATTAAGGGAACTATCCAAATCAACGGATGGAATGGAGCAACTTTTGAAGTCACGGAAACAATAGGAGCAGTTCCATTCTCTGTAGGGGAGAAATTTGAGTTTCCTTTCGCATTTTAGTCTAAAAGATGGTGATTTAAAATTATGCGAAAATAGCCATCCCGATGACTTGTCCAATTTGTAGAGAATGGAAACTTTCAGTTCTCAGATGACGATTTTTATGGGATTTAATAACTGTTATATTTTGTTATAGAAACCTCGTCAAACCATTGAAAACACTAAACTTTTCACTGGTGTCCTTTCCATTACATCTTGTATTGTGTTATATCGTTCTACCCGCATTTATGAACCCTCATAAGGGAAAAAATAAGGGAAAGAAAATCTGGTAACAACTTATAAGAATTTATGAAAATGGCAGTTGGAACTGGATGGAATGCTTATAATACATTTTCAAGAAAGGATTGATTGGATGAACATCATATATGCAGATTATAACATTTACCACAACAGCATTGATATATGCACTTATGTCGGATATATTCTACGAATTGACTGTGCAAAGGCAGAGGAAGGATTAATAACTACTCCTAATTCAGAGTGTACATTGAATGTTCTTGCGATAGATAATCCATTGGAATATGCAAGGTTATATCTTGATGGGACTATACAGATATGGATTGACGCAGAGGATTCCCTTGAAGTATGGTAAAGATATGACCTAACCAAAAACAGACAAGGACATATTTATACATCCTTGTCTGTTGTACGAGCTTTCAATATATCATTTGTCATTACAATAATAATCAATGGCTTTTGACATAAATTGTGCAGTCCCTTTACCATTTTGGCCTATATTCTTTGTAAAACGTTCATCATTGATATACATTAATCCAAGACAGGAAAGAATCTCTTTTGTACAGTTATAAAAGTTAAGAGTAATATATGTTTGCCAGCGTTTTACAAGTTTTTTTGCTTCTGAACTATCTGGTCTCAAGTGTCGGTTCTGACCGAACAATTTCAAAATTTCATCACCTTCGCCTTTTAGTATATTCCATTGTACATCATCATATCCAGCTGTTTTTTGTTCGCTTTCTTTGTATGCGTCTGTCTCATTCCAGCGTTCCTTCACTTCTGTAGCATATTTTTCTTTCAACTCATTAAATTCGGACATATCGAAGGCATGAAAGTCGACATGATGTTCCTGTTATATGGCAGCTTCTAATGTTGCTATAAGTGTGTCTAATCTTTTTTTCTTTTGTACTAAAAGTTCCATATGTTTAATAAGGGTATCATGTCTATCATAACCTTCAGATAACATGATTTCCTTAATATCACTAAGGGGAAAGTCTAATTCTTTAAAAAATAAAATTTGCTGTAGAGTTTCCAAGTCTTTTGCATTATAAATACGGTATCCGGCATCAGTTGTTTCGCTCGGATGCAGAAGGACCAGAATCAGTTTGCAGAAAAAAAACCTTCGAAACGCAAGTCTGTGAAGAAGCAGATTGTGGAGAAAAAGGATAAGACGCCCAGAACAAAAAAGCCTAAGGAAGTAGACTCAAAGAAACTTGGCGAAGCTATTTAATGCAAAAGGAGAAAATGAAGATGGTGAAGATTTCGATGAGTTCCGGGAAGATTTGGATGATATAGATGAAGATGAAACAAATGGGAATAATTCACAAATTGTCAGCATAAAATAATTGACAATTATGTTTATTGATGCTATTATGAATTAACCAAATGGTTAATTCATAATAGCGAGGTGATAACTTATTGAAAATAACCTATGCCAACAGCAAGGTTAAAAATATTTTTCTGATTATTCAAAGATGCAGAGAGATTTACCTGCTGATTGGGTACGAACAATAAAGAAACATATGGATAGATTAATAGCCGCAGAGTGTTTTGGCGATTTCTTAGCGTTGGGTTTAGGAAAACCAGAACAGTTAACAGGTTATTCAAATATAAGATATTCCTTGCATGTAGCCTCACATGTGAGATTGATTATTGAACCAAATGCAAATCAGGATACAGTAATGATTTGTACAGAAATCGAAGTGGAAGGAGTGTGTGATTACCATGGCAGTAAAGAAAACTGGTATATCCCGTGATTTAATTATTCATCCAGGAGAAACTATAGCAGATGTGTTAGAAGACCGCGGTATTTCACAAGCAGAATTAGCTGCGAGCACAGGAGTATCTCCGGCTTATGTAAGTAATGTTATTTCAGGGAAAAAAGATATCTCGTCTAATTTTGCACTCGCGTTGGAGTATGCACTAGGTGTCCCTAAGTCTTTTTGGCTTAATTTGCAAGCAAATTACGATGCCGAATTATTAGAGGCAAATGAAGCACAAACTATAACAGATGATGAACGAAATGTAAGGGAAGCGTTAAAAGATGTTGTAAAGTATCTTCGCCAAAAAGGTAAAATGCCGGTTGGAGAGAAAAAAGAAGAATCCATTCTTTCCTTGAGAAAAGCTCTTAGAATTAGCAATGTTGCCAATGTAAAAGATATGGTTCCGGCAGGGGCGTTTCGAATGTCGAATGCTGCAAAGGTTGATCCGTATGTTTTGGGTGCCTGGATACGACTTTGTCAGATTGCAGGAGAAAAGAGAGAGGTCGAGAGTACATTTAATGTTGAATGTGTAGATGAATTAATCGCTGAACTGAAGAAGGTGATGATACATCGCGAAGCTGATGTTCAGGAGGAACTCCGCTCCATATTTGCAAAATATGGAATAGATTTCTCAATTGTTAAAAATTTCAGAGGTGCGCCGGTTCAAGGTTATGTTGCGCCTAAGAGCGATGGCTCGTATCAAATGGTTGTTACAATAAGAAATGCATATGCAGATATTTTTTGGTTTTCAATTTTCCATGAATTAGGTCATATCGTTAATGGAGATATCAACAAAAAAACGAACTTTGTTGATGATGGTTCAGATATTGAGAAAGAAAATGCGGCAGATAAATTTGCACGTAATAGATTAATTTCGGAAACTGATTACCAAATCTTTGTTGCGGAAAGAAATTATGGGATAGAATCAATCAAGAGGTTTGCTGCATCGCAAAATGTTATGCCTTATATTGTAATTGGACGATTGCAAAAGGAAAAAAAACTTGATTACCGTTTGTTTAGTAATTACAAATTACGATATAAATGGGCAGAATAATGAAAACGTTGAAAAGAGAGTCGTAGGCTTGAGTTGCATGAGGGAGATAAATTTCAAATAAAGAAATATCGAGCTGGCAGGGAAGGTTCTGAAGTATGTCGAACAGATAGAATATCGGGGCAATGAACATGATTTAAAAGGTGATATTTTTGACCAGATTGATGCAAAAGAGATTTTGGGAATATGTGATTATGATGCAATAGGATTGGTTCAAAATACCAATAATGCAGTATTAATTGCTACAGAATTTTTTCATGCTTCATTGGGAGCGAGTCAGTTAGTTGGTTATCCAAGCGTTAATTCAGCTGGTGGCAGCAGGTAAGGTGGATGTTTTGAAGATGGTAAGTGCCGTATATCCATTAGAGCGGGCATCAGAGGCATTTGAAGAACTGTATTTTTACTTGTTTTTTGGGGGTAAATGATGAAATATCCATAAAGCTGGTCTCCTTGAGATATGGTTTAGAGTCTTTTGTTCACAATCCAAAAACTCCCAAAATTCTTACCTCAAAAGTGATAAAAAATCTCTACACCATCTTACTTGACGCTTACCTTTGAGATTGCTCTGGACAGCGGCAAAATTGACTGGCTGGATATTTTGAGATTTTCAAAGGTTTTACTGTGAAAATGCGACATCTATTTTGAAGATATGGCAGGTAAAAATATTCAGTTAATAAGGCGAAGGAGTTATAATTTCCTTACAAAATATGCGGGAGGCTTTTTGGATGAGAATTGATAAAAATACCATATTTATGACATATCCCTCTACATGGTGGCATGATCTTTGGAGAGAGGGCCTGGTTGCCGGAAATGGCTGTATCGGAGCCAATGTGTATGGTGGTGTGAAAGAAGAGACTACAATGATTACTCATGGGGATTTGTGGCACAATGGACATCAGGATAATTTGCCAGATGTCAGCGAAAGTTTTCAAAAGCAAAGAGCCATGATGGATGCTGAACAGTTTAAGGAGGCAAGTTGGGAAGTGGTAAATGCCTTGAAGGAGAAGGGATATGGATCTGTATTGGAATCCCAGCTCCCGGTAGCTGATTTCAAGGTTATTATCCAGCCGATAAAAGGTTTTTCTGAATATATTAGAGGGACTCACATGGACACCGGTGAGGTGGGATGTGAGTGGCGGGATGGCGAGTCCCTTAGAACATCGTATCTTTTTGTTTCAAGAAAGAGAGATGTGATTGTGAAGAGAATCACATCCACTTCTCCTGACCTGGAGATGACATTTGGCATGGATATCCACTACAATACCACCCGGGATTCGGCAGAAAAATATGCAAAGCATGTGCTTGAGACAAAGGAGTGCAGCGTGAGAGATTCCTTTATCAATTATACAGCACTGAATGACGATGGAACCCTGTATGGCACAGTTGCGCAAATCTGCCCTGCAGATGGTATATGGGAAGAGAATCACGGGAAAATCAAATTGAGTCAGTGCTCGGAGGTTCTCATCTTTATTAAGCCCTTTATCAAGGCCTGCAAGGAGCAGAAGAATACAGTGCTGGCGAAGCTGCAGGAGGAATTATCAGAAATCACTGCTGATTATGACAGCCTTTTGAAGGAACACGCTCGTCTGCATAAAAAGTGGTACAACAGTGCGGATTTTTCTTTGAATTACCGGGGAAAGTATCACAGTAATGAGCAGCTTCTGGCTGAGGCCTACTCCGGAAAACAGCCACCGGAATTAATCGAAAAGTTGTGGAAATACGGAAGATATCTGTTTATTTCAGGTACTTCCGATAAGGATAACCCATTCCCGCTGTATGGGCTTTGGGCCGGCGACTATCGTCTGATGTGGAGCCACAATATGGCCAATGAAAACACAGAGATGATATACTGGCACTCCTATGTGGGTAACCTTTTGCCTTTCCAGAAGGGCCTTTACAAATATTATAACAACCGGATTCCTGAATATAGGGACAATGCTAAAAAGCTTTTTGGGATGAATGGTATATATATGACTGCCGGTACAACTCCCGGAGTCTGCAAGCCCACCCAGGTAGTGCCGGTCATTATCAACTGGGTTGGAGCAGCAGGCTGGATTGCGGAGCATTATTGCAATTATTATTGGTACACCAGGGATGAGAAGTATTTGCAGAAAGTGATATTGCCCTATCTGGAGGAAGTAGCTGCCTTTTATGAGGATTTCGTAGAGTTTTATCCAGACGGCAGTATTCATTTTTATCCCAGTGTATCCCCTGAAAATACCCCGGGCAATTTTATGCCGCCGCCGGAAAAGCAAATGGCGCATCCGATGCCTACCACTGTAAACTCTACCATCGATCTGGCAATAGTGAAAGAATTTTTCACCAATATGTGTAGGCTGGCTGAGGAAAAGAATCTTTATCAGGACAGAGTCGCAGCCTGGAAGAAAATACTTGATTCCATTCCGGATTATCAGGAAAGCAAGGACGGCGGAATCAAGGAATGGATGGACTCTCGTTTCGATGAAAGATACGACCACAGACATTTGTCCCATATTTATCCAGTATTCCCAAGTGTGGAGGTGAATTCCCTTCATAAGAAGGATCTGCTCCCCCTGTTTAAGCGTTCCGTGGAACTGAGAAAAATTGACGCGCAGACAGGCTGGTCCATGGCACATATGGCTTCCATTTATGCACGGTTAGAGGACGGCAGAAATGCCATTGAATGTCTGAACAATATGGCTAAGACATCCCTGACAAACAATTTCTTCAGTCTGCATAATGACTGGCGTGGAATGAACGTTTCCCTTTGCATGGATCCGGCACCAGTTCAGCTGGATGCAGTCGAGGGATACGTTAATGCCATTCAGGAGATGTTAGTGTATTCTTCTGAGGAATTGGTAAAGCTTTTGCCGGCTTTGTCGGATGAACTTAAAAAGGGCAGCGTAAAAGATTTCAGATATGTAAATGGTATGCTGAATATGCAGTGGGATGTGCAGAAAAACAGCTTCTGTGCAGTGTTAAAAGCTGAGAGAGCACACAAACTCTGGATTCAGCTGCCTAAGGAGTTTACCGGGTATCAGTTTGAAACAACTGATTGCAGCATAAAACGAGACGGTGAACTTTTCTGCCTGGAGATGGGAAAGCAGGCAACGATAAAAATCACAGTATAAGGTGTGTTCCTGAACATGGTAGTAACGCAGGATGGGGATGCTTCTGGGAAAACTTTCCCGTTCTGCGATTCTACATAAATTACTTATGCCGTTCGCTTTTACTGTGTATTCCGCATTGGATGCACCGATTTTGGATGATTCAACCTTAATAATTTCATCAGCAGCATAAGTTACTCTTATTATAGAGTTATTGCTTACTGGTGTAATAAAATTCGCAAATCCGGTTAAGGTATAATCTGTATCCACTCCATTGACTGTTACACTGATAACCTTTGAACTGCGGGAGGGGATATGCATCGCATAGTGTAATGCTTTCTCACTGGATATTATAAATACATCTGTATTGTCTTCATGCTTGTAATCATAGCTCAAGCAAGCTTTGCCATTGTGTTATAAGCCCGCCATGTATATGCCGTTGCAATACTTCCTGCACTGCCGTTATTCCATTTATTATCAGTATTCCACGCCTCCAGCCAATTTTCATAGAGACTGGTTTCGGGGACTTGCATAGATGAATCCATAAACCGCAGATGTCCGGCAATGAATTCATAACCTCCCTCATTGGCAAAAAACTCATTATCGCCAGACCATTCCGCATATGGGTTTGTATATAAACGGGCATTCGGTTGTACATTTGATTCCAGACTCATTTTTTGGAGTGAATTCTTTCATGGTGTTCCTCTGTAGTTCTATAAATAGATTTTTATTCTTGTAATGGAAACGCAGCCTATGACAGGTTACCGAATTTTTTTCGGTAATCCCTTGCGCTGATTCCAAAATAGCTTTTGAAAGTATTGGAAAAATATTCTGCCGTGGCAAAACCGAGTTTGACGGAGATTTCGCTGATGGAAATTTCCGTTTCGGTAAGAAGGGTGGCAGCCATGGACATGCGGGCCTCTATCCTTTTTTGTATGTATGTTTTCCCATAGAGTTTCTTGATGAGACGCTGGGTCTGGCGATTTGAAAGCCCAAGCTGGGAAGATAAATTATCTAAATTAGAATTTTGGTATTCGAAGAGGAAGTGGTCCTCAATAATTCTTGTGCTAGTCTCCTGCAAATTAGCGAGAGCGTATTGTTTGCTGGAGACTTTATTTTTCTCATAGTTGCGCACTAATTTGATGACAAGCTGTTGCAGAAGCAGTTCAACCTGGTGCTGATATCCAATCTGCTTGTGCTCAAATTCAGAAAACAATTGTTTCATGGTTGCCTCAATATTTTGGGAGTCCTTGCCAAACCAAAATTTATTTTTTGAAAAAATATCCGCAGTATTGGAGGCTGGATTCTCTTGAAGTTCATCACTGTGGGGGATATAAAAATAGACGCAATATTCCCATAGGGGATTTTCCTTCTCACTGATTTGGGAATGTTCCACGTGGGGACCGGTGACATATAAGGTTCTCGGGGACAGGTTATATAATTGGCTGTCTATGACAGCACGGCCGTATCCGGAAGGGATATAGTGGATTTCATAACATCCGCTGCCGTGACTATGACTTTGAACGATGCGATATGCACATCCATACATAATAGATGACACATGAAATTTCGTTGAGTCCATGGTAAAGGTAATATCTAAATGATTGTATTTGTTTGACATAAAATGCGCCCCATTTCTGCAAATTCAAGTACAGTTTTATTGTAGCATTATTTAAAGCGAGGTCAATAAAAGCGGACGGTGAAAGATATGTTTATGCGACGTATAAATCGTTGACATGTCGCATAAACATATTTAGGGAGTGAGTCCATCGGTTCGGTTTCTGTGATTGTGGATGCGCCTTGTTATTTCGGGGATTCGCGATTTTTATGTGGTGCCTGGGAGCGAGCTGGATTATCTGGTCGATGTGATGGTATGTGATAAAACAGACGGCGAACTGGCGGAGCGCATTCTGGTGGATGACTCGGATGTTGAGCTGGATGAAGAAGGAGATTACTTCCTGTGCTATGTGGCGGAGGACGGCTATGGGCTGAAAACAGTTAAGGAAGCTCATGTGTTGGTGGCGACTCCGGAAGCGATACAGGACCTGAACGGCAGCCGTCAGATTGACTATCGCCGGGATACGATTTTGGGCGCGCATAATATTTATGATGTGGGGCAGCGTCTTACGAAGATATTGACGAGAGATACAGGATGGATTAAAGAAAGATGTGGAGAAGAAAAAAGATAGTTCTCTCCAGTTGGCGGACGTTTTCGCTTGTGATGCTTTTGCCGGGTTAGATGACATTATTATTGATTGGGCACAGAACGGAGATTATCTTATCCCGAACATCGTTATCCGCAAGACCAAGCCCCTCGGACACTACGGCAGACTTCGCAAAGCGTATCTGGAAATGCACCGTCCGATACTGTTCAATGAGCTGGTGCTATCCGACAAGCTCTTTGAGCATTGCGCCGAGATTGACGAAGCGGCACGAAACCGCATGGAGCTGATCGTGCGGTCACTGGCAAAGCAGTACGGCGTGACCGAACAGCTGAAAGCCGAAAACCAAATGGAATGGGTGCGGCAGATGAACGCTTGCAAGGCACAGGCAGAGGAGATTGTGAAAGCGGAATTGATTTATGATTGAGCGAGAAAGTCCGGGCAGAAAACTGTTCGGACTTTCTCATATATTCCAAAATGACGGTAGAACTGTTCACAAGTTTTATGGTATAATTTGAATACAAATTGAGCAACAAATCTGGGAAAACATAATCATCAATGTGTAAAATGTGATAGTCATGAGGAAAAAACAAGAATCACCGAAAGGGTGTGGGAGGCATTGTGCGGGAAGAGAATCAAACAACCAGTAGCCTTGGCTGTATTATTTGTTCTAATGTTTATTGGTGGATGTTTTTTTGTGAAAGCTAATCAAGCAAAGGTATTTGAGAAAAACGATTATGGGGTGTTTTTAAATGCGGACGCCTCATCTTTGGAACGATTTAAAATGTATGAAACGATTGTAATTGATGCACAGTATTTTACAAAAAGGGATATTGAATTGCTCCATCAAAATGGAACAGTCGTGTATACATATCTAAATATTGGGTCGATTGAAAACTTCAGGGAGTACTATACAACCTATGCGGAACTGGCAATCGGTGAGTATGAGCACTGGGAGGAAGAAGAATGGGTAGATGTAGCAAACCCAGACTGGCAGAAGTTTATAGGACAGCTTTCTCAGGAACTATATGAAAAAGGTGTTGACGGATTCTTTATAGATAATTGTGATGTATATTATTACGATCCGCACGAGAGTGCTTTTGAAGGCATTACAGCGATTCTACAAAACATGATGACGTTTGGAAAAGCAGTCATCATCAACGGTGGAGATACTTATGTGGCGGAATATAGGGAACGCTATGGGGCGATTGATCAGATTATGACAGGTGTAAATCAGGAATCAGTATGGAGCAGTATTGATTTTGATAGCGGAACTTTTCGTGAGCAAACGAGCGAGACGAGAGATTATTTCTGCAAATATTTGGAAATGTGCAAGGCGGATGGGGTGGAAGTGTATCTGTTGGAATATACAACTAATAAAAAACTGATTCAAAAAATAAAAGAATACTGCAAGGAGCAAGACTTCCATTTTTATATTTCCAGTTCCCTTGAACTTAGATAATGAGTGTTGAGAAATACGAAATTTGGGCAAGGTGCAGAATTTGAAATTTGCGATCCAGGATTGGGCGTATGGGTAAATGATGTGAATATAATTTAGAATGAAAAGTAGCAGGACAATGGGGGATGAGACCCAATGCCCTGCTTCTCTGTTTATTCGGAACGAACTGTAATATATTTTTGTTTTCGACTGTTTGGCTTATCTGGAATAGTCATTTTAAGCTGGCCACTTGCCAGTAGAGGATTCAAATATTTTCTTGTAAAATAAGTGAGATTTCGATAACCAATAAACGAGCAAATTTCTTGTTTGCTTTTTTCTGTTATACAAAAATCCAAGACTGCGTGTAGGATGTCCTGTGATTTATCTTGATCACTAACTTGGTCACAATCTTGGTCACTGACTAAGTCTTTCTGACTAAGATGGTAATTCACATTTTTCAAAATAACTCTGAAATCTGTCGCTGTTGAGGAAAATTCGGGCTTATATGCCTCTGTGTATCCAGGCAGCTTTTCAGTTTCACTGACGATTTTGCGCAGGCCACTTCCACGGCGTTCCATGTACTTCATGCGGTGGAACAGGTCAGCAATCACAGGGTTTCGTCGCATGGAACG
>ENA-UESE01000801-UESE01000801.1-human-gut-metagenome-genome-assembly--contig:-NODE-801-length-31273-cov-5.059495_pt1 | contig 31273 bp, 30 predicted proteins | sample MGYA00242995_ERZ507996 | MGnify/ENA primary metagenome ERZ507996 (study PRJEB26167, sample SAMN06115489) | human gut metagenome | host: Homo sapiens | place: China:Sichuan | collected 2015-04-15... | reverse complement strand
AATAAGCTTCACCGCCTTTTTTCTGTTTCTTTTGCATTTATCCCTTTTTGTGCCGCTTCGCGAATTTTTATGGCACTTTTTTCTTTTTTTAGTTTAATTCATTTTTTGATAAATATGATTTATACTTTTGCATAATGTTTATTATGCTTTATGCTTAAATTTTTATTTATGGTGATTATTATTTGTGATTAATCCTACAAAATACCCGTCAGGCTATGAGAAATTCCAACATTTTCAAATAAGCTTTCTTATGTGTACAAGCACTTGAAAATGGGGAGAATGTGAAAAAATTAATACTAATATTTTTAATAAATTTTTTCATTGCACTTCCTGTTTTAGCACAGGAGAGCGAAGACGGCCTGATATGGAACTATCGTTCCGACAGGTTTTTAGAATCCTTAAAAGAAGGCCATGGCATTTATGATGAAGCTACACAAAGAGACCTTGATAAGCAAATAAAAGAAGGTCTTGATATAAATCTTATCCCTGTTGATTTGGAAACTTGCATAAAAGTTGCTTTAAAAAACAATTATGACATAAAGATTGCTGCAACAAATGCTCAAGAGGCAAAATGGCTCTATGCCAGAGCAGTGGCGGATTTAATACCTGATTTTTACTACAGATATCAAATACAGGCTCTTAACGGGGAATTTCTTGTTGGTGATATTTTACCAAGAGTTATCAGGCAGAATCCGATTTACAGCGGCATTACCATAGATTATCCGCTTGGTAACGGCACTATATTTTACAATATGGCAAGCCAGAGCAATCTCTATCAGGCGCAAAAGCATAATGTAAAGTACACACAAAGTGAACTGCTATTGAAAACCACGCTCTATTATTACGAGCTTCTTGAGGCAAAATTAAACATAGAAGTGCTGCTCTCGAATCTCAGAGACAGGCACGAACAGTTAAAGCTCATGCAGGCCAGATATCAAATAGGTATAGGTTCAAAATACGATATTTTGAGGGCTGATGCTCAATATGCGGATGCAAAGCAAGAGCTAATCTCAGCATTAAATACTTTAAGGCTTCAACAGGCAAAACTTTCAAATATTATGGGGGTTGAAGTCACACTTACGCTTTACCCGTTTGAACACGGTGCTCAGCCCAGAGAACTCATTGAAAAGAAAAACAACATTGACTGCTTATACAATGTTGCGCTGCAAACCAGAGAAGATATTAAGACAAAAAGAGCACAGATTCGCTCTCTAGTAAATTTAAAAAATAAAAATTATGCCGATTTTTTCCCCTATGTAGAGCTAACATATGAGTTTGCAAAAGTCGGCGTTACAGGAAACACAAGCCTGAGAACAAACCATACCTGGAGCCTGAATGTGACAGTGCCGCTTGGTAAAAAAATGGGTGTGGGAACTATCACACAAAAAAATGCAGACCTTGCAAAAATCAAAAGCGCAAGATATGAGCTGACAAACCTTGAAAGGCAGGTAAAAGAAAGCATTGTTGGTTCATATTACAGCTCAAGAACAGCACTGGAACGTGTTGAAGCAAATAAAAAACAGGTTGCAGCTGCAGATGAAGGCCTAAAGTTCTCTTTAGTTGGTTTTGATGTGGGCCAAAACACATTTATTGATGTTTTGACATCTCAAACAGAAAAAACACGGGCAAGACAACAGTTAATCAGCTCTGTTATTGCATACAACAAAGCACAGGCACAGCTTTTATTTGACACAGGCATAATCAGCCCTAAAACACTGCTATTAAACTATCGCGGATTACAAAACCCGAACAAAACAAAAATGAATTAAAACTGCTAAACCGCTATATTTATCCGCCCTCGCAGCTGGTCTGCAGTCACTGTTTTATAGTCTTGTATATTATTGGTATTGCCGTAATAAGAGTCGGGTTTTACAGAAGACTTCGCTTGTGCATTTTTAATTTCCGACATAAGACTCCCTAGCGTTTCTTCTGACAAGGTGTCTAAAAACTGCACTATTGCAATTGTTTGTGCTGTTTCATAGCCATACAAATCCGCAATATCAGAGGAAATATTTAGCTTACCTTCATTAATCAATCTGTTTAAATCAGATGTTTGTGTAAGATTTTGCGCAAAAGAGTATTTTACTGCCGCCGTAAAGTCATCTTCCGTAATCACGTCTCCGTCGGAGGATAAATCCGAAAATCTGTTCAGGATAGTGCCTGTCAGCTTATAGGCATTTCTATCTGTCATATTTTCATTTTCCAGCAGGGTTTTGAAATTGGTCAAAGCTGTTTTGCTTATGCCGGAAGAAGATGCCGTAAGCATCGACAAAGATTGGAACACAAGCTGCGCAACAGAAGACATAGCATCTTGAGCCTGTTTGTACACGCTAAACGAAGAAACAGTCGAAATACTATTGGACGCAGTTATATTATTAATCGATGAGACGCTATTAATCATAAAAAAACACCTGTATCCTACCATTATAGAGTATATATTATATAAAAACAAGTGTTCTTTTATGATTTACTAATTTAATAAATATTTACAATTAGTCTTCATTAAGGCTAAGACTGATTCTTCTGTCATCAGGATTAAACTTAATAATTGTAGTATTTATTTTATCGCCGGAAGCAAGAATGCAGTTATTTTTGTTCTGATAGTCCACAACTTCGTTGTTAGGCAGCAATGCTTCTACGCCCGGGAACACTTCAACAAAGGCGCCAAAGTGTTTGATTCTTGTAATTGTTCCTTCGATCTTATCGCCTTCATTAATTTTATTTTTAGCTTCAATCCAAGGATCAGCTTCAAGATTCTTCAAGCTCAAGCTGACACGCTGTTTGTCGTGGTCAATACCGATAATTTCAACATTAATTGTGTCAGAAATTTTTAACACGTCAGAAGGATGGTCTACCCATCTCCAGGACATTTGAGACAACGGCAACAGGCCGTCCATACCGCCGATATCAATAAATGCACCAAAATCAGTAATTCTTACAACTTCGCCTTTTACTACCTGGCCTACTTCCAGACTTGTAAACATATTTTCTTTGTTTTCATCCTGTGCATCGGAGTAGACTTTTTTGTTTGACAAAATAAAGTTGTTTTGAGACGGATCAAGAGAAAGTATCTTTAACTCAATTGTCTGGCCAACAATGTTATCAGTATCTTTTGCTCTAAGATGGCTGGAGGGAACAAAGCCTCTTACTCCTTTAACTTCAACCAGCACGCCGCCTTTTACTACAGAAACAACTGTACCTTCCACTGTTGCATCTTCTTCTTTAAGAGTTTCAATTTCTTTCCATGCATAAGCCATTGCAACTTTTTTATGTGACAGGAGGAATCTGCCGTCATCGTCTTCTTCTCTTATAATTAAGAATTCATAAGCTTCGCCTTTTTGCAGTGTTTGTTCTACAGATTTTGATAAATCTATTCTTGCTTCTCTTTCCGGGCAAAGTGCGGAGGTTTTAGCTCCGATATCAACAATAACTCCTTCAGAATCATAACCGCAGACAAGACCTTTTACCAAATCACCTTTTTGAAATTTATAATCATACTCTGACATAAGTGATTCAAATTCTTCGTCTGTGTAAGTTTTAGTGACCATCAGTTCTCTCCATTTTAATATTCACGATCTTTACTATAATTATAATATTAAAAATTTTATAATTTTTTCAAATAAAAAGTCATGTAAAATTAATAAATCTCAATGGTTTGGGGGATTTTAAAATCCAAAATAGCTCTGTATTACTACATTAAATTTTCCGAATTTCAGAAAATTCTCTATAGATAATTCACGAAAGATATCCCGAAACTCTTTTTTATCACGATTTAAACCACCTTTACGGGTGCTTTTCCTGATTTCTATAACCAATGCCGGCTCGATATCCTGACACAAAATACATTAGAGGCAATGCAGGTTCTATCCATTTGAATCCGGAAAGCACTCCTGCCGTTGCAATATCATCTGCATGCAAAGCTATATCAGCCAGTTCCGGTTTTCTTTCATCATAAACACCTTTGCAATTAGGATTAGGATTGTGATTAGATTTTCCAGCAAAAAGCGGGTCTATAATCTTTTGGCTCATTTTATTGGCAATATAACTGCCGCCAATAATTCCTGTTGTTGTAATACCTGTAAGTATAACTATCATCTTGCGCAAAGGGGTCAAGGGCTTTATCATTTTGGATTTTTGGAGCCCTTCTGCCGCAAACAATGCGGCACAGGCTCCGACGTTACAAAGGAAGATATTGGCAAAATATTGATAAAAGCCCTCTTTAATTTTGTTTGATGTGGATTTTTTGGAAGCTGTATTGGTGACCTTATCTGCCGTAATACCGCCTAGTATGCCTCCAACAACAGGTATTGCACCAAGCAGCGACAAACGGCCTATTTCGGAAAAAATGCCTTTTGCATCCAAGTTTTCCGCCTCTGGAAGCAATACAGACAAAAGTTTATTCTTTGATTCAGACTCCGGAAGCTCTTTTAGCACAAAGGCCACATCTTTTTTTGAAAGAGCCTGTGTCTTTGCCTTGTTCAAAACATCGGCTATTTTCTTTGCCGGCTTTGAGTCTTTTATATATTTGTCTACGGCTTTTTTATTATTTTCAAGAATTTCTGTCAGGGATGATTTTTCCAAAAGCCTTGGTACTATTTGTTTTCCTGCAATTTTGAGACCGTTTGCACCTATTAATGATGCAGCTATTGTTGAGGAAATGATTATGGAATTTTTAACAGCTTTTGTCTTTTTTTGTTCTTTAGATTTACCGCGTGTTGACATGTATGTATCCAAAACCCCGTAACCGCCACCTGCACCTATAAGAAGAACGGGCATTTTTTTCTGTAGTTTATTTAGAATAACAGGCTGGTCTATACATCTGCCCAGGGCTTTAAGGTTCATGAGAATATCCTTTCGGTTTTAAATTGTTAGTTATGACTAACAATATTCAAAAAAGTTTTAATTGTCAAGCTTTCTGACAAAAAATTGCCCGTGCGGGCATTAACATATCTTTACAGTCAACCAATATTATTAAAGTTTTTAATAAATCATGCCGATATATTATTTGTTCAATAAAACAGGGATATTGTATGGACAAAAACGAATTTGATGAAAATCAACTTAACCACGTAAAAATGCAAAGTGACCTGATAAAACTCATCCAGGTATTGGATGAGTGTATTGAGCACATTGACAGCTTCTATTGCTACACAATGAAAAAGCAGATGCTGGCCGGCTCGAATCAAAACTAGGCAAGAAACATATAAAAATTTAAACCTGTGTAAATATTCTTTGTTTTGACTATAATCTTTGTAAGATTAGAAATTTTGCGAAGGTGAAAAATGTTAAAACAATATATTATTGATGTTACAACACAGGCAATCAATGCTGCTGTAAAAAACGGCAAGCTTAACCAGATGAAACAAGAAGATGTTTTCACGCTAAATGCAGAAACACCAAAAAATGAAGAATTCGGTGATTTTGCAGTAAACGTATCGTCTCTGGCAAGATATTCAAAAATGGCTCCACCCGCTATTGCGCAGGCTGTTTCTGAGTTTATTGATGTTGAAGATTGTCAGGTTAACACTGTTGCAGGTTTTATAAATTTCAAACTTGGAAATTCCTTTTTAAACACAATTGTTAAAGACATAATAAATTTGAAACATGACTACGGCTCAAACAATTACGGAGACGGTCAAAAAGTTATACTTGAATATGTATCAGCAAACCCCACAGGGCCTTTTCACATTGGTCACGGACGTTGGGCAGCTATGGGCAGTGCACTTGCAAATCTCTTAAAATTTGCAGGGTATGAAGTTTATCAGGAATTTTACATTAACGATGCAGGCAATCAAATCAAGAACCTCGGTCGTTCGCTTCACATCAGAGTTTTGCAAGAAATGGGCCAAGATATAGATTTTCCGCATGATGAAACAGAAAGAAAATCTTATTATCCTGGTGAATACCTTGTGCCTATTGCAAAAGAATTTGTTAAAGCAAATCCTGATTGTGCAAAAGCATTGACAAAAGATTTGACACAAGAACAGCTTGAGACACTTTCATCTTTTGCAAAAGCCAGAATGCTCGAGCTGCAAAAAGAGCTGTTAAACAAATTCAACACACATTTTGATAATTTTTATTCTGAAACAGAGTTGCACAAATCAGGTAAAGTGGAAGAATGTGTTGAAAAACTTAAACAAAAAGGCATGCTCTATGAAAAAGACGGTGCTCTGTGGTTTAAGTCGTCTCTTTTTGGCGATGATCAAGACAGAGTTTTAAGAAAAACAGATGGTTCAAACACTTATCTTACAGCAGATATAGCTTATCATCACGACAAAATTAAACGCGGTTTTGACAAACTTATAAATATTTGGGGTGCTGACCACCATGGCTATGTTCCGAGAATGAAAGCATCTATTGAGGCTCTCGGTGATGACCCTGAAAAGCTTGAAGTGCTTTTAGGGCAGCTTGTAAATATTGTTCTGGACGGTGAGGCCGTGCGTATGGGCAAACGTAAAAACATGGTTACACTGAAAGACCTGATTGATGAAGTTGGTGTTGATGCAACCAGGTACTGGATGATTATAAGAAGCATTGATACAACGCTTGATTTTGATATTGAGCTTGCAAAATCAAAAACTGACGAAAACCCTGTTTTCTACGTACAATACGCTCATGCACGTGCTTGTTCAATATTCAGAAACGCAAAAAATGAACGTTTAAATGTTGAAACAAAAGAAAAAATTGCTCCGCTTTTTGAAGACAAAGAGCTGGATGAAGCAATAATGAATGCAAATTTAGGGCTTTTGTGGTCAACAGAAGATGAAAAATCGATTGCTTCAGCAAAAAAACTGATTTTGAAACTCGAAGAGTTTAAACCAATAATACTGATGGCAGCAAGAAACAGAGCGCCTTATCTGATTTGCAAATATCTTCAGGAGCTTGCAGGCTGTTTCCACCAGTTTTATACCTTTTCAAGAGTCCTGACTGATAACAAAGAGTTGTCAGCAGCAAGATTGGCACTTGTAAAATCAGTATCAACAGTGATAAAAACATCACTTGATTTACTGGCAGTTCAGGCACCGGAAAGAATGTAAAAAAAGAAGAGTTTTTACTCTTCTTTTTCTGTCTCTTCTGCTTCAAGAGCTTCTTTTTCAGCCAATCTTTCTTTTACGGATTTTCTTTTTCTTATGAGCTTGGAGGCAGGCTTGTTTGTGTCCGTATCTTCTTCTGCTGTACAGTTTTTGATACGCTTATCAGACCCGTCATCCAAAAAGTTGCCTAAAATGCAATTTAGCAATGTTTTTTGCCCGAGATCAAAATTGCCGCTAAATGTTATTTGTGCATCATTAGCCTCTAATGTATTTAAAAATTTTGCAAACTCTTTAACAATATTGCCAAGATCCGCCGGGTTTTTCATCTTATTCACTGCGTGTGTTACTTTTGCAATTGATATTCTGAATTCGCCTCTTTCAGCTGCTGTTTTTGCTTCTTTTTTGCTTTTTAATCTATCTCTTAATGACAATTTTCTTCTCCAACTATATATTAAGTTCTCTTTTGTTATAATTTTTATTCAATTTTTGTGTTATCAGATAGTCTGATATTTTTGAGGCAAAATCCTTATAGTTAATTGCGATGTTTGCTTCAGGGTTAATTTCACTCACCGGCACCCCTTTATTGATTGCAGACATCATTGTAAGATAATTATTAGGAATTTTCCAGTACACTTTTTGTTTAACAACTTCTTCAATATCAGACGTTTTAATATCTTCATTTTCCATGTATCTGTTTAGTACAAGCTTGATTTTGTCAGCAGGGTAGCCGAGTTTTTCAAACAATTCCATGCATCTTTGTGTGCTTCTGATAGCAGGAAGGTTAACAATAGCTATCAACAGAATCAAATCACTGTTATCAAGAGCTGTGATTGTTTTTGTATCAATATTTGTGCCAATGTCTATTACTATATAAGAAAATGTTTTTTTTAACGCATTAAGAATACTCTTAATCTGCTCCGCCGTAATATCTTGTGACTTATCAATATTGAGAGGGTCGGCAATAACGTACAAGCTTGTATTTTTATATTTAGAAAGTGTTTTTAAAAGTTCTTCTTCATCCAGGTTGTGAATGTTGTCTGCTATATAATCCATTGCAAAAGGAGGTGTCATATCAAGAAATGTTGATACATCACCAAGTTGTAGATTCAAATCAATGAGAGCAACTTTTTCTTTTGACATTTGAGCCAATTCCAAAGCCAAATTAACAGCAATGGAGGTTTTGCCGATACCGCCTTTGTTAGAAAACGTTGAAATAATTTTACAATTCTGCGCAGGCTCTACACAATTAAGCTCCTGAGTAAGGTTATTAATTACTTCTTTAAACTCTGACTCCATAACAGGCTTTGTAACAAACTCTTTTGCTCCGGCCCTCATAACTTTGATAATTGTATCTGTGGATGTTTTGTTGGAAAGTGCAACAACGTGTGCTTCTTTATTCAAATCTTTGAGTTTTTTTATAAGATTTAAAGCCTTTTCAAAATTTTCCGAAATATCAATAAACGCAATGCATTTACCAGCTTTGCGCAAAAAATCAAATCCGAGCTCAAAATCAAAAAACTCTGCACAAATTTCAATATTATTAAAGGAAGAAAGATAATTTTTAATAATGTTTCTTGAATTTTCTTCCTTGTCTATAATAATTACATTCAAATTTTCACTCATTATTTTACCTGTACATTATAATGTACAAATATTATACAGTAAGAGCGACAAAATTTAAACGAAAATCCCCAAATATCAATTATTTATTGGAATAATTATTTGACTCAACGCAAACATATACGGGAGCCGGCTCATAAGCCGCCGCAAAAACACCATCAATAATAGACTCAAAAAACTTAGAAATAACTTCCATCATTTATAGATTTCCTTTCACACACAATTTCATTTCACCTTCACATATATATAAAAACATTTAGGAAAAAGAAATTGCCAATTCATAGAAAATTGTATTAAGAATATTAACATATCATTTTGATTTTGAAAAGTCAAAAATACACTTTATGTTAAATTCGTTAAAATCGTATATAACAAAGTAATACAATTGTAACATTTTTTCTTATGCTATAATATTTACCAAGATGAATGGTTTAACTTATCAAGATGTTGTAGCACAAATAAAAGACAGACTGGATATCGTAGACGTTGTCTCAAAATACGTAATCCTCAAAAAATCCGGAGGCAACTACTGGGGATGCTGCCCTTTTCATAATGAAAAGACACCTTCTTTCAGCGTAAGCCCGGCAAAACAAATTTACAAATGCTTTGGCTGCGGAGAAGGCGGCGATGTTTTGAGCTTTTTGATGAAAATAAACAACCAGTCCTTTGCCGAGGTAGTAAAAGAACAGGCAGAAATTCTTGGTATTGAGCTGCCAAACAACTTTGATAAATCAAAAGATAACAAAGATATAAAAGAGCAAATATACTCTTGCATGAAAGATGCTGCGGAGTTTTATAAAAAAACGCTTCTTGAAAATAAAACGTCCGAGGCTTATCAATACCTTGCAAACAGAGGGATAACAGACGAAAACATAGAAACATATAGGCTCGGCTTTGCACCTAATGCTTATGATGCTTTACAAAAATTTTTGAAAGTAAAACATAATGAAGAAATTCAAGAAAAAGCCGGACTGATAATCAAGCGGGAAAATGGAAACGGTTTTATTGACAGATTCCGCAACAGAATCACAATCCCTATTTTTGATGAAAAAGGAAACATTGTAGCATTCGGCGCGCGTGCAATAGAAGCAGGACAGAACCCCAAATACCTTAATTCCCCAGAGACCCTTGTTTACAACAAAAGCCATGTACTCTACGGCCTGTATCATGCAAAAGAAGCAATAAAAGAAAAAGACTCTATTGTAATTATGGAAGGATATTTTGATGTAATATCTGCACAGGTTAACGGGGTAAAAAATGCCGTCGGAGCTTGCGGAACAGCGCTTACTGACAGCCATGTAAAGCTTATCTCAAGATACACCCAGTCCAGAAAGATTTACCTTGCTTTTGACACGGACAAAGCAGGACAGATGGCAACAAAAAGAGGTGCAGAAGTAATCAAAGAAGCGTTTTCAGGGCTAGGTAACATAAAACAGTTTGACGAAAGCTTTGCATCAACTTCCGAAAACACAGACAGATACTCTTGCGAGCTTAGGGTAGTAGTACCGCCTGAGGGCAAAGACCCTGATGAATTTATCAGAGAGAACGGCGCAGAAGCTTACGCCCAGGTGTTGAGACAAGCGCCGCTGCTTGTGGATTTTCAAATCGAAAGCGTTTTAAAAGCTTATCAAAAAGGCATGTCACCGGTTGAAAAAAGCGCTATTGTTAAAGAGGTGCTTCCATATCTTCTTGAGATAGGCAACAACATTGTTAGAGACGAGTATGTAAAAATAGTATCTTCCCGATTGGATATTACGGAAAATTCTTTGCAAAAAGAGCTGCTTAACTCATCGGGCAAGGGTTTGAATAACACTTATTCTCAAAAACCAAAGCCTCAAACCCAGCTTGCACCAATTGTAAAGAAATCTTTAAATATTTCAGAAAAAGCGCAAAAAAATTTATTGTCGATGTATTTAATAAATGAAAGTTCCTACAATATCCAAACATTAAACAGCATTTTAAAGGAAGTTGAATATACAAACGATACGTTAATAATTGTAAAAGATACAATTGACAAATTGGTCGGACGGGTAAATAATGTTAAAGAATTAATCGAGACCCTGTACACAGAATTTGCCGAGGACTATGAAGTCAAAGACATAATCACAGATTTGATATATTTATCCGACAGTTTTAAAAATTTGTCGGACAAAGATTTTAAAATAGCTATTAATGAAAATATTGAGACTATTAAATCTTTTAAAGAAAAGGAACTGAAGAGTCATTTACGCTCTCAATACAAGCAAGTCAATGATGATGACATAAAAGCTATTGAACAGCAGATTCAATTAAAAGAACTTTTAAAAAACAAAAACAAGCTAAGAACTGGAGACAATTAATGAGCAGAAAAAGAATGTCAGACAAATCACTCGTTAGCATTATCGATGAAGATGAGCTTCAAACAGATGATACAACAGGTGATGATTTATTTAGCGAACCCGAAACTATAACAACAGACAGTATAGATGTAATCATCGGAAAATCAGGCTCTACAGCAGCAGACGAAATTTATATGCAGCCTTCTGATGATATGGACGCAGAAGACGAACAGCAAATTGCAGTCCCCAGAGGTGTTTCACTTGATGACCCCGTTAGAATGTACTTAAGAGAAATCGGCCGTATCAAACTTTTGACAGCTGATGAAGAAATCGATTTAGCAAGAAAAATCATACAAGGCGGAAATATCGGCGCCATTGCAAAGAGAAAACTCGTTCAAGCAAACTTGAGACTTGTTGTTTCTATTGCAAAAAAATATGTTGGACGCGGCATGCTCTTTTTGGACCTCATTCAAGAAGGAAACCTCGGCTTGATTCGTGCAGCTGAAAAATTTGACCACGAAAGAGGCTACAAATTCTCAACTTATGCCACATGGTGGATTCGTCAGGCAATCACCAGAGCAATCGCTGATCAGGCGCGTACTATCCGTATTCCTGTTCACATGGTTGAAACTATCAACAAGCTGAAAAAAGTAACAAGAAAACTTGCTCAAGAGCTTTCTAGAAAACCGACCGAAGATGAGCTCGCTCAAGAAATGAACATTTCTATTTCAAAATTGAGAGAAATCATCAAAGTAGCTCAAGAGCCATTGTCTTTGGAAACTCCTATCGGTAAGGAAGAAGACTCAAGATTGGGCGATTTTATCGAAGATAAAGATGCAGATGCTCCTGTGAAAACAGTTGCTCACGAACTTTTAAGAGAAGACCTTGCAGAAGTTTTAAGCGGCCTTTCTCCTCGTGAAAGAGATGTTTTAAGACTCCGTTTCGGCATGGACGACGGCAGACAAAGAACTCTCGAAGAAGTGGGCCAGCTCTTCGGTGTTACCAGAGAACGTATCAGACAGATTGAAGCAAAAGCTTTAAGAAAACTCAGACACCCCAACAGAAGCAAACGATTAAGAGAATACGTAGAAGTTTAATCATAAAAAAGAGGCTTTAAAAAGCCTCTTTTTTTATTCTAAGTTTATTCGCCGTAAACCGTTACAGTAATTTTTCGCCAAAAGATAAAAACTGTTTTTTCATTAACATCTATGTATGTTATTTTTTTGATATTGCCGTTTTTCGCAGCCTGTTCAATGCCCGCATCACCTGTTTCTATAAAATAGAGAATGTTGTTTGTTGAGGCGGTGCCTTTTTTCAGGCAGTTGAGGTCTTCTGCTTTTGCGCCGGTGGCGGTCAGGGGATAGGTTGCATTGGTGTAAAATAAGGCTGTAGCATTAGCTGTGTTTTGGCTAAACACTGCTGTGAGGGCAAGCAGCGCCATTGTTGTAATAAATTTTTTCATTGGAAATACTCCTTTTTATTCTCCATAAACTGTTGTTCGTGTCGTTTTTGCGTAGATTGGAATAAACAGCAGGGGGATGTATACCTTGCTGACGGTTGTGTCTACGTAGTGTATTTGGGTTATGTTGGCTTGCTTGGCGGCTTTATCTATGCCAGAATCGCCAATTTCTACAAGACCAAAGAAATTAGTTTTTGCAGCGTAACCTGTTTTAAGTTTTTGCAGGTTTTGTTGTTTCGGGAGGTTTACTGCATTTGCAGTGGATTGTGGAAAGGTGCTGCCAGAGAAAATTGCACCTTTATCGTAATAAGCGGAAGTGTTAATGCCTATTGCGTGTGCGCTCTGGACAAGAACATTAACAATAAAGATAGATAAAATAAGTTTTTTCAATATGTTTCTCCATTACTTTAAACATTAATTTCATTCTCAAAATAAATGGAGAAAAAATAAAGTCTGACCTTTAACCATAGATCGTAAGTCTATATACAGAATACAGAAGCCAATATTATATTTTTGCAAAGACTGCTATTGGAATTAAAGGATGACAGTTGACAGGAAATTAATGAGAAATGGTAATGGCTGGGTACTTAGTATTAACTCTACAATACTAGGTTTTTTAGATGTTAATCCTGAAACTGACATGATTCGTTACACAATGGAAAACGAAAAGTTAATAATTACTAAAAGTGATAAAAAAATAAAAGTTAATGAATCAAAATTCTAAAATAATTCTTATAAATTAACCGTTTATTAAACTCAAAACAACATTTCTTTTTACGTTACCCACCTGGGAAAGCAGCGATACACTTACATTTTGCAGAATCTGGTTTCTTACAAGATTTGCCGATTCCTCTGCAAAATCAGCATCCATTATTGTTGATCGGGCTTCTGTCAGATTAATTTCGAGGTTTGTATTTCTTGATATTGCAGCCTCAAGCACATTATGCGCTGCACCAATTGATGCTCTAATGTTCAATACACTGTTCATTGCCCAATCTGTTTTTATCAGCATTTGCTGCATAGGTGTATTGGACAAATTATATCCTCTGGGCGAAATATTAGCATTTACACAATCAAGAGTATTGCCATTGGTATTAAAAACCTGTGTCTGCTTAAAAGATGTATTATTAACAAGTGAATAAACAGAATCACCTATTTTTATATATTTTGTTTCGTCCGGTTGTAGTTCAATTTCATATTGCGATGCAGAGGAGTTTATCCCCGTAGATTCCTGTTTTGATGTTATTGACGCAGAAGAACCTGCAACCTGAACAATATTGTTGCCGTTAATTCTAAAAAGTGCAGTGCTTCCGTCATTATTGGTTATTTCATAAAAGTGGCCGTTAATGTTTATATTTTTTTGTGTTTCTGTTGAAAAATCAAGGTAAAAATAATCATTACCTATCCCCGTAGAACGCACCATATCACTGTATTCATCAATGACAACCCCGTCCCCTGATGTGATAGAAACTCCGTTAGTTTTTTCATAAATAACAGATTGTTTATCAGCAGAGTTATTTGTAACTTTGTAAACTCTTTGGACCCCATTAATTGTGAACATCATGTATTGTGTTTCACCGGGGTTTATAACAGAAGAAAAATTATTGCCGTTAAGGCTGCTAAATACAGCTGTAGACATTTTGTTTACAGAAACACCCGAAGCATTGACAGGCACCAGCATGCCTGTTTGTGCATCTATATCAAACACTATATCCTGTGCTGAACCGTTGTTGGTAATCTCAAATATATCATCACCATTTTTTACATATGCAGTACCGGCAAAATTTTGTAAAAATTGTTTATCATCCGGTTGCTGTGCTACAGAAGCAGAAAAATCTGCAATATATGACCCAATTACAGGAGTTGGCTGTGGCACGATGGAAGGATCGACAAACTCTTCTATTGTTTTTAAAGAAGCATCATAGGTAAAAGTTTTGGTGAAATCAGAAGCAGTATCGTTTTTGACAGTGTAAATCTCATTATTTATAGAAATAAATTTTGTTTGTCCTGCTTCCACAGTGATATCAAATTGGCTGGACGCATTTAATGAAGCTTGCTCATAATCGATAATATCAGTCACAGAAACCTTTGCACCAACAAATTTATCAAACCCTGAGTTCGATTTATCAAAATAAATAACACCGTCTTCTTGTGCAGTAATCTTTGTGATACCGCTTCCATCCTCATTTTTCAGATAATATTCACTGCCCGCAGTGACCGTCATTGATTGCAGATTTGCATAATCAGTAAATGAGGCCAGCACATCTGTTGCCAGTTGTGTTCTGACAATATTTCCGTTTGAGTCTTTGATATTATTGTTTGAATCCAGAATGAAATTTTGTTTTGAGGCTGCATTATTTGTTATTTGATAAATTTTACCGCCAAATTCATAATACTTTGTTTCATTAGGATTAAGCTCTATGTAAGAAGCAACACCTGTTGTTACACCTGTTTTCATATTTCCCACAAGGTTAACGGTAACTCCGTCATCTCCGGCAATAGGGTTTAGGTTTCCGTTTTTGTTGTTAAATATAAAGGTCTGGTTTTTTGTAGAGGTTATTTCATAAAGCTTATTGTTAAAAATATAATGTTGTGTGCTGCCGGCTTTTAGCTCTAAAGCCTGACCGCTATTTATAGAAATATAGGTGCTTAAATCATAAAGAAAGTTCTTTTGAACACCATCCCCGCTCACAATATCCAATGCTCCAGCATTATCAGTTTTAAAAACCACCACTTGAGAGACTGCAGAGGTGTTTTTTAATTCATACACTTTATTATTTGACTTAATATAATAGCTTTTATTTGCCTCCATTTGCAGGTATTGTTCGCCATTGCCCAAAGATGTATAAGAGTTGTCATAGCTGCCCAGCTCAACAGCTTTTACTCCTGTACAATCCACAAATTCTATTTTGCCGGCACTATAGTTGTATGTAACTTGTTGGTCCTTGGCAGATGTTATGGCGAACAACTTTCCGTCAAAGTCAGCATAGTAGGTTTCTCCGGCTTTTGCATCCACAAAATAAAGATTTTTTTGTCCGGTAAAAACATCTACCAAATCGGGCTTTTTAAACAATTCATCCAAAGTCAGCCCGCTAAGACCCGAGGTTGTATCATAAAGAGGAATGCGCATATCCTGTATAGAACCGTCAAACAGTTTTCTTCCGTTAAATTCAGCTTTATTGACGGTTTGCACAATATGCGCAATCTGCTGCTGAATCTCTGCATCCATTGCAGCTTGTGCTTTATCATCATAAATGCCGTTCATCTGCTGCAGTGTGAGATTTCTAATCCTTAAAAGAGAATTGTTTATATCAATAAGAGCGCCTTCTGCATTGGAAAGCATATCGATGGCCATTGAAGAACCTTTTTTAAGAACCCTGGCGCTATTAATTTGAGTTTTGAGATGTTCGGCAATATTTATGTTAGCCGCATCGTCTTTGGCCCTGTTAATTTTATAACCCGTGGCCATTCGTTCCAATGAGGTATTTATATTGCTTGTTGCCGTATTAAGATTACGTCTTACAAGCAGACTTAAGCTGTCTGAATTTACTGATATCATCCTTGATTTTGTTAACGATACAATCTCTCATCTACAATTATGAGGCATTTACAGGCAAAATTCCTTTATACTTATGGAAGAAAAAAATAAACCAAAAGTATAAATAATAAAATTTATTAAAATCAAAAATCACGCAAAAAACTAATGTTTAATGCGCACAACCGCCTCTATATTGCAGTCAATGTCGCCGTAGATTACGTTCATAAAACTGTCATTTACAGGTATAACTTTTGCATAATTCAGTGATTTTTGGTTGTGGTCATCGCCTGTTTCTATTGCAGAAATTTTTGCTACCAGCGACGAGCCTTGATAAAAATTCAAAAAATAACCGTTTTCTTTTTTGGCAGAAAGTATTCTGTAATATCCGGGAGGGATTTCCTTGTGGTCTGCCGTAATCAAAGTGACGGGAATCATAACAGTGGGGTAGTCTTCGTATGTAACTTTAAAAGAGTTTGAGTCCGCAGGCGTAGCGCCTTCTTGCATTTGAGGGCCTATTGGAGCGCCTTTGGGTTTATTCTTATCTTCTTTTTTCTTTTTTTTCCTTTCAAAAAACTTCATCACCTTTTCAAATTCCTGGTCGGTGACAGCACGCTGCTGGTTTTTTGCGTCAGAATCGATTTTCATAGGTTCATCCCAGAAATCACCGTCATCAGCAAATGCCGGCAGCATTAAGGAGCAAAAAATCAATATAAAACTCGAGGTCAAAAATCTTATCATAATTCTATAATAATGTTTTTTAGAATTAAGTAAAGATAAAACAAATTTTTTATGATTATTGTAAAATGGTTATGTAACACAAAGAGGTGAAATCTTGGATAGAGAAGAAATTTTAAATAAAGCAGGAGAAGCAGTTGCACAAAAAAACTTTGGCGAAGCAAAACAACTGCTTGAAGATTATATAAAAGAAACAAATGACACAGATATCGAGGTTGAAAAAACGCTCGGACTCTGCAACGTCAATCTTGACAATTACGCTGAGGCAAAAGAAAACTTTGAAAAAGTTGTTGAAGTAAACGACGACGATGCTACATCGTGGTTTTATCTCGGAATGATGTACGAGGGGCTAAATGACATAGAAAAAGCGCAAAAAGCCTATGAAAAAGTTATTGTCTTAAGAGAAGACTACAAAGATGCATACAAAAATCTTGCAATTGTGCATTTAAAGCTAAAAAACCACGACACAGCTTTGGAGTTTGCGTCAAAAGCGCTTGTGATAGACAACACAGACTATCAAATCCACTACATTATGGGAACAGCCTACACGGCAAAAAAAGAATACGAAAAAGCCGTTGCATCCTTGCTTGAAGGCCTCAAGCTAAAACCCGACCACGCATTGATGTACAACAATCTGGGCTCTTGTTATCTTGCTCTCAAAATGATAAAAGAAGCGCAAGAAGCTTTTGAAAAAGCAGTTGAGCTTGATAACTCCAATGCAACAAGCTATTACAATCTGGCAACTGCTCTTCAATTGCAGCAAAAGCACAAAGAAGCTTTTGAATACTTTAAAAAATCTTATGAAATTGAACCATCCGAGTTTTATCTGTCTGCAGCAGCGGTAGGTTCAATCAACGCAGAAAGCTGGCACAATGCAATAGTTTATTACCAGAAGCTGATTATTGCTCATCCTGAAAAACAGAATTTTCAATACAATCTTGCAACTGCCTACCAGCAGACAGGTAAGTACAACGAAGCAATTAAACTTCTCACACAGCTTGTCGCCACAAATCCAAAGTCTGTTGCAATGGGCCAGAGGCTGGCAGATTGTTATGAAAAAACAGGCAATTTGCAAATGGCAAAAAACACATACACAAACTTGATAAGGCTCGGCAAAATACCAGCTGATGTTTACTATCGTTACGCAATTTTGTGTATGAAAACCGATGACAAAGATAAAGCAGAAACAATCTTCAAAAAAGTTATTCAGCTTGACCCTAAAAATCCGTATGCTCACAAGGATTTAGGTGTTGTTTATCTTTCTCAAAGACTGTTTGACTATGCAAAAGACGAGTTTGAAACAGCATACAAAATGGCACCGGAGGATTCTGCAGTGGTATTTGAAATGGCAAATTTCTACCACGCAATGAATGACTTTCAAAAAGCTAAAGAATTGTATGAAAAAGCCTTCAAATTAGCACCGGAGGTTATGGATATTGCTGTATTCAGAGCAATCAATTATCTAAGGCTCAATGAAATAGACACTGCTCTTGAGCTGTTTTTAGATGCGATGAAAAAATATCCATCACAGCATATTATTCTGTTTAATATCGGGCTTATTTACTATCAAAAAGGCAATTTCGATGCGGCAAAAGAGTTTCTCTCCGATGCCTACAGCCTTTATCAGGACCCTGAAACAATGAACGCTCTTGCTCTGACGTTTTATGAGCATAAAGAATACGAAAACGCAAAAAATCTTGCCCACAAGCTTATTGAGCAATTTCCTGACAATATAAATCTGCTTTTGCTGCTTGCAAAGTCATACATAGAACTCGGCGATGCTCAAAATTCCGTTAAATATTTGGAAAAAATCATGGAGATTTTCCCTGAACAGCCCGAAGCAAAAGAATTATACGACAGAATCAAAGGAGTAATTTAATGTACGAATTAAAAGTAATAAGCTCGTTTTCAGCAGCACACCACCTTTTAAATTACGAAGGAGAATGCGAAAATCAGCACGGACATAACTGGAAGGTAGAAGTGTATTTAAAAGGCGAAAACCTCGACAAATCCAATATTCTTGTGGATTTTAAGGTTTTGAAAAAAGAGCTGAAAAAGGTGCTCGATACACTCGACCACAAAGACATAAACGAACTGCCGGAGTTTAAAAACATAAGCCCCAGCAGCGAAATACTCGCAAAATACATTTATGAACAGATGAACAAAATATTCCCTCAGGTATCAAAAGTAGGAGTATGGGAAAACGAAAACTCCTGCTCAATGTATTATGAACAGTGGGACTAACAACTAAAGACAGGACAAAAAAATGAATCTTATACAAGCAATAATAATGGGTTTAATTCAAGGTTTGACAGAGTTTTTACCGGTATCAAGCTCGGGGCATCTTGTTTTGACATCCAGTTTATACAAATATTTTACACACAAAGAGTTTGTTACAGGCAGCTCGGAAGAAGTTGTTTTCGACATTGTACTGCATGTAGGCACGCTGCTTGCTGTTATTTTGTTCTTTAAAGACGATATTATAAAAATCACAAAGGCTTTTATTAATGCTTGTATAAAAAAAGATTTTTCCGACCCCGAAGCTAAGCTTGCCGGTTTTATCCTGCTTGGCACGGTGTTTACAATACTTGTTGCATTTCCTTTAAAGATTGTTTCCGAAAGTCTAATCAATCTGCCATATATTGTAGGTATATTCATTTTTATAACAGGCTGCATTCTTTATCTTGGAGAATGGGCATCAGAAAAAAAAGCCGTTAAAACAGACAAAGTTGATTTAAAAACCGCAATTATTATTGGTCTGGCACAGGGTATTGCATCCATTCCGGGGATTTCGCGTTCCGGTTCTACAATTTCTACAGGGATATTTCTCGGGCTGGACAGGGTAGCGTGTGCTAGATATTCCTTTCTTTTGAGCCTGCCTATTATAATCGGTGCTTCTATTTTCTATCCGGTTCTTGAAGTGGATGTTCATGAATTCTTGCAATACAACTGGTTGGCTTTTGCGGTGGGATTTATTGTATCCTTTATTTCAGGATATTTTTGTATAAAATATTTTCTTCAATTTTTAGGCAAGCATTCTATGAAAATATTTGCATATTACTGCTGGATTGCGGGTGCAGGCATGTTTGTTTTCTTTAAATTTTTTGCTTAACAAAACTTCACATTATCCTCTTTTTACATGATGTAATTCATGGCAAATAATAGCAAAATAACCATGGAAAACATGGGAGAGGTTAGAAACATGGTAAGTGCAGTTGGTTCAATAGGTTCATATGCCGCCTCAATATTTCAATATCAGGGGCTGCAATCCACATCAAACGTAACAACTGATTCTACAGCTATAAGCTTTGATGACATGGTCTCAAACGGAATGATTGATGTCAACTCTGATGACAGCTCATCTACAGGGGTAACAGCAATGGGCGGCGGCTCCGGCGGAGGTTCAGGTTCATCATCCGGTTCTAATAGCGAAATGGATTTAAACGGCGACGGGCAGGTCACATCAGATGAAGTAATAAAATACATGCAAATGCAAATGATGGAGAAAATGTCCGAGCAAATGAGCTCTGATGACGGAACAACAATGATGGGGCAGCAATCCCAGCAGTTAAATAATGGTATAGAAGAATTCAAAAACAAACAGGCTGCAAGCGCCTATCAATCAGTACAAAACTCGCTAATTGATATGATAACTGACAGTTTCATGATTTAGGCAAAAAAAAAGACCTTTCGGCCTTAAAAATTTTGTGATTCCTCGTGTGTGGTAGATTTCTCGTCTCTAATTTTTATCCTCGTATATATATAAAGTATTTACAGGATATAAAATTGCCACATAAGGAATGCATTATGAAGAAATATTAAGATGACTATTGAGCGTCCTCTTCTGTTTCTTCCAGTGAGTCTATGTAATCTACTACTTTGTTAAACTCTTCATCATCTTCAATCATTTCAAACACATACTCTTCACCTTCTTTTGTTAATCGCATTAAGACGACTTCTTTTTCTTCTTCGGGGTCGTCATTTTCTTCTTTAGGCAGCAAAAGGCCGTATTCCTGTCCGTCCATATCAATGATATCGACGAGTTCAAAGTTTATGATGTTGCCTTCTTCATCAACTGTTTCAATTAATTGTTCTTCCATTTCTTCATGGTTTGTCATAATTTTTCCCCTTATTATTGTGTTAGTTTGTTCTGTCTAAATATTGCTGCAAGATAATACATGCGCTTTTAAGGTCGACAAGGCCTTTGTTTTTTGTATATTTTTTGCCCTGCAAAGCAAGGATATTTTCTGCCTGACGACTCGTTAATCTTTCATCTTCAAAGATTATCTCACACTCCGGCATCTTTAGTTTTAACAGATTTGAAAAATTTTCGCAATCGTGAGCCTGCTCTCCTATTGTGCCATTCATATTTTTGGGCAGACCCACTATTATTTTTTTTACATTGTTTTGAGCACAAATCTGTGCAATTTTTTCAATCGCTTCTTTTTCTGGTTCTCTTGATATTGTCTCGCAAGGCTGGGCTGTGAGCAGCAAAAAATCGCTTAAAGCTATACCTATTCTTTTTGTACCGACATCAAGCCCCATCACCTTATGCATTTTACACCCAGTTTTTTTCTATTTCTTTTATGCAGTTTTCAACATATTTTATATCGATTTCTTGCAGGTCTTTGTTGGCTCTTCTTGCAAAAATTGATGTTGCACTTTTGATGCTTTCATATCTGTCTTTTTGCGATAGAAAATACTCATAAATACTCTTTTTGAGCATATCTTCTTTAAAGCAGTTTTTACATTCGCTTTCATCAATCAGAGAATACAGCATATCAGCAAAAGTTTGTTCATTATTCAAACGGGCAAAGTGCGCTGAAACAAGCAGTCTTCTGTTTAATATTTTTAAGAAAGCATCATCAAAAATCTGAGGCATATTTTCATTTAACAGAGTTTCAATTTGTTTTATATCACAGATTTTGTCATCAGCAATTTTATCTATCAAAGTAGCAAATTTTTCGTTATCAGAAACGGAAAAGAACCATTTTTCAAAATAGCCTTTGTCATACAGCTGTTTTAAAAGAAAATCGTTTAACTCAATTTTGCTCAACCCGTCTGACAGGTTTAAATCTTCATAATCAATGTCTCTTGTAATACTAGCCCAGGCCGCATATTCGTAGGAAATCTCCTGAAATTTGAGACGTGATATTTTCTCTGCATTGACCATAAGGTATTTGCACAGGGTTTCGTCAGCAAGTACAACCCTGTCGTTTGAGAAAAATTTATTTACTATTCTGTCAAATTCTCCCTCTGATATTTCGTTAAAGCCGAAACAGTCGATAATGCCGTCTATATCATTAAGCACAAGGGCAAACATTTGAATAAAAGACGCCTCGTTTTTTCTTGAAAAAATCAGGCCGATGTTTCCGTGCCCGTCAGGAAAATTGACAAAACACTTGTAAACAGGAGAGCCGCTTAGCAGCCTCTTATAATACTCTTTTGTTATATCCTCTTTTATACCGGAGAGTTTTAAAAGAGAGAGGCTTTTTTGTACGTTTGCTTTTACTTTCAAATCGTCCGTGTTTTCTTCCAGCCATTTCAAAACAGGATACGCAAGCATAGATTTGCTCTCGCCGATAGCGGAAATTGCAATTTGGGAGATATCACCGTAAGGGTTTGCATAGATTATGGGTATTAAAATATTAGCCAGATTATCTCCGTCATAATCCTGTGTCAAAGACTCAACAAGCATTTCTTTTTCCGCCTGCGGGAGTGCCTCTAAAAAGTCAAGAAAGTCAATCTGTGACTCAGGGTTGACCCTGGCGTTTTCCAACAGTTTAACAGTGTCTGCGTCAATTATTTCATCAGGGTTTTCAAAATAATTAATGTACTGTTCATAGTTAACATGTTTTCCGGCTTCTCTTAAAAAGCCTACTGCTTTTGCTTTTACAGAATCTTTGATTTTGGGATTAGCCAGAGTTTCAAACATCACAGCCTCGGCTTTTTGAGGATCTGTGAGCTCTGAAATTAAAAATGTGATAGTATAATCACGCATTTGAGAGTTTTCTTTTAAAAACTCTCTGTTCAAAATATCAAGAACAGCGTCTTTGTCCACAATTGCGTTCAATTCCTCAAGAGTCTTTTTTATATAAGCTCTGTCTTGAGAGTTGTTTTGCATGTTTATTATGGCAGAGAGGAGTTTTGCTCTAATCTGTAATTTATTTTCAGGTAATTTATTTTCAGGATGCTTGTTTTCCGGCATTTACAAAAGCTCCGCTAATCTAATTTTGCCCAGAACGCATCAAGAATTTTTTGCGCCTCGCCCGATGGCATTTTATCTTCCAGTATAAGGTATTGTACAGCTATCATTGTACACTCCGAGCAAATATTTACACCCGGGCCTTTAACCATTTTTACGACTTTTGTATTGGGTCTGCCGCAAAAACTGCAATATACAGGCTGAAATCCCTGATTATTATCTTCTTCTTTTTTTGTATCATTTTCGTGTTTTGCTCTTGAGAGTGACACTACTTTTTCATCGTTTGACATGTCTTCAAGTTCCTTATCTACTTCGTTTATTGTATCTTATTTTAAGAGAGTTGCCAAATATTTTCATTTTGTTTATTATGTTAGCAAGTTAGGCTTAAAATTTATAATTTGAATTAGAGTTTTTATAATATGAAAAAAGTAGTTTTATTAATTACCATTCTTTTTGTCTCTGTTATATCTACAGCTTGTATTAACAACCTTGCAGTGCAAGAGCTTAACAATAAGGCAAAAGAATATATGGCCAATGGAGAAACAGAAAAAGCAATCTGTCGTCTGCGCTCCAGTATTGACCTTGATACAAGTATTTTTGAAACACATTACAACCTTGGCGTTGCTCTCATTGAGGTAAAAGAATACGCAGAGGCTCAAGCATCTTTGGAAAATGCAATAAAACTCAAACCTGACTTTGCAGACTCATATTATTCTCTTGCAATGGCAATGGAAAATCAGGCCGATGACATTATAAACGGCAGAACAAATGAAGATAAAACTCTAAATGCCGAACAAACAGAAGAAACTGCGCAACAAGCAGATGCAAAAGCAAAAAAAGAGTTAACAGAAGCTGAAAAAAATAAAGTTATTGAGCTCTTAAACGGTGCTGTTGACAACTACAACAAATATATTGTTAAAAAACCTGATGCAGAAGATAAAGACAAAGTAGAGGAACAAATCAGATTTGTTAACGAGCAAATCGGACAGTACAATTCATTGCGTTCCAATGCAATGCCTGATGTAGAAAATGCATCAACATCAACAAATTTGGAAGGCAGCGAAGATTAATGCAATCACCTCCATCTTCGGTATTATTAAATATCGGAGGTTTTAATCTGCACTATTATGGGCTGATTATGTTTTTTGCAATAATAACAGCTCTTTTTGTAATGCATTGTGTTGCCAAAAAGTTTTACAAAGATGTAGATACAGACACACTGCTTGATATACTGCCAATAATAATTCTGTGCTCAATTCTTGGAGCACGGCTTTATTATGTAATAATGGATTTTTCGTACTACAGCAAACACATAGCAGAGATTCCCGCTGTATGGCAAGGCGGAATGTCTATTCACGGCGGGATTATAGGCGGAGTGTTGTCAGGTATTATTGTTGCAAAAGTAAAAAAAATTCCCTTTTTAAAATATGCTGATGTCTTTTCGTACGGGCTTGTGCTTGGTCAGGCAGTAGGAAGGTTTGGCAATTATTTTAACTGTGAAGCTTTTGGCAAACCTTGCTCTATTCCGTTTTTAAAGCTGTATATCCCCCCGGCTCACAGGCCTTTTGGGTATGAGAACATTGAGTATTATCACCCAGCTTTTCTTTACGAATCATTATGGAATGTTTTTGTATTTTTAATATTGTTTTTTGTTGTAAGAAAAATACCGAACATAAAAGAAGGAACCATATTTTTTGCATATTTAATTTTATATTCCCTTGGGCGGATTATTGTGGAATGGTGCAGAATGGACAGTGTTTTGAACATAGGAAACATTGCGATTGCACAAATTGTTTCGGCTGTTGTAATTGTATTGAGCTCAATATTTTTAATCGTAATATACAAAAGAAAAGGTAAGACTTAATCTTACCTTTTTATGTAATAGATGTAATGTATTAGTTATTTGTTAAATAAGACCTTAAATAAGACCCGCATAGGGTGATTTGTATACATCCTGGAATTCAAGACCGGTACCCATCGGAGGAGTCATATTCATCCAGGAATACTGGCTGTATATTGAACCGTACGGATTTGTTACATTAGCTGTTGTTTGAGCTGCTGTTTGAGCTTGAGCTTGTGCTTGAGTGTTAGCCGCTGCAGATTCTTGTGCTGCCATCTGTGCTTCTTGTGCACTTTGTGAGCCTTCTGCTTTGAGTGCTGCTTCCATTTCTGCTGCTGAAGAAAAACCGTACATCATTGCCTGGATATCTTGAGGATCATATGTTGTGAGTTCATTTGTTACATTTCCTCCTGTCATTGCAATTGTCGGATAGCCAACTGCCTTTCTGTTTGCAGCTTCAAAGAGTTTAGCATTTTCAAGATGCAATGTACGTTTACCGCTATTTATTCTTGCCTTCGCTGCGTTTACCAATCTTGTTGCATTGCCTTGTTCTTTTGCAAGATTTGTCAATGCTGCAACTTTTTCTTCTTGAGTTAATGAAGTATTATTTTTTACGGTTTCAATAGCTTCATTAATTTGCTTGAGCTTAGCTTCATATTTAGGAAGTCTTGCTTTAGCTGCTTCTGCAGAGTGTTGAGCTTGTTCAACTTTTAGTAAGCGTTCAACTTCAGCTTTTCTCATTTTTACTTCTTCTAAGTGTTTTTTATATGCTTTTTTAGTTCCGCCTTCTGAATTTTTTACAGCCTCTTCATAAACTTTTTGTCTTGCTTCAAGTTTTTTGAGCTGTAATTCTCTTGCGCCAAGAGGTGTTTGTTCTGCTGCAAGTTTGTTTTTCAGTTGTAATTTTACTGCTATTTCTTTTTCAATTGAACTTACATCAGCTTCCGGCAATGTTTCTTTAATCTCTTTGATTTCTGCACGTAATTCTTCAACTTGTTTATTAATTTCTTTGATTCTTGCTTTGTTGTTTACAGTCACAGGGTTTTCGGGAATACTGTTTTTCATTTTAGCAAGTCTTGTGTTTTCGTTCAGCAAAGCTTTCATTTCGTTTTGTTTTTTTGCTATTTTGCCTGCATTTTTAGAGCCGTTTTCCTGTAATTTTACAATTTCATTCATTAGTTTTTCAATTTTGGCATCATTTTTTGCAATTTTTACATCATATTTATTTTCAAAGTTTGATTTTAGATTTTCTTTTGTACTTGTAGATTTAAACTTAGCTTCCCAATTTGTCTTAAAACCGTCAGCCAAGGCTGTTTTAGCATCACCCATAGAAGACATTACGCCATTTGATTTTACATGTTGATATCCGTTTTTGATTCCGTCAGCAGAATATTTGAAAGTTTTACCTGTTGCCTTAACAGCTCCTGTCACTCCTTTGTATCCTGAAACATCAACTTTTGCCGCTTTTAAAGATCCTTTTGCACCGGCAACAGACAAACCTATGCCGACAGTACCAGAACCGATTGATTGCCAAGCAGCTTCAGCTTCTGCGTCGGTTTTTGCTGTAGCAGCTTTATATGCACCTTTGCCGACTTCTACTGCACCCATTGCTGCACCTGCTGCAACAAGAAATGGTGCAGCCGCACCGCCTGTAGCAACTGTCAAAGCAGCAGCACCTGCCGCAACTGCAACTGTAGTCAGAGTTCTCTTTATACTAAATTTGCCATTTTCATCGCAAACCATTCCTTTAAAGAAATTGCCAACACCTTTAGCAAAATTTGCAAATTTTTGTGCTCCGGAAATCTTTCCGTCATCTTTGCCATCTGCAACAACATAAACTTTGCCGTCTTTTACTTCTTTTAAAACAGGGGCAGAAGCGGCTTGAGTTTGTGCAGTCTGTGATTGAGCAGCTTTATAAGCATCAGACTGAGTGTCATTTACTGCTGACTTAGAAACCGCATTGTATGAGTTATTTGCCGGAGAAGAAGCTCCGCTAGTCATTATGCTATTTTGATTAGCATTGGCTTTTGCATTATACATTGCCATTGCATCTTCAAAAGATTTCATAAAATACTGCCAGTAAAGACCGTTTTGGTAGCTTGCAGGTATTGCAGAATATCCGTTCATATTTTCCCCTCGTTTAGTAAAATTCCTCTAAAAAAAATTAAATCTTAATTTCCCTTATTTAAATAAAAACTTTTAGAATTCTAAAATTGACAATAAAACAAAAAGTGTTAAATAATATTAAGCGACATGTTTAAGTCACTACGCAAAACACTGCTTTGTTTATGGTTTAATAAGGATAATAATTTATATGTGGAAACGGGAGAAATATGGATAAAAACGGTAAGGTAAAATTAGGTTTAATCGGATTGGGCACTGTAGGCACAGGTGTAGTAAAAGTGTTGAAAGACTATGAGAATATAGAAATAACGCGTATTGCAGTAAAAAACCTGAACAAAAAAAGAGATATTGAAAACCTCGACCAATCTATTTTAACAGACGACCCGTTTTCAATTGTTACAGCCCCTGACATTGATATTGTTGTGGAGGTCATTGGGGGAACCCAGCCGGCATATGAGCTTTTAAAAACAGCAATAAAAAACAAAAAACATATAGTAACTGCAAACAAAGAGCTGCTGGCCAAACACGGTGAAGAGTTATTCAATCTGGCAAATGAAAATAATGTGGTCATCCTTTACGAAGCGGCAATTGCAGGTGGAATTCCTATCATCATGCCAATAAAAACAACACTTGCCGGCAATAAAATTCATACAATTGAAGCCATTTTAAACGGAACCACAAACTATATCTTGACAAAAATGGAAAAAGACGGTGTCTCATACGAAGAGGTTTTGAAAGAAGCACAAAAGCTGGGTTATGCAGAAACTGACCCCACAGGTGATGTTGAAGGGTTTGATTCAGCTTATAAAATAACAACACTGGCTACCATCACGCTCAATCAGAGAGTTGATATTAACAAAGTTTACAGAGAAGGTATCACAAAAATCAGTGCAAATGATATGAAATTTGCAAAAGAGCTTGGATACAAAATCAAATTGATTGCCCTTGCAAAACTAACAGAAGACAACAAAGCAGATGTTAGAGTGCATCCGATGCTTGTTCCTATAAAAGATTGTCTTGCAGGAATAAACGGTGTAACAAACAGTGTAGTGCTGGAAGGTTTTCCTGTAGGCAGAGTAATGTTTGCAGGACCAGGAGCCGGAATGTTCCCCACTGCAAGCTCTGTATTGGGTGATATTCTTGCAATTACCAGAAGTATGGGCTCAAAAGAGCTGCTTCCGCTGATGAAATGCCACCATAGTGTCAGTGCACAGCAGATTGATATCAAAGATACTGTGAACAAATACTATATTTCAGTCACAGCAGCAAATACACCGGGTGTTATAGGCTCCATAGGCGAGATTTGCGGACGCCATAATATTAGCCTTGCCAGTGTTTTGCAAAAAGGAATTGACAAAGAAAATACAGCAGAGATTGTTGTTATTACAGAAGGATGTAAAGAACAGGATATCAATAATGCGGTTGAAGAGCTCAAAAACAACAACAGCATTGTAAAAATTAATAATTTAATAAGAGTTATGGAGTAAATAAAATGAAACAATTTTCACAAACAGGTCATTATGAAGGATTAATCAACAGATACAGAGAATATTTACCCGTAACGGATACAACGCCTGTTGTTACTCTTAATGAAGGGAATACACCTTTGGTAAAAGCAGACAATCTGGCAAGAAAAATCGGGCTTGATTGCGAAATTTATCTTAAATTTGAAGGCGCAAACCCTACAGGAAGCTTTAAAGACCGCGGAATGACAATGGCTGTTACAAAAGCCAAAGAAGCCGGCGCAAAAGCAATAATTTGTGCATCTACAGGTAATACATCAGCTGCAGCAGCTGCTTATGGGGCAAAAGCCGGACTCAAAACATATGTGCTTATTCCGGATGGTTACATTGCACTTGGCAAACTTTCTCAAGCAATGATGTACGGAGCAGAAATTATTGCAATCAAAGGAAACTTTGACGAAGCACTTGAAAGAGTAATAGAAATATCCGAAAAATACCCTGTTACACTTGTAAATTCGGTTAACCCTTACAGAATAGAGGGACAAAAAACCGGCGCATTTGAAATATGCGATGCACTTGGCGATGCCCCGGATTATCACTTTATCCCTGTCGGCAATGCTGGCAACATTACTGCATACTTTAAAGGATATGAAGAATACCACAAACTCGGCAAAACAACTCATATCCCTAAAATGATGGGATTTGAAGCAGAAGGAGCCGCTGCAATTGTGAAAGGTGAAAGAATAATGAAACCTGAAACTATTGCTACAGCCATAAGAATAGGCAACCCGGCCAGCTGGAAACAGGCTGAAAACGCAAGAGACAAATCGGGTGGAATCATTAATTTTGTTACGGATGAAGAAATCATTGCAGCATATAAATTGGTTGCTTCAACAGAAGGTATTTTAGCTGAACCGGCCAGTGCAGCATCTGTTGCAGGGGTTATAAAAGCTCAAAAACTCGGACTTATTGAATCAGGCAAAAAAATCGTATGTATACTTACAGGAAACGGGCTCAAAGATCCTGATTCTGCCATCAAATACTCAGGCAGCGAAGTCAAAAAAACATCTTCTGAATTGAATGATATCTTAAAAGCAATGCAAATATAAACAACTGTCTGATTGGCTTTTAAATACTATTTTTGCTAAGATGTTAGAAAGAATCAAACAAGGTTGAGGAAGATAAATGAGCACTTTTTCTAAAAGAGATACAAAAACATATAACAAATTCAGAAGATTTTGTCTCTGGCTTACCTGCAACCTTTGTTTTGGGTCATACATAAAACTAATGTACAACTATAATGTTGAAGGTAAAGAAAATATTCCATCTGATGAAAGATTTATAGTTGCAGCCAATCACATATCGGGTAGAGACCCTTTCTTGTTGCCTTTTGCATTAAATTTGCCCATTGCATTTATGGCAAAAGAAGAACTTTTTGAAAAATTTTTCTCACGTACATTAATGGATTGCTGCGGAGCTTTTGCAGTCAGAAGAGACAAGGTAGAAGTTTCTACTATAAAAACTGCATTAAATATAAAAAATACAAATTGGATGCTGGGTCTATTCCCTCAAGGAACAAGGGATTCGAGTCAAAAAGTAGAAAAGATAACAAAAGGCTTTGCTTCATTTGCCAAAGCAACAAAGACAGGAATACTCCCTGTCGGAATTATAGGTTCAGATGAAAAGCCAAAATGGCCGTTTTGCACAAAACTTACTGTAAAAATTGGTAAAATGATACCCTACAGTGATGACATTGATGACATGATGCGTCAATGGTGCAGTACTATTTCTGAACTGACAGGAAAAGAATACGTTTTAGAATAGAGATTCTTTTTACAAAAAGGATGTCTGGAGGTATTGAATGGAAAGAAATTATGCAAGAAGATATGCGAATGAATTTAATCTTTTTAGGTTAATATATCAAGCGCTATGGTGTATTTTTATTGCAATACCATTATTCTGGCTATTTTACAGATTTGAGATTAAAGGAAGAGAAAATATACCTAAAGGCAAAAAATTTATTTGTGCCGCAAATCATGTTTCTCACCTTGACCCGTTTTTGGTTTCTATTGCAGTAAAAAAACCAATTGCTTACATGGCCAAAAAAGAACTTTTTGAAGACAATGGCCTAATTTTCAGATTAAATATGGATTGGCTGGGAGCGTTTGCTGTTAACCGTCAAAAGCTAGAGGTTTCCACAATAAAAACTGTTAAAGAATTGTACAAAACTAACTGGTTATTAGGCATTTTCCCTCAAGGCGGAATAAGAAGAAACCACACCATTGAAAAAATAAATAAAGGTTTTGCAGTAATTGCAAAAGCTGCAAAATGGGATGTTTTGCCTATTTCTATCACGGGATGTGAAAAATACAACTGGATACCATTTGGTGCTAAAGTGACAGTACAAATTGGAAAACCAATATCTTATGAGCTTTCACAAGACGAATTGATTGAGCAATGGGGGCAACAGGTTGCATCTATGAGCCATTACAAATATATAGAAACAGAATCTGAAAACAGTGAGGTGCAAGACCAACAGGAATTTGCAGAAGCATAGATTCAAATGTAAAGAAATGTAACAACAATAAAGTGTACACATGACAACCAATATGAAAAAATTAAACTAATCTTTTTTATTTTTTATAAAAAAAGCATCAAAAATTAGAGAGAAGTGTGGTAAAAATTTTAAAATATGCATAAAAAAATGCATATTTTTTTTGTTTTCACAATTTACTACAAAAATAGCAAGGTATTGACGAAACGCCAAACATAGTGTAATTTTATATATAATAAATTTTTAAATTATTAATTGTTAAAAACACACTTTATCTATAAAAATTGCATCCGCTAATCTTAAATGATAAGCGGTTTTTTTTGTCATAATTTTACAAAGGTGTTTTCTTTGCCTGTCCTGACTTCCTGGGATATAAGAGTGGT
>ENA-UESE01000798-UESE01000798.1-human-gut-metagenome-genome-assembly--contig:-NODE-798-length-31346-cov-4.578784_pt1 | contig 31346 bp, 23 predicted proteins | sample MGYA00242995_ERZ507996 | MGnify/ENA primary metagenome ERZ507996 (study PRJEB26167, sample SAMN06115489) | human gut metagenome | host: Homo sapiens | place: China:Sichuan | collected 2015-04-15... | reverse complement strand
GGGAGCTTTTGATCCCGACATCTTTATATCAGACAGATTTAATTAGGAGGATGGTTTTGAACACATTTTTTAAGCCTGTATGTGATACAGCAGCAATAGAGCAACTTAATAAAGAATTATCAGTGGATGGTGGAAAAACAGCACTTATAAGTGGCTGTATTGATACGCAGAAGGTGCATATAGCAAGTGCTATAGGACAGGATTATCGTTTTATGCTTGTTATAACAAGTGATGAAGCCAAGGCAAGAAATATGTGTGATGATGCAGCATTTTTTAATGGCGATGCATTGTATTATCCAGCTAAGGACGCAATATTCTATAGTGCAGATGTTACAGGCAATCAGATAACAGGACAAAGATTAAGCTGTATAAGCAGAATCATAGAACATATAAAAGCGGCAGAACACGTAGAAGTATCGGACAAAGACAGCAGTAAACAGGAAGCGGATAAACGTAATGGAGAAGCTGGAAGCATCAGAGCTGACTCGGGTAGTCTGCTGACAGTAGTAACTACCATTGATGGAGTATCAGACAGACTGATTCCTCTGAAAAGATATATGGATTCAATAATAACGATTGATAGCACAAGCAGTATTGATACAGAGGAACTTGCAAAGAAAATGGTATCCATGGGTTTTGTAAGAACAGCAATGGTTGAGGGCAAAGGCCAGTTTTCAATAAGAGGTGGCATCATAGATATATTTTCATATACAGATGAGGCGCCAGTAAGAATAGAACTGTGGGATACAGAAGTTGATTCCATAAGAATGTTTGATGCAGAAAGCCAGAGGTCAATAGAAAAGCTGAAATCATATCATATATTTCCAGCTACAGAGTATCTTTTCACAGCGGAAGAAAAGCAGGCTGGACTTGATAAGATAAGAAAAGAAAGAGATAAGCAGCTTCAGTGCTTTGATTATGATAAACGAAGGCGTACACAGGAGCAGATAGAGGCTGGCAACAATATTAATAAGATTGTTGGGGATGTAGAAAGAACAGGCAGTTATGATAAGTTTCTGGATACAATAATTAAAGACACAGTAGGCTTAGCAGAGTATTTTCCTAAGGAAAGTACTCTTGTTGTGCTGGATGAACCTAACAGACTTAAGGAGTGTAACGAGCTTACATTATATGAATATGGTGAAAGCATGAAAAACAGGCTTGCAGCAGGCTATGTCCTTCCAAGCCAGACACATAAGATAAAGACTCTTGGTGAGATAACAGGTGATATAAGAAAATATAAAAAACTTATACTTACAACTCTTGATTATAAACCGGAAGGTTTTGAAATAAACTATAAGATGCATGTTGAGGCAAGAAGTATAAGCTCTTATAACAACAGCTTTGAGTACCTGTCAAAGGATCTTATGAAGTACAAGAAGAGTGGCTATACAACGGTGCTTGTATGCAGTTCTAGGACAAGGGCACAAAGAATAGCTGACGATCTTGGGAAACTTGATATACCAGCATTTTACAGTGAGGATTTTAGTAAGGATTATGGAAAAGGACTTATTATAGTTACATATGGAAGTCTTCATAAGGGTTTCGAGTATCCAGTTCTTTCGTTTGTTGTTATAGCAGAAAATGATATATTTACGTCCAAAAGAATAAAAAAGCTTAAAAAGAAAAAACATGATGGCAAAAATATAGCAAGCTTTAACGAACTGAATATAGGTGATTATGTTATACATGAGAATCACGGGCTTGGTGTATATAAGGGAATAGAAAAGATAAAGGTGGATGGAGTAGAGAAGGATTATATAAAGATAACTTATGCGGATGATGGTAATCTTTATGTTCTTGCTACTCAGCTTGACAGACTCCAGAAGTATGCAGACCAGGATGTAGAAAAGAAACCTAAGCTTAATAATCTTGGAGGCAAGGAGTGGAGCAAAACTAAAGCGAAGGTTCATGGGGCGGTTGAAGTTGTAGCTAAGGAACTTGTAAGACTGTATGCGATAAGACAGAAGGCAGAAGGATACAGGTTTTCAAAGGATACGGTATGGCAGCAGGAGTTTGAGGAAATGTTTCCGTATGAAGAAACTGATGACCAGCTTAACGCCATACAGGATACAAAAAACGATATGGAAAGTGGTCGTGTTATGGACCGCCTTATATGTGGAGATGTTGGATATGGTAAGACAGAGGTTGCCATAAGGGCAGCCTTTAAGGCGATACAGGATGGAAAGCAGGTGGCTTATCTTGTGCCGACAACAGTACTTGCAAGCCAGCATTATTCAACATTTGCAGAGAGAATGAAAGGCTTTCCGGTAAATGTAGGACAGTTGTCAAGCTTCAGGACGTCAGCACAGAATAAAAAGACTATTGAGGAACTTAAAAGCGGAATGATAGATGTGGTTATAGGAACACACAGAATTCTGTCAAAGGACGTTAAGTTTAAGGATCTTGGGCTGCTTATCATCGATGAGGAACAAAGATTTGGTGTTACACATAAGGAGAAAATCAAGGAGCTTAAGAATAACATAGATGTTCTTACTTTAAGTGCAACGCCTATTCCAAGAACACTGCATATGAGTCTTGTTGGAATAAGAGATATGAGTGTGCTGGAAGAACCACCAGTTGACAGGCATCCTATACAGACATTTGTAACAGAGCATAATGACGAGATGATACGTGAGGCAATAACAAGGGAGCTTGCCAGAAATGGACAGGTGTATTATGTATACAACAAAGTGCGTAATATAGAAGAAAGAGCCGAATATATACAGAATCTTGTTCCGGATGCTGTAGTAGAATATGCTCATGGACAGATGGATAAAAGGCAGCTTGAAAAGATTATGTATCAGTTTGTTAATGGTGAGATAGATGTACTTGTATCAACAACCATTATCGAGACAGGTATGGATATTCCAAACTGTAACACTATGGTTATAGAAAATGCAGATCAGTTCGGACTTTCACAGTTATATCAGCTAAGAGGAAGAGTTGGACGAAGTACAAGAACTTCGTATGCATTTCTTATGTATAAAAGAGACAAGATGATATCTGAAGTGGCAGAAAAAAGACTTAGTGCCATAAAGGAATTCTCAGATCTTGGTTCTGGTTTTAAGATAGCTATGAAGGATCTTGAGATAAGAGGTGCGGGTAATGTGCTTGGTAAGAGCCAGCATGGTCATATGGCTGCGGTTGGATATGACCTGTACTGTAAAATGCTTAACCAGGCGGTGAATACTCTTAAGGGCGTGAAGAATGAGTATGAGTTTGAAACGACAGTTGATATGGAAGTAGATGCGTATATTCCAGCAACTTATATAAGAAGCGAATATCAGAAACTTGATATATATAAAAGAATCGCTGCACTTGAAACAAGAGACGAGCTGTCAGATATGAAAGACGAGCTTATGGATAGATATGGAAGTGTGCCATCAAGTGCTTCTAATCTGCTTATGATTGCACTTATCAAGATGAAAGCACATAAGATAGGGATTATGGATATAAAAGGTGCTACACAGCATAATCCATCGGGTGGTGCCTCTAACTGGCGTACGGTTATGACTATATATCCTAAAGCAGATATTAACTCGGATAATATACCAAAGCTTGTAGATTCATTTGGTGGTGCGCTGGAGTTTAAGCTTAAAGGTACACCTGAATTCGTATGGACAGTCACTAAAAGAAAGTTTACAAGTGCAAGTGAGTATCTTGAGGGTATGCTTGATATGATGGATATTATGCAGGATGCGCTTGAAATATAAAAATTGTGGTAAAGGTATTTACAAATTAAATAATAGTGTTATAATAGACAACAGTTTAGCACTTTAAAGTGTAACGCTTTAAAGCGAATTGCATTAATCGTGGATCAATTTAAAGTTATCTGCGAACATTTAAGGAAGAAGAGGTAATCAGGTTATGGAACAGAAGGGTGAGTTAGTATCATACAGACCAGATATCAAAGTTGTAGATTGTACACTTAGGGATGGAGGACTTGTTAATAATTTTGAGTTTAGTGAGGATTTCGTGCGTGACCTGTATAAGGCCAATGTGGCAGCAGGTGTTGACTATATGGAATTCGGTTACAAGGCATCAAAGGAAGTCTTTAACGTGGATGATTATGGCAAGTGGAAGTTCTGCGATGAGAAGGATATCAGGGAAATAGTTGGTGATAACAATACTGACTTAAAGATTTCTGTTATGGCTGATGTTGGTAGAACTGATTTTAAAAAGGATATTATACCTAAGTCTGAAAGTGTTATAGATATGATAAGGGTAGCTACATATATTAATACTATTCCGGCAGCTATTGAGATGATTAATTACTGTGCAGATATGGGCTATAAGGTGACTATCAATATTATGGCTATATCTACAGCAAGTGAGAATGAGTTAGATCTTGCGTTAGAGCTTCTTGCAGCACAGAGCAAGGCAAGTGTAATATATCTTGTTGACAGCTATGGTTCACTTTATCCAGAGCAGATAAGAAGACTTGCAGATAAGTACCTTAAGGTAGCTGAAAAGTATGGAAAGAGCGTAGGTATCCATGCACATAACAACCAGCAGCTTGCATTTGCCAATACAATAGAAGCTTGTACTATTGGTGTAAGCTATCTTGATGTTACAATGAGTGGCATGGGAAGAGGCGCCGGTAACTGCTATTCAGAGCTTCTTATGGGCTTCTTAAGAAATCCTAAGTATAGAATATCACCAGTACTTAAGTTTGTTGAGAAGCATATGGTACCGCTTAAGAAGGCTGGAGTCGTATGGGGATGTGATGTACAGTATATGATAACTGGAAATGCTAACCAGCATCCAAGAACGGCTATTGCATTTACAGCAGATGGAAGAACAGATTATGATAACTTCTATACACAGATTACAAGCTATGAATAATTGCGTGTTCAGGTATGTGAAACATCCCTGAACACGCACGGAAAAAACAGCTAAAAAGCATCTGTATCGCACAAATATATAAAAAATGCATGGATATAATGATTAGATAAACAAAATTTATTGACTTATAGAAAATGTGGGTATAAAATATCCGTAATTTAATTAATCGATGGGATTCATTATAATGAACACAAAAGGGTGTGTTATGCCAAGGGGTTAGTGGACTGGCGTATATGCTGACTGTACTGCATGTGAATTATGCAGGATAGAATTGTCTGCGGCAGTTATTATAGAAAGCTCCTGACAGTAGGTGAGTAAACTGTCGAACACGAAAGGAAGTAGAATTATGGCAAAGAAAGATATTGATTGGTCTAATTTAGGGTTTGGCTATGTAAAGACTGATAAGAGATTCGTAGCTAATTATAAGGATGGAGCATGGGATAACGGTGTTATCACAGATGATGACAAAGTCGTTATCAGCGAATGTGCTGGTGTATTACAGTATTCACAGTCATGTTTTGAAGGTATGAAGGCATACACAACAGAGAATGGTCACACAGTTATTTTTAGACCAGATATGAACGCAAGCAGAATGGCAGATTCTTGTAGAAGACTTGAGATGCCAGTATTCCCAGAAGATAAGTTTGTAGAAGCTATTGCTGAAACAGTAAGAGCTAATGAGGACTGGGTACCACCTTATGGTTCAGGTGCATCACTTTATATCCGCCCATATATGTTCGGAAGCAATCCGGTTATAGGTGTTAAGCCTGCTGATGAATATCAGTTCAGAGTATTTACAACACCTGTTGGACCATACTTTAAGGGCGGCGCTAAGCCACTTACAATCAAGGTTTCAGATTTTGATAGAGCAGCACCACACGGAACAGGTCATATCAAGGCTGGTCTTAACTATGCTATGAGTCTTCACGCAATCGTTACAGCTCATGCAGAAGGATATGCTGAGAATATGTATCTTGACCCAGCTACAAGAACTAAGGTTGAAGAGACAGGTGGAGCTAACTTCCTCTTTGTTACTAAGGATGGAAAGGTTGTAACTCCTAAGTCAGATAGTATCTTACCATCTATCACAAGACGTTCATTAGTACATGTTGCTAAGGAATACCTTGGACTTGAAGTTGAAGAAAGAGAAGTTCTCTTTGATGAGGTTAAGGATTTCGCTGAGTGTGGTCTTTGCGGTACAGCAGCAGTTATCTCTCCAGTAGGAAAGATTGTTGATCATGGTAAGGAAATCTGCTTACCAAGTGGTATGGACGAGATGGGACCTGTTACAAAGAAGTTATATGAAACTCTTACAGGTATCCAGATGGGTAGAATCGAAGCTCCTAAGGGCTGGATTTACACAGTAGACTAATATTGCTGATGGTAAAAAGGCTTGTTAGAAGCTTAGCTAACTGGTCTATAGATGTTTATTACAGCTGATAATATAGTTATTATATTCGGTCAGAATGTTAAAAGTACGTTCTGACCGAATTTTTATGTGATAAATGTATGATTGGTGATGGGGTCAAAGGCATATTCTGCAGCTCTTTAATATAAGCTGTGCAGAATAGTTGTGAATTAACACTTACACCATAAAATGAAAATATAGATGGAGTAAACATATGTTGTTTAGTGGTAAAGATTTAAGGAAGCTTATAATTCCGCTTATGTTTGAACAGCTGCTTGCTGTTCTTGTAGGACTTGTGGACACACTTATGGTATCCCAGTCAGGAGAAGCGGCAGTTGCAGGAGTTGCACTTGTTGATAATATCAACAGGCTTATCATACAGGTTATGGCAGCACTTGCGACAGGTGGCGCTGTTGTCTGCAGTCAGTATATAGGTAAAGGCAGGGATGATGAATCAAGAAAGTCAGGAGCGCAGCTTGAGACCGTTTTGTTAGTATTTTCAGTTATAATGACTGCATTTTCAGTTTCATTTACAAGACCACTGCTTAAGATGATATTCGGAACAGTTGAAGAGTCTGTTATGGATTGTGCAGTGCTGTACTTTATGATAACAGCGCTTTCGTATCCATTCTTAGGAATGTATAATGCGGGTGCGGCGATATTCAGAAGTGTAGGCAACAGTAAGGTAAGCATGAATATAAGCATACTTATGAATGTGATTAATGTAGCTGGAAATGCGTTGTTTGTATTCGTATTTAAGTGGAGTGTAGCTGGTGTTGCGCTTTCTACTGCGCTCAGCCGTGTGGCAGCAGGTATCGTTATGTCAGTGCTTGTGTGTGGTAAGACGAACCCTGTAAGAATAGACCATATAAAGTACTTTGTTCCGGACTGGAACTATATAAAGAAAATTCTTACAATAGGTATTCCATCAGGCATAGAAAATGGTATGTTCCAGATAGGAAAGCTTATGGTTGTAAGTATGGTTGCTACGTTTGGTACGGCGGCTACAGCAGCGAATTCAGTGGGTTATACAGTTATAGATTTTGCAAATATTCCGGCTTCATCTATGGGACTGGCGCTTATCACAGTTGTTGGGCAATGTATAGGAGCTGGCAAGAAGGATCAGGCAAAGATGTATACAAAGAAAGTTCTCTGGTGGTCATATCTTGGCGACTGGGCATGCAACATACCACTTTTCTTTGCAGCAGGATTTATAGCCTCATGGTTTCACCTTTCACCAGAAGCAACACATATTACGGTCACTATATTAAGATGTTTTAATGTTGTATCACTTTTTATATGGCCGCTTTCATTTACATTGTCGAATCCTTTAAGGGCATCGGGTGATGTGAAGTATACTATGATTGTAAGTATAGTATCGATGTGGCTTTTCCGTGTCGGCAGCAGTTATATATTCGGAGTTGTACTTGGACTTGGAGTGCTTGGTGTATGGATAGGAATGTTCGTAGATTGGGCTGCAAGATCGCTATGTTTTGTTATAAGATTCGTGAGTGGAAAGTGGCTTGAGAGAGGGTCGCTGGCGTAGATTGTTATAAAATAAATATACTTTAATAAATCAGTGGTTGCAATATTAAAATATATATGATATTCTATGAGTATAGTATACTAATAGAATTAATACAAGGGCAATAAGAATTGCAAAAAATACTAATATAAATCATTTGCAGATATATAATAGTAAGAATGTCATACAGTCAGAGAAGTAAAGTGTTCTTTGATTGTATGACATATATATATATTTGTGTAACATGTATTTTAAGAGATGGCAGTTGTGTTTAATGCCTGTATTCTAAATTTCAAGCTGAATTCAGCATCAAAGATATTTCCCAAAACAATAAAATAATTAAATAGAAACAATATTGATAATAAGTATGTATGTATTATGCAGAAAGGCGTAAAATGGCTTATAATAAGAACAGTAGGACTTATGATGATGTTATTGTAAAGGAGTTCTGGAGGGATAATGACAGATTTGCAGACCTTTTTAATGCAGTTTTGTTTAAAGGAAAGTGTGTTATAAAGGCAGATGAATTGCAGGAAATGAATACAGATGTATCAGGAACAATTAAAGTTAAAGATTATAAAGAAACTTTAAAAAGAGCAAGAGATGTTGTCAAAAAATATTATAATGGTATAGAATTTAATATATTAGGGCTGGAGATGCAGGAAAAAGTACATCTTGCAATGCCGTTAAGAACAATGGTATATGATGCACTTGGATATATTAAAGAGTATAATCAGATAAGGCAGAAGAATATGGAGTCTGGCTATAAAGGAAGTGACAAAGAAGAATTCCTGTCTGGGCTTAAGTATTCCGACAGATTTCATCCTATAATAACGATAGTATTTTATTATGGAGAGAAAAAATGGAACGGACCAACAAGCCTTAGTGATATGATGGTGGATATGCCAGCAGAGATTAAGGAAATGTTTAACGATTACAACATTAATCTCATACAGGCAGCTGACCAGAAGACATATAACTTTAATAACGATGATGTAAAGGCATTGTTTGATATTATACACAGCATCTACAATAAAGATTTTGAGTATTTGGCACAAAAATATGCCAATAAATCATTACCGGTTGACTTTATTGATATGATAGGCAGGATTACAGGAACAAAAAATTTTATAATAACATCGGACGATGTAAGGAAAGGCAAGGTGGTTAAAGTGGAAATGTGGAGTGCGATGAAAGAATTCAGGGAAGGCGGCAGGCTTGAAGGCAAAGACCAGGCAATGTTAGAGAATATAAAGACACTTATGAGAAAACTGAACCAGTCAGAAGAGGAAGCTATGGATACACTTGATATAGGCGAGGAGGATAGGGAAAGGTATCATAAGATGCTTAATGCCTAAAGATAATAATAGGGGTTTATTATAATGAATGGTGCTATCTCTTAAGAATAAGAGATAGCAAAGACAGGGAAGAATCTAAGAATAAGTTGATAGCAATGCTGGAAGTGCTGCTGTCGAGTACAAAGAAGAAAGAAAAAATGCAGCAGCTAGAAGGCTATGGACTGAAAATGACAACAGAACTGGAAGGGTGTGTGAGTGATATGTGTAATATAAGTGAGGCTATATTAGAACGAGCTCTGGAAGAGGGGCTAGAGAAAGGAATAGAGCAAGGAATAGAGCAAGGATTAGAGAAAGGAATAGAGCAAGGATTAGAGCAAGGTCTAGAACAAGGAATAGAGAAGAATCAGTTAGATAATATAGTAAAGCTGATGAAAAAACTAAGCCTGACAGAAGAAGAGGCAATGGACATGTTGGATATAGCTAAGGAGAATAGGATAAGGTATCATGATATACTTAAGAAATAAGAGCAGATAGGAAGAATATATCTTAAGGTGCGACAGGACAGTAATAACAGTAAGGATTGAATATAATATTTATGAAGCGTGTGTATGAATAATGACATACGCTTTATTTAATACTTTTTATATTGATTTTGTATAAGATAAATAAATTAAAACTGTGAATTGTGCTGAAAATATTTAAAGTGCATAAAAGAGTAAGCATAAACGATTTTTCGACTTTCAATCCTTACATCATATAATTACAAAATTAAATATGTTATTATAAAAGCTCTTAAATCATGGTGTACCGGTATACAACAAAAATTTAAGAGCTTTTTTATATTATTTTCATCAGTTTTGTACAAAATATCCAAAATAAAACTAGCTATACCGCCGAAAATGTGGAAAATACCCAAATAATTATTGATTTTTGTGGACAAAAATGAGATACTAGACATAAAGTTCGGTTGAGGTGACTTCGCCGGATACAACGGGTACACCGTAATATATTAGGAGGTAAGTTATGAAGAGACAGACAAAACGCAGAATAATGGCGTTAGTTATGGCTGCTTTGATGGTAGTTGGATTGATTCCTACTGGATTCGCAGCTAAGGCGGTTTCAGCAGCTAATAATGTGTATACATTTGATGCATCGGCAGAAACAGCTATAACAACAGCTGAAAAGAAAGCGGATATAGCAGCAGGTAAGTATGGTACAGAAGGATACTTTACATTATCTGGAAAAGTAACAAGAGGAAACAGCAGTACATTTTCTGCAGAACTTGCAAAGGGAGCTGATGATAAAGAAGAAGGAGCACTTACATTTACAGTAACAGGAACAGCAGATGTTGTAGTTACAGCAACAAGTACAGGAAGCACTAATACATCAGACCTTGCATTAGTAGATGCATCAGGAAACAAGATTGATGGAATCAAGGCTGTAACAGGTACAAAGCCAGAAACAGAGATTAAGTACACTAATCTTGTAGCAGGAACATATTCAATCATAGCACCTAAGGATGGAGAAAATAATAGAGGTGTAAGAATCTTAAAGACAGTAGTTACACAGACATCAGGTGGAGAAAGACCAGCAAGAGCTGACTGGAGCGGAGTAGCTGCACCAGTACTTGGTGATGTGACATCAAAGGATGGTAAGATAACAGTTCCATTTACAATGGTTATTGGTTATGATGGTGCTGATAAAGTTGTAGTTACTATGACAGATGAAGCAGGTAAGGAAGTAGCTTCAGAAAGTTATGCAAAGGATACAACAGGAGCAAGTGTCACATTTACTCCAAGTGCATCAGGTAAATATACATTCTCAATCAAGGCAGTTCGTGATGGCGGAGCAGACAAGACAGGTGCAGAAACAAAGACAGCAGATTTTGTACTCCCATTAGCAACATCTGCTATAGGCAGCATTTACAACAAAGGTAACGGAAGTGTTGCTGTAGAATGGTCAGCAGTTAAAGAAGCTACATCATATGTTGTTGAATATTCAAATGATGGCAAAAACTGGACATCATTAGATGCAGCAGATAAGACAGAGGCTACTATAAAGGGACTTACAGTAGGTTCTGAATATTCAGTAAGAGTAGTTGCTAAGAGAGGTGAAGACTCAACAACATCTAAGGAAGCAACAATCAAGGTAACAAAAGAAGCACAGCAGAAGTGGGGACAGATTACTTATGGTAACGGCGCAAGCTCATCTAAGGACAGCTTCACAGGTTCTGCTAATGAAGGCAAGGTAACAATCAAGAGTGCAAGTGGTAAGTTAGTACCAGCTTCTTTTGATGGAGTGTCATTCTATTATACAGAAGTTCCTGCATCACAGAACTTCACATTAAGAGCTAAGGTAACAGTTGATTCTTGGACATTATCAAATGGACAGGAAGGCTTCGGTCTTATGGCAGCTGATAAGTTAGGTGGTACTGGTTGGAATAACTCTTATATGGCAGTAGCTTCTAAGACAGAATATTACTGGAATGAAGAAACAAAAGAAGTAACAACTGATAGTTCAGCAACAAAGGTATCTCAGAAGATTGGTCTTGCATCACAGGAAAAGACAGGCGTGACAAAGGACAACATTGCTGCTATTGAAGCTAATGATACAGCAACTATTCAGGCGAACTTTAAGTCAACATCTTATCCACTTGAGCAGAGATATCCAGAAGCTAAGAATATAATAGGTAACTCTACTAATACACCAGCAGATGCTGGAAATATAACAGAGATGTACCTTACAATCCAGAAGAATAATACAGGTTACTTTGTAACTTATGAGTCAGCAGATGGTTCATATTCAACAACAAAGAAGTATTATGATACTGAGGCACTTGAAAGAATCGATTCTGATTATGTATATGCAGGTTTCTTTGCATCAAGAAATGCAACAGCAACATTCTCAGATATAACATTTACAACAATTGATCCTAAGGAAGATGCACCAGCAGAAGAAAGACCTATTGAAAAGGTGGCAGTTAACACATATGTACAGTCTGCTACAGCAACAGGTAGTGCTGATTATGAATTCTTATTCTCAGCAAACTGTGATGGTACATTATCAATCGAGGATGCTAAGGGAGAAGTTGTTGTTTCTGATGTAGAAGTAAAGGCAGATACACTTGTTAAGCCAGCTAGTGTAACACTTAACAAGGGTAAGAATGAATATAAGATAAACTTTACACCAGCAGAAGGATATAAGCCAAATGGCGAATATTCAGCAATGGAATCTTATGAAACAGTAGTTATTGATCATACAGTAACTTATAAGACATTCGGTGAAGCAGGTCAGTCTATCTGGGTTGCACCAGATGCAAAGGGTTCAGGTTCTAAGGAAGATCCTATGAGCATCTATGATGCTGTTAAGTATGTAATGCCTTCACAGCAGATTGTTCTTACAGAAGGTACATATAAGCTTGAATCACCATTAAAGATTGCAAGAGGTATCAATGGTACAGCAGATCAGATGATATACATGGTAGCAGATCCAGATGCAAAGACTCGTCCAGTTATTGACTTCCAGGGACTCTGTACAGGTATGACTATCGGTGGTGATTACTGGTACTTCAAGGGATTTGATGTAACAGGTTCAGCAGATGGACAGAAGGGACTTCAGGTTTCAGGAAGCCATAACACATTAGATCAGATTGAAACATATCACAATGGTAACACAGGACTTCAGATCAGCAGATTAAATGTAACAGATACATATGCTGAGTGGCCTTCATACAACTTAATCCTTAACTGTACATCATATGGTAATGCAGATAAGGGTTATGAAGATGCAGACGGATTCGCAGCTAAGCTTACAGTAGGTGACGGAAACGTATTTGATGGCTGTATCGCTCATCACAATGCAGATGATGGATGGGATCTTTTCGCAAAGGTTCAGACAGGTTCTATCGGTTCAGTAACTATCAAGAATTCTATAGCATATGCTAACGGATATCTTGAGGATGGAACTAACGCAGGTAACGGTAATGGATTCAAGATGGGTGGAGACAGCATGCCTGGTTCACACGTACTTGAGAATTCAATAGCATTTGCAAACAAGGCAAAGGGTATTGATTCTAACTCATGCCCAGATATCAAGGTAAAGAATTGTACATCAATTAACAATCAGGGTGCTAACGTAGCATTCTATACAAATTCAGCTAAGAATACAGATTTTGAAGCTACAGGAGTAATATCATTTAGAACAGCTAAAGAAGATGTTGCAGAAAATATCAAACCAGTTGGTTCACAGGATTTAACAAAGATATATAAAGCAACAAACTTCTACTGGGATACAGCTTCTAAGACTTCATTCAACACACCAGCAGCTGGTGAAGCAGTAACAACAGTTTCAGCAGACTGGTTTGCAAGTCTTGATTACTCATCTATATTAGATGGTAATAAATCAGTAGCAGGTATTGTAAGAAATGCTGATGGTACAATAGCACTTGGTAACATCTTTAAGCTTACAGATAAGGCTCCAGCAGGAGTTGGTGCTGATTTCTCAATAGAGAAGTTAACTAAGTCATCAAATCCTACAATCGGTACTCCAGTACCTACAGGAGATAAGGCTAATACAGCACTCTATGTTGTATTAATCGTACTTAGTGTTCTTGCCCTTGGTGGTGTATGCTTCTATGAAGTAAAGAGAAAGAAGAACAGAGTTAAATAAGTTTATATCCTAATATACCTAATATATAGTATAAGACAACCGTTTTGTGGTTAATCCATAAAACGGTTGTTTTTTGTGGAAATTGCTTTTGTAGAAATTGTTTTTATAGAGAATTATGTGTTATTTGAATGTGCTTTTTTATAAAAAGTACATATAAAATATTTTACAATAATTAAATACGATAATTAATCAAAAGTCATATAAGTGATAAAAGATATTATAAAATGATTGTATCTATCATAATTTACCTAATTATTTTAAGTGGATTTTTTAGAATTGATGTGATAAAATCTAAAAGTATAAAGGCAAAGATGATGAGAGGTGTCAGGTTATGAGTGAAGTTTCTACAATGGAGAGAGTTATTCGTTCGGATGTTTCTAAGGATGAATGCAAAAAGATAGAGAAGGTGCTTAGAAAGAATAATATTTCATATTTTGAGAGATGGAAGTTTCATACAGGCCTGTTAAGATTCCTTAACAATGATAAGAATGCGAAGTGTGACATTCTTGTTCATATGGATTCTTTTGAAAAGGCTAAGAATTTATTGGAACAGAATCATGAGAATATTGGGTAGGATTGTAGAAGTGCGTAGTAATAAACAATCCGTAGGTATCAGAGTCGGTGGTTTTTGACCACGACATCATAATAAGACTATAAAATAGCAAAGTAATAGGATTATAAAACAAGATTATAAAATAGCAAAATAATAGGATTATAAAATAAGATCATAAAATAATAAAGATAATAAAGATGTTATATGGTGATACTATATGTACACATGGTACAGACAAGCTGTGATATGAATGAACATTCGATTCATATTACAGCTTTTGTTAAATAATATTTTACATCTTATTATAGAACTATTGATGATAGATAGAATAAGTAAATGTCGAATGGAGTTATTGTATGATAAAACATAATTATGTCAGTAAACTAAAGAATGTAATGAGAAAAAATATTAAAAAGAATATTAAAAAGAATATAGCAATGCTAGCATGCATAACAATGTCAGGTACGCTCTTGCTTACAGGATGTGGAAAATCATCAGAGACAGCGGCTGATATTGATAACACAAACAACAGCAGTGAAGTTGTAACAGAGGAAGTAACAACAAGAGATGTGCATCCTTATGATATAACATTGACATTTACAGGTGATATTAATCTTGCTGAGGGCGAGCCGACAACAAAGGAACTGGATAAAAATGATGGAGATATAACAAAGTGTATATCGCCTGAACTCATAAAATATATGAAGGCTGCAGATATAACGCTTGTAAATAATGAGTTCTGTTATAGTGACAGAGGGCAGCCATTGCCTAATAAAATGTGGACTTTCAGGGCTAAACCAGAAAGAGCGAAGGTGCTTAATTTGCTAGGTGTAGATGTTGCGCAGCTTGCCAATAATCATGTATATGATTATGGTGCTGATGCCATGAATGATACATTTGCAGCACTTGAAGCTGCTGGAATACCTTATGTAGGAGCCGGTAAGAATCTTGATGAGGCTATGAAGCCATATTATGCAACAGTTGATGGTAAAAAGATAGCGATAGTGGCAGCTTCAAGGGCAGAAAAATATAAGATGACACCACAGGCAACTGATTCTACACCAGGAATTCTTAGATGTTATGATACAGAGCTGTTCATACAGACTATTAAAGAAGCAAAAGAAAATGCCGACTATGTAATAGCGGTTGTTCACTGGGGAACAGAGCATACAACAGTTCTTGAAGAGGTTCAGAGGTCAACAGCGAGAGATTATATAGATGCTGGTGCAGACGTAATAATAGGTGGTCATAGCCACTGCCTTCAGGGAATAGAGTATTATGAAGATAAGCCAATATTCTACAGTCTTGGAAATTTCTGGTTTGATGAATACAACGTTGACACTATGCTTGTTAATATAAGGATAAGTGGTGATGATGATACAGATGGAAAAGTAGATGTATCAGTAGTTCCAGCAGTACAGGATGGAACGCTTTCAGGTTGTGTAACTCGAATATGTACTGAGGATTCAGACAAAGACAGGATATTCAGCCTGCTTAACAAAGTTAGTATTAATGCAAATGTAGATGATAGTGGAGTGGTTACACAGGTGAAATGAAAGGTGTGATGTTGGAGCCCGCCAGATATTCTTAACGTTGTCTAAGAGGTGAAATCATTCTTGTAATCTATGACCCTGTTTGTCTTTTGTTACAAACAGGGGCATAATTTCTTTTTAGTAGGGAGATAAAATGGGCTTCAAGTGTATTACACTCAAGCCCACAGAGTATACCTATGCCTCATCCAGCGACTGCATATAAGCATGCATGGATTCAGCTACGATTTTACTATGTGCAACAGCTTCAACAACGGTTCTTGCACCATTTACAACATCACCTGATGCGAATATGCCTGGTCGGGATGTATGACCGGTTTCATCAGCTTCTAGAAGTCCACGTTTGTTGGCGTTAAGACCTTTAGTTGTATTAACAAGTCTTGTCATAGGTCCCTGGCTTATAGAGATGATAACACTGTCAGATTCATACAGCTTGTCTGTTCCTTCTACATCAGTGAAAGAACCATCTTCATTCTCTATGATATCACGGAATATAACTCCATTATCTTTAATCTCAACAGGACGTTTATTATATTCAAATTCAACACCTTCAAGCTTGGCATAGCTGTATTCATACTGGCTTGCAGCAACCTCTTTAGTTATAGAGAAGCATGTGAGGTAACGTACGCCTTTTCTTATGGCAGTTCTAGCTACGTCCATGGCAGCATTACCGGCACCGATTACAATAACACGTTTACCAAGCTTATAGCTGTCAGGGTTGTTTAAGTAGTTAATACCAAAATGAACGTTGCCAAAGGTTTCACCTTTGATATGTAGAGTATTAGGGTTCCATACACCTGTACCTACGAATATTGCCTTATATCCGTCACGGAAGAGATCCTCGATAGTTATGGCACCTCCAATAGTTGTATTTGGACGTACCTTAATACCTTTAAGTTCAAGATGGCGGTATTCTATATCATCAAGCACTGCTTTAGGAAGTCTGAACTCAGGGATTCCGTATCTTAAGACACCACCAATCTTATCTTTTCCCTCAAATATAGTTACCTGATATCCATATCGTGCAAGTATAATAGCGATAGTGATTCCGGCTGGACCTGAGCCGATAATAGCAACACGTTTACCATTGGAAGGTTTAGGACCTTCTGTCATCTTGTTAGCATAAGTTGTGGATATGTAATTCTCTATAGTAGAAAAATGAACTGGAGCTCCTTTACGCCCAAGTACACAGTGCCCCTCGCACTGGTTTTCATGGTTACAGACAAGACTGCATACAGTCGTAAGAGGGTTGTTTTCAAACAACATTTTACCAGCTTCATCAAGCTTGTTTTCTTTAAGAAGTCTGATAGCCAGAGGAATGTTAGTGTTTATAGGACAGCCCTTCTGACACTGTGGAACCTTGCACTGAAGACAACGATTAGCTTCATCCATTACATGTAATGCCATAAAATACCTGCTTTCTGCGCAGAATGCGCTTTATAATAAAAAGAGCTAAGATGCAACTTAAATGTACATCTTAGCTATATTTTATCATATGGATAAAAATATTAAAACAAAAGATAATATTTTAACGAGTATTAAACAAGTATTTAAACAAGTATTTAAATAAGTATTTTAACGAATATTTTAATAAATGTTTTAATGAAAATTTATGATGATATTTATCTTAATTCCCTTATAAACATATATAATTCAGAAGCATAAGCAGTAGCTTCATAATCTCTTGAAATGGTTGTGCCATCTTCATACTCAACAGTAAGGGTTAACTGTGTTTTAAGAGAGGACTGGTTATAAAGACAGAAGCTTATATAAAGGTGTTCAAAGTCATTATAATCAGCGGAATATCCGTTTGCATGGTCTATATAAAGAAACTTTTCTTTTGAGTTAAATAAGCTGAATGTATGATATCCAAAATCAGCAGATGGCCTGAAAAGAGAATGCTGCATGCCATATTCCTCAGATATTTTATAGTTATTTTCGATAATCTCATCAGGAACAGGTTCGCGTGTAAGTAAATGTGTGTTTTCATCAGATGAGGATAAAGTTATCCGTCTGATTTGTGATGTGCTGTCGGTCAGCTGCATGTTGAGATCAAAGTATAACACCATGGTCTGGTTCTTTCCCTGTGGTCCCCATGCCTGTATGTTGCTGGCATGGTCAGCAGAATTCCTGCTGTATGCAAGTGACAAGCCCCCTTTTCCAAGTTCTTCATTGTTCTCACCAGCATATACTTTAAGAGTTGATGATGATGGACTGCTATGACTGCTATTCAGTGATGGTAATAATATATTATAAGATATAATGCATAATGTAACAGCAGCGGCAATAGCAACAGCGGTTATTATATAGCTTAAGCCTTTGTGCGAAGACACTTTTTCTGTATGTTTTAAACCGGCTCTGCCAGTGCCATAAGGCGTGCGGTTATCCATAGTATGTGAGTTATCCATAGTATGTGAGTTATCATCATCTGTCATTGCAGCCATAAGAGTCCGGTTTATAAGCTCGTCGCTTACATTTATTTTGCTGCAGTCTTTATCGAAGGCATCTTTAAAATTCATAATCGTTCACCTCTTTTCTTAAGATTTCCCTTGCTCTTTTTAGACGTGTTCTTACATTTACAGTAGATATACCAAGAATATCTGATATTTCTTCAGTTGAGTACTGCTCATGATAGAAAAGATATATTACATCGCGGTACTTTTGCGGAAGGGCAGCAACAGTTTCCCATACATACATCGAATCTATATCAAAATCCTTATAAGAGCTGCTGTTTAGTGGTTCGTAAGAATTATTTGTATACCTCGAAGAATTATTTACTGCGCTATCTGAGCTTACAATAGAAGAATTATCATCGTATTCACAATTATCATTGACACTTTTAATAACCTTTGAATTCCATGAACTTTTAATAGTGTTGATACATTCATTCACAGTTACTTTAAGCAGCCAGGCCTTTATGTGTATATCTGATTCAAATGTCTTATCATATGTGTATAATTTGATGAATACATTTTGAAATATATCTTCTGCCTCACTGATGTTTTTGGTTTTAAGAAGCGCCATTCTGTAGACGTCATTACTGTACATCTTAAGAATACGTTCATATTCTTTTGTGTTGTTTTTATATCCCATGCTGTTTCCCCCTGCTGTTATCTGGATATTGCTAATATTAACACAAGCATATGTATTATTGTAATATGCTGTGTATAGATAATACAATTACATGAAGAAAAATGTGACAAAAAAACATAGGTATATAAAAATAAATAGGCACATAAAAAATATAGGCATATAAAAATAAATAGTTTTTTAATAAAATATTAATATTTATACAATTTGTTGTATAACATTGTATTTTACTTGTATTTTGTATTCACTTCCCAAGGCTTTAACATATAAAATATATTAAAATGTTATACTTGTATATAAATTTTATATTGGTATAATTGCATAAATACAAAATTAGTATTGTTAAAACTGTGAAAATGACCAATAGTCATTTACTTGCACTTTAAATGTCTGTAAGAATTTTAACAGGAAATAAAATGGAAAAAAACAAAGAAAAGCCAGTGTTTATCTACAATAAGTGGAAATGTACCATGACTTTATAACTGGAGGATTATATAAAATTAGCTGAATAAAATTAAGCAATAATTAAAATTGTACTAAATAAGATACAAGAGATTGTATATATTTTAAAATGTTTATAAAAATCATTGTTAAAAAATAAATTATTTGGCTTTACATTTACAAAAAATGGGTATAAAATCCGCAGTATGAAAACGAAAGGATAAGGAGATGGTTTTTTGAATGATTTAGCACAGAAGCTTATTGAAGAACTTCAATGTGAGACCGTCTTTACGATTCCTGTTTTGGGTGGAATACCAGTTTCAGAGGCAGTTGTGGTCACATGGATCATTATGGCTGTGCTGGTTATAGTTGCATTTATACTTACCCGAAACCTTAAAGTGGATCATATAAGTAAGAGGCAGGCTGTTGCAGAAAGTATAGTAACAGGTCTTATGAATATGGTTCAGGGAATGGTTGGCGAAAAAGGCAGGAAATATGTGCCTTATCTCACAACAGTTATGTTGTATATTGGCGTTTCCAATATCATCGGACTGTTTGGCTTTAAGTCCCCAACTAAGGACTTAAGAGTCACGGTAGCACTGGCACTTATGAGTATTATACTTATTGAAGCAGCTGGTATCTATCACAAAGGTGTTAAACGCTGGTTACACGGCTTTGTTGAACCGGTTGCAATAGTAACACCTATAAACATTCTTGAAGTAGTAACAAAGCCACTTTCGCTTTGTATGCGACTTTTTGGTAATGTATTAGGAGCTTTCGTTATTATGGAGCTTCTTAAGATGATACTTCCGGTAGGTCTTCCGGTTGTATTCAGTCTGTATTTTGATATATTTGATGGTCTGTTACAGGCATATGTTTTTGTATTCCTTACATCATTATATATTGATGAGATTACAGAGTAGTGCATATAGCGTATATATGTATGGCACAGTTATATGCAGGATAAAGTCTGATAAGGCTTGTGCAGCCAGCAGAAGATATTATTAGAAAAGAATCTGGAAACTTAAGAAAGAAAAAGGAGATTAGATTATGAGTGGAACAATCATAGCTATTGGCGCAGGTATCGCCGTATTAGGTTCATTTGGTGCAGGTATTGGTATTGGTATAGCAACTGGCAGGGCTTCAGAAGCTGTTGCAAGACAGCCAGAGGCAGAAGGCAAGATTACAAAGACACTTATTCTTGGTAGTGCGTTGGCAGAGGCTACTGCTATTTATGGTTTCGTTATCGCCCTTATGATTATCGTTATGCTTGGCTAATCCGCATGGATTAAGCATAAAGGCATGATGGTATCGTATGTTTATATCCGGTATTATCCGGGTACATAATAAAAATGCATCTACATTTTGATGTATGAATGTACATAAAATAATTGTACATAAAGTATATCAGGTAGAATATAAGCATACAGATAACAAAGAATAGACTACGAAGAAAGGCAGGAAAATAAGATGCTCCAGTTAGATGTTTGGAATGTTTTATTTACAATTATTAACCTTTTAATTCTCTTCGTGCTTATGAGAATATTCTTATACAAGCCAGTTCAGAAGATTATTGCTAAAAGGCAGGAGGAAGCTGACAGACAGTTTGGTGAGGCTGCTGCTAAGCAGAGTGAGGCTGAGGAGCTTAAGACAAAGTATCAGGCTGTGTTAAGCGATGCAGAGAATGAGAAGAAAAAGGTTGTTTCTGAAGCAAGAAAGACTGCTGATGAAGAATATCAGCGTATAGTTGCAGATGCCCACAAGACAGCATCACAGATTAAGGATGATGCTGAGGCAGAAGCTATAAGCCAGAAGGAACAGATATTAAAGAAGGCAGAAAAAGAAATTGCAGATATGGTTGTTGATGCTGCTGCTAAGGTTGTAGCAAGCAACAGTAAAGATACAAATGCTGCACTTTATGACACATTTTTGAATAAAGCAGGTGATAAATAGTGATACAGACAGCGATTGATTATGCATCAGAATTACATAAAACAGGTATGTCGCACGAAGAGTTATCCACTATTAAGGATATATTCGATGTTGTACCACAGGTTAAGGAAGAACTTAGTGACCCAACAGTATCACTTGAGAAAAAACATCTTGTGATTCAGAAGGTATTCTCTAAGAATGTGAGAAATTTCTTACAGCTTTTATGTGATAACGATGATATAAATTTATTTGATGAAGTATGTAAGGCTTTAAAGGAGCTTGAGATGACTCCTGAACAGAAAGAAAGTACAGCAGTACTTACTTATGTTGAGGCACCATCTGATGAACAGCTTGCAGGAATCAAAAGCTTTATAGCAAAAGAATTCCACAATCCTGATATTAAGTTAGAGATGGTACAGGATTCATCTATAAAGAGTGGTTTCGTGCTAAAGGTCGGCTCTAAGGAGTATGACTGGAGTGAGAAAGCACGTATTGACCAGTTAAAAAGCAGCATAGCAAAGGCTGTAAGTGCTGGTAAGACTACAGCAAGTGAGGAAGGTATACTTTCAATACTTGAGGCTAATATCAAGGATTTCGAGCTTGCTGTTAAGGATAAGGAAATAGGTGTTGTTAACTGGGTTGGTGATGGTATCGCCAATGTTGACGGCATTGACCACGCATTTTACGGTGAAATCGTTGTATTCGACAGCGGTGTAAAAGGTATGGTTCAGGATGTAAGACGTGATGAGGTCGGTGTTATCCTTTTTGGTAGTGATGTAACAGTTAAGGAAGGCAGCAAGGTCGCACGTACAGGCAAGATGGCTGGTGTTCCAGTTGGTGAAGGCTTCCTTGGAAGAATAGTTGATGCACTTGGATCACCTATAGATGATAAGGGTGATATCCAGGCAGATGGTTACAGACCAGTAGAGTGTGAAGCTCCTGGCATAACTGAACGTAAGTCAGTATCCGTTCCTATGGAAACAGGTCTTCTTTCTATAGATTCCATGTTCCCTATAGGACGTGGACAAAGAGAGCTTATCATAGGTGACAGGCAGACTGGTAAGACAGCTATCGCAACAGATACTATCATAAACCAGAAGGGTAAGGATGTTATCTGTATATATGTAGCTATTGGACAGAAAGCATCTACTATTGCTAAGCTTGTTAATACATTAAAAACAGCAGGTGCCATGGATTATACAACTATTGTATCAGCAACAGCAGCAGATCCAGCACCACTTCAGTATATAGCACCTTATGCAGGTACAGCCATGGCAGAGTATTTCATGCATAACGGAAAGGATGTTCTTATTATATATGATGACCTTTCTAAGCATGCGGTTGCTTACAGAGCTATATCACTTCTGCTTGAGCGTTCACCAGGACGTGAGGCTTATCCAGGTGATGTATTCTATCTGCATTCAAGACTTCTTGAAAGATCAAGCCGTCTTTCACCAGAAGCAGGTGGAGGTTCTATAACAGCACTTCCTATTATTGAAACACAGGCAGGTGACCTTTCAGCATATATTCCAACCAATGTAATATCTATTACAGATGGTCAGATATTCCTTGAAAGTGAGCTGTTTTTCTCTGGTCAGAGACCAGCCGTTAACGTAGGTCTTTCTGTATCCCGTGTTGGTGGTGCAGCACAGACTAAGGCTATGAAGAAGGCAGCAGGAAGTATCCGTATCGATCTTGCGCAGTATCGTGAGATGGAAGTGTTTACACAGTTCTCATCAGATCTTGATGAGGGTACTATGAAGCAGTTACAGCATGGACGTGCACTTATGGAACTTCTTAAACAGCCTATGAGTCATCCATTTAGTATGGCAGAGCAGGTTATTATACTTGTATCAGCTAATGCGCATGTATTCAGTGATATTGAGCTTTCTAAGATCAATGGCTTCAGGGCAGATATGCTTGAGTTCTTCCATAGCCAGCATTCAGAGATAGTTAATACTATTGAATCAACTAAGGATCTTACAGATGAGACGAAGGAAGCTATTATAGCAGCAGCTAACGAGTTCAAGAGTGAAAGATAAGGGGGATTGCTATGGCGAATACTAAAGAAATTCAGGCCAGAATAAGTAGTATTCATGATACGATGAAGATCACCAAAGCCATGTATATGATGTCCTCAGTTAAGCTTAGAAAGGCTAAGCAGAAGCTTGAGAATACCGAACCTTACTTTTATGGATTACAGGATCAGATAAGAAGTATATTATTCCATTTTCCTACTATGCAGCATCTTTTCTTTGATAACAGAAATGTAGATATACATGAGAGTGTCAAGAAAAAAGCATTTATTGTCATAAGTGGTGATAAGGGTATGGCAGGAGCTTATAACCATAATGTTTTAAAGGAAGCAAAGAGGTTGTGTGACGAGGCAGAACAGTATAAGATATTTGCCATCGGAGAAACAGGAAGGGCTTACTTTAGCTCACTTGGTTATAATGTGGAGAATTCTTTCAGATTCTCTGCAAATAACCCATCAGTCCATAGAGCCAGAGTTATAACGGAGGATATAGTAGAACGTTATAAGAAGGAAGAGATGGATGAGGTGTATATCGTGTATACTAAGATGGAGCATGGCATGAAGGAAGAAGTTCAGGTTGAACAGCTTCTTCCTCTTAAGACTAACGAATTCATCAAGGAAGAGTTAGCAGCTAATGCCAGACAGGGAAAGAGTAACGGTACACTTGAGGATTTTGAAGGTAATGATGATTATTTCGTTATCTATCCATCTCCAAAGGTTGTTCTTAATGATCTTACATATAATTATGTTACAGGTTTCGTGTATGGAGCTCTTGTTGAGGGCTTTGCAACAGAGGAGAACGCCCGTATGGTTGCCATGCAGGCAGCTACAGATAATGCAGAAGCTATGCTTAAAGAGCTGTCTATAGAGTATAACCGTGTAAGACAGGCAGCCATAACACAGGAGATAACTGAGGTTATTGGTGGTGCAAAGGCTCTTAAGAAGAAAAAGATGAAGAAAAAAGCCCAGGCAGGATAAAAAGGGCTTCAGACTAGGCAGAAAGAGGTGTAATTCACGTGGAAGAGATGAAAGGAAAGATAGTACAGGTTTCAGGACCTGTAGTAGACGTTGAATTTGAAGGTAATTATCTTCCAGCTATCAAGGATGCACTTTATGTAATACAGGACGGTAAAAAGAAGGTTATGGAGGTTTCACAGCATATAGGTAATAATGTTGTTAGATGCATTATGCTTGCAGCGAGTGAAGGCCTTTGTAAGGATATGGAAGTCACAGCAACAGGAAGTGGTATATCAGTTCCTGTTGGCGAAAAGACTCTTGGACGACTTTTTAACGTTCTTGGTGATACCCTTGATGATGGAACTAAACTGGATGGTGAGGAGCACTGGAGTATTCACAGAGATCCTCCATCATTCGCAGAACAGAGTCCTGTAGTAGAGATGTTACAGACTGGTATCAAGGTAATCGACTTACTTGCACCATATGCAAAGGGTGGTAAGATAGGTCTGTTCGGTGGTGCTGGTGTTGGTAAGACAGTCCTTATTCAGGAACTTATAAGAAATATAGCTGCTGAGAGCGGTGGTTATTCTATATTTACAGGTGTAGGAGAGCGTAGCCGTGAAGGTAACGACTTATGGACTGAAATGAAGGAATCAGGAGTACTTGATAAGACAGCCCTGGTATTTGGTCAGATGAATGAACCACCTGGAGCAAGAATGAGAGTTGCAGAGACAGGACTTACTATGGCTGAGTATTTCAGAGATGTTAAGAAACAGGATGTGCTTTTATTCATTGATAACATATTCCGTTTTGTACAGGCAGGTTCAGAGGTTTCAGCACTTCTTGGACGTATGCCATCAGCCGTTGGTTATCAGCCAACTCTTGCAACTGATTTAGGTGAACTTCAGGAGAGAATCGCTTCAACAACAAAGGGTTCTATCACATCAGTACAAGCTGTATATGTACCTGCTGATGACCTTACTGACCCAGCTCCTGCAACAACATTCTCACATCTGGATGCAACAACGGTTCTTTCAAGAAAGATTGTTGAACAGGGTATATATCCTGCTGTTGACCCACTTGAGTCAACATCAAGAATCCTTGAACCTGATGTAGTAGGTGAGGAACATTATACTGTTGCAAGACGTGTTCAGGAGGTACTTCAGAAGTACAAGGAGCTTCAGGATATTATTGCAATTCTTGGTATGGAAGAGCTTTCAGAGGATGATAAGCTTACTGTATACAGAGCAAGAAAGATTCAGAGATTCTTATCACAGCCATTCCATGTAGCTGAGAACTTTACAGGTACTCCTGGTAAGTATGTTCCTGTCGAGGATACTGTTAAGGGCTTCAAAGCTATACTTGATGGTCAGATGGATGAATATCCGGAAGCAGCTTTCTTTAATGTAGGTACTATTGAGGATGTTAAGGCTAAGGCAGAAACATTGAAATAAATCCCACATTTTTTACTTCGTAAAAAACAAGGAGGTAAATACCTCTGCTCGCCAGAGGACTCACATTTTTACTTCGTAAAAACAAGGAGGTATGGGTTGAATACATTTTCATTGAAATTAATAGCCTGTGATAAGGTATTCTATGATGGACCATGTGAGATTCTTATATTTGATGGTTTTGACGGTGAGATGGCTATTATGGCTAACCATGAGCCTATGACATGTAGTGTTGAGACTGGAGAATTAAGATTCAGGGTTCCAGGAGAAACAACATGGCAGGAAGCTATAGTTTCGACAGGACTTCTTAAAGTTGAACACAATAAAGTTGACATAATAGTGTATTCAGCTGAAAGACCTGAAGAAATAGATAAGTTCAGAGCTGAGGCAGCGCTTGAAAGAGCGAGGGAACAGCTTGCACAGAAACAGAGTATTATGGAATACCACGTATCAACGGCATCACTGGCAAGAGCTATGGCCAGACTTCGTGGTGTAAAGAATCATGATGTGTAAATGACTTTTGACACTTACTGATGTATCAGGATTGCTACATTGCTATGCAATTCACGCAATCCTTAAACACCTTAAACTCCCCATTATCCGGTGGTATGGCTGCTGGATAATGGGGAGTTTTTTATGCAGCTGATTGAAAATATATCGCAGTAGCGATATAATAAAAAAGCTATATTATAATAAAAAAATAATCAGGTAGGAGATGGAAAACTTGAAGGGTAAAAAAAACATAAAATTATATCACGGCTCAGATGTTATAGTTGGTCAGCCTGAATATGGAAAAGGAAAATTAAATAATGATTATGGGAGAGGATTTTATTGTACAGAAGATATTAATCTTGCTAGAGAATGGGCATGTGCAAAGAATAACGATGGTTATGTCAATATGTATGAATTAGATATGTCAGAAATGAATATACTTAATCTCAATTCATCAAAGTATAATATACTTAACTGGCTTGCTGTATTAACTGATAACAGGACGTACTGGCAGAACGGAAGTGTCGCAGAAGAAGCTAAAAGGTATCTTAGAGAACATTTTTTGATTGATATATCTGATTATGATGTGATAATAGGTTATCGTGCAGATGATTCGTATTTTTCGTTTGCACAGGATTTTGTGGCAGGTGTTATATCGCTTCAGAAATTATCGGCAGCTATGAGGTATGGAAAGCTTGGGGAGCAGATTGTATTAAAAAGTCAGAAAGCATTTCAGACGATAAAATATACAGGAAATGAAAATGCGAGTCACGATATATATTATGTTAAGAAAGTGAAACGTGAAAAACAAGCAAGAAAAGAATACAGAATGAATAAAAAAGAAAAAGCGGATATTAATGACCTGTATATGCTTGATATTATGAGGGAGGGTATTGAAAATGGTGATGCACGCTTATCCGTGTGATTATGTAAATATGGCACAGAGAATAATGGGTGATATGCTTGATTATGCTGTTAATACATATGATGTGGAGATTGATGAGTTTTTTGGCATGTTTATAGTATCAGATATATCTAAACAGTTTCAGTCAGGTAATCCTACATATGTAGCGGGTAAAACTGGATGTGAATTGTTCAAAGAGGTTATAGCGGAATCAGGTCTTAAACTGGACGATAAAGAAGATGTAATGTACATTGATAAAACAGCAGAATACTGGACAGGCTGGGCACTTGCATATTATCAATGGTACACAGGCAGAACATTTGCAAAGATATGGAATGCTGTAAAGCTTAAAGATATAGTAGATATGTATCCTGTGTATCACGAGATGGATATACAACAGTTTGTTGATAGAATGAACGAACTGTGGGAAAGCTATTATATAGATACTAATCTAAAGAGGATCCGTATGCTTTCAGGTTATTCACAGAGAGAATTGTCAGAGTTATCAGGTGTGTCGTTAAGCCAGTTGTTTGAACAAAGACAGAGAAATATTAATCATACCAAAGCTGAAAATGTATTCAGACTTGCAAAAATATTAAACTGTAAATGCGAGGATTTAATTGAAATATAATGGTGGTTTATTAAAGAACATAGTTAAATAAGAAAAAATGTCCTTTTTTTGCATAAAATGTCCTGTTTTTGTAAGTGATATTGCATAAATATTAATAAAGTGATAGATTCACAGATGTGGATGGAATAGAAATATAGTCATAAACGACTATAAAACACTCAAAACATATGCATGCTGAGCATATAGTTTCTTTGCATATATAGTATGATATTAGTGTTGAATTTGCGTTTGACACTTATATCATGGTATTATAAGTGTATAATTATACAAAGAAACTGAGGTCGGACAGATGTTAAAGATTGCCATATGTGATGATGAAAAGATTTTTGCAGAGAAAATCAAAGAATTGCTTGAAGTATATCTTGATAGTAAACACATTGCTCGTGAAATAAATATATATACATCCGGGATTGATTTTGTTGCATTGGGTGAGAATGTGATGGAATATGATATTGCATTTCTGGATATAGATATGAAAGATATGAACGGAATACAGACAGCTGATAAAATAAGAGTATACTCACAGGATATATATATAGCATTTGTGACAGCATATATTAATTATGCACCAGAGGGATATCGCTGCAATGCAATAAGATATATCCTTAAAAATAGCAATCAGCTGGCTGCATCTATATATGAATGTATGGATGCAATACTTGATAAGATAAGCAGCAGCCACAAAACGAAGACGATAGATTTCTGTGGCGGAAGCTGTGAGGTATTGGTCAACCAGATAATGTATATTGAAAGTAATAAGCATAAGCTTCTGTTTCATATAATTGGAAAAGATCCTGAGGATTACAGTATATATAGTACATTAAACGATGTTGAAAAAGAGTACATAGAAGCAGATTTTTTGCGTGTGCATCAGAGCTATATGGTTAATATGAAGTATATTAGTAAGCTCGTAAGATATTATGTTATATTAGAGAATGGTGAACGTATAAGTATACCAAAGGTGAGGTATAGAGATGTTGCTGACAGCTATATAGCATACAGGGGAAGATTATAATGGGGAATAGTATTAACAGCGTGATAATAATAACTATAGAAATGATAACCTGCAGAATGTTATATGAGTCTTTTGTTGTCCGTAAGAAAAATATAACAGATAAAGTATATAATATGAGCATGGTTCTTCTCATAGGTGTAATGTTTATCATTTCCAGGACTCTTAAGACATATATACCAGTAAAGCTGTTGGCAGGGATGATAGCGATAGTTATATATATGTATATTATGGAACAGATAAGTATTATCAAGTCAGCAGCAATAGCCCTGATATATTATTCGGTGGCAATTGTGCTTGATTATCTTGTTATGCTGGTTATGATAAGCATATTTGGAAGCTTGGAAAATGTCGGGAATATATCAGAAACTGCTGGTAACTCACTTATTATACTGAGCAGGGCAGTATTTTTATTAATAACGATATTCTTAAGGCAATATAGCCTTAGGAAGAATGTTAACAGAGTAGATGTAAGCAATAGCGATTGCAGAAAGCTTCTGTTTTTCCCAGTGTTTACAGTTTTTATCGTTATAGCGCTTAGTGGAACGATGATGACGATGGATGCTACACAGCTTGCTGTCATATATTATGTAATAGCAGTAGGCGTTGTTATTATGGATATCGTTATGTTTTATCTTGTAAAGGATATAATAATGAATTCATATAAGCTTCGTGAAAATGAGGTGTTAAAACAACAGGCAGCAGGACAGATAGAGTTATACAGAACTGTATCAGAGAATTTCGACAGGCAAAGAAGAAAAACACATGAGTATAAGAATCAGATGCTGTGTATAGAGACACTTGCTGAAAATGGGGAGTATGATAAGCTAAAAAGCTATGTTAAGAGCATAACAGGAAACCTTAACAGGGAACTTGATATGATAGATACTAATAACAAGATAGTTAATGCAGTACTTAATGCAAAGTATCGCGAAGCTGTCGATAACAATATACTTATGGTATTCAAGATTAACGACCTTTCGGGAATAAATATATCAGATGAGGATATAGTCCAGGTGTTATCTAATCTTCTTGATAATGCAATAGAAGCAGCCAGGCAGTGCGATATTAATCACAGGCTGATAAAGCTTAAGTTCACATGCGAGGATGCACATACGATATTATCAGTGTCAAACACTTATAAATATGAACCACAGATTACAGATGATGGATATATGATAACAAGAAAGGAAGAAAAGCAGGAACATGGCTTTGGACTTCGCAATGTTATGGCAGTACTTGATAAGTATAATGCAAGGCATGTCATAAGATGTGAGAGGGGAGAGTTTTTCTTTGCTATGATGTTATAACAAAATAGTCTTTTTTTGCACACGATATTGTTATAGAATTATGTTAGTGATACATTGTATCTTAACATATGTTATGACATTTTATGACGCGTTAGAACAGCATAAGTTTTTGTATAATAGTGGCAAAGGATATGATTATCAGAAATTATATATAATATGAGGTAAGTAAGGTTGAAGATAGCCATATGTGATGATGAAAAAGTTGCTGCTGAATATATTGGTGAGGTGTTGGAGACATATTTTAAAGATAAATCAATGGAATATAGCATTGAATTATATAATTCAGGTGAAACCTTGATGGCACTTCAGGATAAGATAATGACTTATGATGTTGTGTTTTTAGATGTTGATATGCCAGATGCAGATGGTTTTGAAGTTGCTGGATGGATAAGAATGTTTTCAGACAGAGTGATTATAGCGTTTATAACAGCTATGATTAGTTATTCCCTAAAAGGCTATAATTATAATGCAATAAGGTATATACCGAAAAATACTAATCAGTTGGAACAATCAATATATGAATGTATGGATGCGGTATTATACAGGATGAATTGTTTTGGCACCGATAAAAAAGTATTCACATGCAATCAGCAGGAAAAAGAGATTACACTTAATAAAGTTATGTACATAGAAAGCAGTGCACATAAAGTACAATTCCACATAGAAGGAAGGGAGATGGATAGATACATTACTAATGATAAGCTGAATAATATAGAAAAAGAATTAAGTGAATATAATTATTTTATAAGGGTACATCAGAGTTATATAGTTAATATGATGTATGTCAGAAAAATCAGTAGTTATCATATTTTGTTGAAGAATGGTGTTGACATAGGAGTGACTAAAAAAAGATATAGGGACGTAATGAAAGCAATATTGGAATTCAAAGCCAAGTTATAGGTTAATGGAGGTAAAAGAAATGAAAAGTTTAAGGGTAAATGTGCTTAAAACTGTGAATAAGTTGACTAAGGAAATGGTTCAGAGAAGAAATGAAGAATGGCCACCAGGTTGTATTTCTATTTTACATCAGCCTAAAAGACCAGGTGTAAAAGATAAGCAGTAGTACTGTGGGAGTAGTTAAATGTTTGAATATATTACAGACATAACAATTTTGATTATTGAAATTGTTTGTAGTTTTATTTTTTTCGATATATTGGCAGTTAAAAAAGAAAAAAATAAAAAAAAGGTAATATTATCAGTTTTAGTATTAATATTATTATTAAACTTTTCATTTCTTTTAC